>Ga0316204_10010228_pt1 | contig 12165 bp, 12 predicted proteins | sample 6monrhotite_MG_2_FD_205661 | JGI IMG/M metagenome (GOLD analysis project Ga0316204, IMG submission 205661) | Microbial mat bacterial communities from mineral coupon in-situ incubated in ocean water Damariscotta River, Maine, United States -... | ecosystem: Environmental > Aquatic > Marine >...
CTCCCGTCTACACCGCGACGATCACACCCGCAGCGGATGGTCCAGTCACTATCGATGTCGCTGGCTCTGTCGCAACAGACGCCGCCGGCAATGACAACACGGCGGCAACCCAGTTCTCTGTCACCAATGATGAGACGGCTCCATTGATCGCCTCGATTGTGCAGCAGACGCCGGGTGTATCGCCAACCGATGCCGACACGCTGACATGGCGTGTGAGCTTTGATGAAGCGGTCTCCGGCGTGGATGCCGGTGACTTCTCTATCGCAGGAACCACAGCAACATTGGCTGTGGCCGCCGTAACGTCAGGCGATGCGCCAACCGGATCAGCGTCCCTGCCACCAACGGATAATGTCTTTGATGTAACGGCTTCTGGTGGCGATCTGGCTAATTTGAATGCCACGGTCACGTTGAGCGTTCTTACCTCGGGCGAGATTACCGATACCGCCGACAATGCGTTTGTTGATGCGACACCGACGGGTGCCAATGATGTAAGCTGGTCCGTCATCAATGACGCAGATGCGCCCACAGTGGCCTCGATCACACGGTCCAACCCAACCACCGAGCTTACCAATGCCGACAGCCTTGTCTGGCTGGTGAGATTTTCTGAAGATGTAATCGCGATTGATACGAGCGACCTGGTCGTATCCGGTACGACCGGAACGGTGACGAATGTCTCGCCGCAAACAGCGAGCTTCCCGCCAAGTGTGACGGGAGAGAGCGTATCGGCTCCGATGGTGGTGTCGTCTTCAGCCTTCCTGGTCACAGCCTCTGGCGGCGACCTTGCCAGCTTTAGCGGCATTGTTGCTCTCACCTTTGCGGGGGCTCAGGACATTACTGATGATGCAGGCAATACGCTGGCCAACACCACGCCCACAGGCGCCAACGATAACAGCTATACGCTGGATAATACCGCTCCGACTGTGGCGCTCACCACAACGGCCACAGCGCCTGTCTCAGGGCCCTTCACTCTCACCGCGACCTTCTCTGAAGATGTCACCGGCTTTGATGCGAGCGATCTGACCGTGGGTAATGGCGCTGCCTCTAACTTCCAGGCGGCCTCAGCCACCGTTTACACCGCGACGATCACGCCGGGTGCCGGTGCAGCTACCACGGTGGATGTGGCCAGCGCTGCGGCGACAGACGGCGTCGGCAATGACAACACGGCCGCGTCTCAGTTCTCGATCGCTCATGACCTGGACCGTACCCTGACCGTCACCCTGCCCGGTGTTGGCGCAGGCACAGTGACCAGTGCGCCTGCAGGCATTGATTGCGGAGCCGATTGCACAGAAGACTACACGCTTGGCACATCTGTCACGCTGACGGCGGCCGCCGATACCGGCTCGACGTTTGCGGGTTGGACCGCAGGGCCGTGCAACGGAACATCAACGGCCACCTGCGCCATTACGATGAATGCAGACACATCTGTTGCAGCCCGCTTCACGCTCGATACACCGCCGGCTGGCCGCATCGTGGCGGCAACCCTGCCCGGAGCTCGCTCTGGCTATGTCGGTGGGCCAGTGATGTCGGCCTTCCTGTCCGTGGTCTCCCGCACGTCTAGCCCGGCACAGTCCTGTCAGGTCACAGCGCCAGCCGGAGCACCGGTTACGCTGGCCTATCAGGAACTGGATACCAACGGAGACCCGACCGGCGCTCAAAGCCCGCTCTTTGACATTGTACCGGGCGGGGCACTGAACTTCGTCATCGCGATGAGCCCAACCACACAGACAGGCGCGGGCGGGTATTCCTTCTTACCCGTCATCACCTGCCAGAATGCCAGCCTGGACCCGATTGTTGGTGTCAATGATGTGCTCTTGAACATCGGCGCCGCACCAACACCGGATATCCTCTCGATCAGCGCAACTCCATCGGGTGATGGCGTTATCCGCATTGCAACGGCAGGTGGCCTCCAGTTTATGGCTGCATCCGCATTGAATATTGGTGTCGGCGACGGATCAGCCGGAGCCAATGAAGTGACCTTGACCACCACGGTCGATACCGGTGCGGCGACACTACCGCTGGATCTGGAAATCTGTCAGATCAACGCATCGGCCATCTGTATCAGCCCGCGCGGATCAAGCGTGACATCGAACATGGCTCATAACACGCCGCTCTTCTTTGCTGCCTTTGTTCGAGATACATCAACGGGCGGCATACCGTTTGATCCAGCTAACTCACGCGTCTTCCTGCGCTTTACCGATGCAACCGGTGTGACCCGCTCTGCCACCTCTGCGGCCGTGACAGCCCCGGCACCCGCTGATGCACCAGAGATCGCTTCCAGCCTGCCACAAGGCCGATGGAGCGTGCTGATGCGTCAACCCGACGGCGTCTGGCCGGGCCTTTCCCGAACCTCGCTCTACGTCACCGAGACCGGTCAGGTTCTGGTCGATGATGGCATCACGCCGCGCCTGACCACGATCGAGGCCATTGCAGCGGAAAATGAGGATGGCACACAAGCGCGCTTCATGGCCCTGGGCAATGACGGCGTGTGGACCTCGGATGGCAGTATCCGCCTGGGTGGCCCCTGGGCAACACAGACCGGTGAGTTCTGGGGTGTACGCGATGCGCGCTCCGACGTGGCCATCAGCTGGACCGACCTTGCTGGAAACTTCGGCACCAACCTCATCCTCTCCGAGACCGGCGAGATCCGCGGCAATATCGATGGTTGCGCCGTCTACGGTCAGACCTCAGGCCCGGCGACACAGGCGGTAACCTTGAGCCTGTCAGGCTGCGCACAGTCCGGCTTCTATCTCGGCCTCGTCGATCTACCCGCTAACGATAATCAAGCGGCAACACTGCTGATTGCCAATGGTTCCAATGGCTGGAGAGTGGCGAGGTAGCGGGGCAACAACCCATGACACTGACACGCGCAGCCAACACGCCAATCTAATTGCGGGTAGATTTGCGGGTAAATTGTTTTTGTCGTGAAAATTATTTCATGAATATCATTGCGCTATGACCATGAATTGATGCCTCTTTTGGCACCATCCTATGCTCGTTATGCGAGCTTTGGCTGGACAAACCATACCCTCAAATTCGAGCATTGGATGTCGCGCCGTAGCTTTGGGTAAGGCAAACCTATTGAAAAAAATTTGGAATCCGGCGGTAACGCATACCGTTAGATTACTCCCGAACTTCGTCCAGCGTGCGGATCATGAAGGTCTGATCCGCCCGATTATCCTCGATGTAGGCATCAATAGTTGGGATCAGAACCCGCAGAAGACCGACCAGTTCGGTGTCTTCCATCAAGAGGGTCGCAGCCGCCTGAATATCCTCTTCAGGCAATGAAAGTTCGCAATCTGTCACAATGCCAACCGGATAACCACGGCCATCACGGATATCGCCGCAGTTTTCACGGATCGCCGCCTGAATTGTGAAAGGCATTATTTGTCTGAGCCCGGATCGATAGCCAGACTCGAGTACGGCATTTGAGAGTATTAGCCGGTTCTGGCTGGCATAATGCAGAATGAGCATGCGCATCAGGGCTGGCGGTTCGATTGCATCGATCCGACCCGTATTGACGAGCATGTCAAAGGTCGCATCCTGTTCGTCAACGCGGACATATTGGGTCGCGGTATAAGCCGCGATCAAAAATTCCTCGTCGCTAATGAGGGCGTTGCCTTCAAAGTGAGCAATAGCGCGGTGGGCGGCATCAGAAACAGCCGAAAAATAACCGATCAGTATGTCGTAGCTCTGCAATTCAGCGTCGATATCGCTTTGTAAATTCGCAGCAAAGCTCGCATTCTCGCCGCGTATACGATTGTTTTCGTACAGCGAGTTCATCTGAAAGGCGAGAAACACGCCAGTAACGACGATGACAAAATCAACGCCGACCGCAAACCAATCCCGCTTTTTCAAAGCCGCACTGATCGACCTATAAAACACCGCGCTTAATCCCTATTCCGAATAGCTCGCCACAAGCGCATCAAGTCCTGCATCATAAATGCCGGTCAAAGTTTCCTGCATCGCGGCTTCCGCGCCCTCATCAGGCATGTATTCACTGCTCCACGTAACCGTCGCCATTCCCGATCCGTCGTCTTCCACGCGGATGGTGGCTTCATATTGCGATATTGGCAGCGGGCTCGATGTGATGCTGTAGGAATAGGTATAGACGGCGTCATCGCGAGCCGTTTCCAACTCAACGAAGGTCGCTGCGCCATCGCCGGTGACCATGGTTCGCGTTGGCGGCGTCTCGCCATCCAGAGCGCAGCTTCCAATCGCCGGGTGCCAATCTGGGACCGAGCAGAAATCACCGATGGCTGACCAGACAGCGGACGGCGTCGCGTTGACATTGACGCTGCGGGATAAAGTGGCGGGTTCTTCTACGACGACAGCCCCTTCCACCGCATCTTCCGGTGAGGAACAAGCCGACAGAAGCACAATCGTTGCGACACTTACCGCCCATCCAAACGAGTGTAATGACCGTCGCGACCGGGCGGGAATGAGCGATGCGTGTGTTTCGACCGATGTCATGATTCAACCTTTTTTGAATTGCCATTATCCATGGTGTGGTTTTAACGGTAAGCCAAGTTGTCCAAATGACCAATTCCCGCCGTGCGCGTTACGCACTCGAAACCGAAAGCTTCACGTCATGGCCGCCCTCCCTTCCTGCCCGAAATGTTCCTGTGAATGGACGTATGAGGACGGCGCTTTGCTGGTCTGCCCCGAATGCGCGCATGAATGGTCAACAAGCGATGCTGCGCCCGCCGCCGAGGACGTCCGGGTTTGGCGTGATGCCAATGGAGCAGAGCTTGCCGACGGCGACACTGTCACGGTGATCAAGGATCTGAAAATCAAAGGCACCAGCCAAGTCGTAAAAGTGGGAACCAAGGTCAAGAATATTCGGCTGACCGAGGGAGATCACGATATTGATTGCCGCATTGACGGTGTCGGGCAAATGGGGCTGAAGACCCAATTTGTCCGAAAAGCCTAGCGATTAGTCGTCTATCAACCAGGCGCGCGCTTCTGCCTCATCCGACTTGAAACTAATCTGGATTCCATCATTGAAGGCTGCAGCCTCAATCAACATGAAATGCCTGGTGAACATGTTTTCCGGTGCCAGGTAACAATATCTGGTTTTCCGGCCACCTGCCAAACCCACACGGCGAACCTCGTCCAGCAAGGACACCGGAGTGAAAACGGGTGTTGAGTCCGCAACGTCATAGAGAACCCGCCGCACACCCGCGGCGAGATACCGGATAATGGTATCACCAGATTGAATGGCCAGATCGAGCGTAATTTCGCCGGTATATTGCACAAACAGAATATCATTTTCCTGGAGTTCGAAAATGACACGTCCGTCTGTATCTACATCGTTTGCGGCACGGTCCATCTCGAACAATATAGGCGGGGTGTGTAATGTTTCCAGTTTTCACTCGCCCGGGAGGGGAATTATTGGAAATTGACCAGCCCTGCCGCCTTGTTGCGACGGGGTAAGCGGGTTAGACGAAATAAAAGCATAGGGACAAGCAGAATGACGACGCATTTTCATAAAGGCGACCTCGCACCCGGCATCAATTTTGGCGATGCGGTGGCGATCGACACCGAAACCCTTGGTTTGTCTCTGGTGCGCGATCCGTTGTGTGTGGTCCAGCTGTCTGCCGGCGATGGCGAGGCGCATGTCGTGCAGATGGACAGGTCGAGTTACGACTGTCCCAATCTGAAGGCTTTGCTGTCCGATCCGAAGATCACAAAAATTCTACATTTCGCGCGGTTTGATGTCGGCATGATCAAGCGCGATCTGGGTATAACCCTAGATCCAATTTTCTGCACCAAGATCGCCTCAAAACTCTGCCGCACCTATACAGACCGGCACGGGTTGAAGGATGTCACCCGCGAACTTTTGAGCGTGGACATGTCCAAACAACAGCAAAGCTCGGACTGGGGTGCGGATGTGTTATCTCAGGCACAGCTTGATTATGCTGCATCTGATGTGTTGTACCTTCATGCCTTGCGCGAAAAACTGACGATGATGCTGGAGCGCGAAGGCCGTATGAAAATGGCCCAAGCCTGTTTTGACTTCCTGCCGACACGTGCTGACCTCGATTTGTCCGGATGGGATGAGACTGACATTTTCGCGCATTCATGATGGCTTTGCCATAAACTTGCCGCGTCCGCCCTTCATTGACAGGCTCTGATGACCGCAACTACGGCCGATATTCCCACTTTGCAGCCGCCCCAGCACCTCGCCTGGGAGCCGCAGCGTGCCACAACGCTGGCAGATGCCCGGCGTCGCACGGCCTTTATCGGCCTGCTTCGTGTTTGTCTGATGGCTTTGACGGGCTTGATCGTCGCGGGCGTCATTTTGCAAATTTTACTACGGTCACTTGGCGGCGAAGTTCAGGCGCCGGTGACGGTCGGCGAAGACGCGCGCATGATCAATCCGCGTTTTACCGGGCGCGATGAAAACGGCACACCCTATGTGGTGACAGCTGATGCCGCCATTCGTCGGCGCGGCGAAGATGCCCGCATTACCGAGCTGGAATCGCCTCAACTGGATTACGATCTGATTTCAGCCGATGAAGATTCCGAAGGTGTGTTGGCGCGGACCGGTCTGTTTGATGCAGACGCCAGAACGCTGGATCTGAATGCAGATGTCCGGTTTCGCACCCGGGCCGGATATGAGTTTCTGGCAGACCATGCCCGTGTCTATCTGGCTGAGGAACGCGTCGTCGGCGATAGCCCCGTTGAGGGCGATGGTCCGATGGGCGCAATCCGGGCGGATGGGTATGAAATACTGGACGGCGGCGACAGGGTCGTGTTCACAGGGAATGTCCGGACTCATCTCCGGAATGAAGCGTCTGACAGCGGAGACCAGCCATGATGATATTGCGAATATTGATCCTAATTACAGCCATCACAGGACTGGCAGGCCCGGCATTGGCCCAGATAGGCGGCCAGGGTGGTCCGATGGATATTTCCGCAGACCGGCTCGAGACATTCGATACCGAACGTCGCGCCATGTTCTCCGGCAATGTCGATGCCGCTCAGGGCAATGCCAATCTGCGCTCCGACCAGCTCGAAGTTTTCTTTGCACCGCGCTCGGGAAGCTCGACGGGAACCGGTGCGAGCTGGGGTGAAATTGATCGCGTTATTGCAACTGGCGACGTTTTCTACGTGACGCCTGACGAAGTGGCTCGCGGCGAGCGCGCACTGTATCAACTGACCACTGAAACCATCATCATGACCGGCGGCGTCACATTGCGACGCGGTGAAAACGTCATCCAGGGCGATTGCTTGATCGTCGATTTGGCGACAAATAATTCCCAGATCAATGCGCCGGCCTGCACCGGTGAAACGCCTTCCGATGCGGGTCCGGGCAGCGGTCGGGTTCGGAGCGTATTCTATCCCTCGAACACCGATGATGATTCTGACGACGACGATGCGGATGCTGAAGGGTGAGCATGACCGACACATTACCTGAAGGCGCCGCCGCGCCGGCAGCTGCCGAAGGCTTGGTGGTGGAGAATATCGGTAAATCCTACCGCAAACGCCCAGTCGTTAAGGGCGTATCCCTGCACCTGAAGCGCGGTGAAGTCGCTGGCTTGCTGGGTCCCAACGGCGCCGGCAAAACGACTTGCTTTTATATGATCACCGGCCTGGTCGAGGCTGATTATGGCCGCATCCTGATGGATGGTGAGGACATTACCCGCCTCCCCATGTATCAGCGGGCCCGTCTGGGTATTGGCTATTTGCCACAGGAAGCGTCGATTTTTCGCGGACTGAGCGTGAAAGATAATATCATGGCGGTCGCCGAGATCGTCGAGCCTGACAAGAAAGCGCGCAAGGAAACCGTTGGTCAGCTGATGGAAGAGTTGCGAATATCGCATCTCGCTGATGCCGCTGCGCTTTCTCTTTCTGGCGGCGAACGTCGCCGGGTGGAAATTGCGCGCGCGCTCGCGACTCGGCCTTCGTTCATGTTGCTGGATGAGCCTTTCGCCGGGATTGATCCTCTGGCCATTACAGACATTCGCGACCTGATCCGCTTTCTAAAAGATCGGGGCATCGGCATTTTGATCACCGATCATAATGTTCGTGAAACACTGGAAATTACCGACCGCGCGACCATCATCCACGAGGGTGAAGTACTGTTTGAAGGTGCGCCGGATGCCATTCGCGCCGATCCTGACGTCCGCCGTGTTTATCTCGGTGAAAGCTTTGGCTGATTTACTCCAAGTCTGATTCATCGGACTGGAGGCATCCCCTTGGCGGGACTTCATCAAAAACTGGAAATGCGACAGGGCCAATCACTGGTCATGACGCCCCAATTGCAACAGGCGATCAAGCTGTTGCAATTATCCAATATCGAGTTGTCGGCCTTCGTTGAAGAAGAGCTGGAGCGCAATCCGCTGCTGGAGCGTGATGAGCGATCCGACGAACCCGACCGGGTCGAGCAGACGCCGTTGGAAGGTCGCAAAGAGCTGGAGCTGGACGGTTCCGCCCATGCCGAAGCCAATGATGCCGTCGATGTCGATGCCGACGTTCTCAACTCCTCCGATTCGAAAGCGGATATGTCCGGTATGGACCCGGGCATGTCATCCTCCTGGTCCGGGGCCAATAAGGGCGGATCTTTTGATGGCGGTGACTATGACGCTGCCGCCAATACCAGCCGTGAAAAATCCCTGTCCGAACATTTACGGGATCAATTAACCGTTGCGGGGGCCGACCCCGTGCCGCGCCTGATTGCGGCTCACCTCATCGATCTGGCAGATGATGACGGGTATATGCGTTCCGATCTGGATGAAATCGCCGAACGCCTGGGCGTTAAAACCGGGGAAGTTGCTGCGACACTGGACCTGATCCAGGGGTTTGAGCCCGCCGGAATTATGGCGCGCGACCTGCCAGAATGCCTTGCTCTGCAACTAAAAGAGCGCAATCGGCTTGATCCGGCCATGGCGAAATTGCTCGATAATCTCGACCGCCTCGCCAAGCATGATTATACCGCGCTTCAATCCATTTGCGGTGTCGATGCGGAAGACCTCGACGACATGATTGCCGAGCTTCGTTCGCTGACGCCAAAACCGGGCCTTGCCTTCGGCGTTGATAATACCCGCGCTATCGAACCGGACGTCTACGTGCGTGAAAACCCGGATGGCAGCTGGCGGATCGAGCTGAATACCGACACCTTGCCGCGCGTTCTGATCAACCAGTCATATGCAGCAGAGATCAATGCCGTTGCGCGGTCAGAAGAAGACAAAACCTTCATCACGGAATGCTCACAAAATGCCAGCTGGTTGGTGAAATCATTGGATCAACGCGCTCGCACCATTCTGAAAGTGTCCTCGGAAATCGTGCGCCAGCAGGATCTCTTCCTCGCCAAGGGTGTGGCATTCCTTCGGCCGCTAAATCTGAAAACTGTCGCCGACGCTATCGAGATGCACGAATCGACAGTCAGTCGCGTCACGTCCAACAAGTATGTCGCCACGCCGCGCGGCCTGTTCGAGCTGAAATACTTCTTCACCTCCTCCATTCCGTCTGCCGGTGGCGGCGAGGCGCACTCTGCCGAAGCGGTTCGATATCGGATCAAGACGCTGGTTGAAGGTGAAACGCTGGATGACATCATGTCCGATGATGCGCTGGTTGAGCGGTTGCTCGATGAAGGAATAGATATTGCCCGGCGGACCGTTGCGAAATATCGTGAGTCCATGAATATTCCGTCGTCAATCCAGCGACGTCGGATGCTGAAAAGGGCCAGCTGACATCCCTTTTTGCGGTGTGATTGACTTTTGAGATCGCGCCAATAGGTTCCGCCCGCTCTTGCCGGGAGGCTTTTTTCCCTGCATTTGCCCCGTTTATACGGTAGGTTTAGATATGCAAATTCAAATCGTTTCCAAAGGCATTGACGTTTCTGGCGCTCTTCAGGAAGAAATTTCTGGTCGCGTCGAAGAAGGCGTCTCCAAATATTTTAACCGCCCATGCGAAGCCTATGTGGCTATATCGCGCGAGGGTTCCGGTTTCCGGGTCACCGTATCCTTACACCTTCCCTCAGGTGTAATGTTGCAGGCCCAAGGTGATGATGGCGACGCCTATAGGGCCGCCGACAAAGCCGCATCGCATCTAGAAAAGCGACTTCGCCGCTATAAGCGGAAGCTAAAAAACCACCATAACGAGAACAAATCTGAACTGCCGGCCGAGACAACACCGATCACCGTGTTTCAGGGGCAGGAAGAAACTGATTTCGACGATGATGATGACGCAGACGAGCGCGGTGTTGAGCCGGTTATCGTCGCCGAGACGCCCGGGGAGATGCGGGCCATGACGGCCAGCATGGCTGTATTGGAATTGGAAGCGGCGGGTGCGCCCTTTCTGATCTTCCGAAATGTCGCGCATGATGGCGTGAATATCGTGTATCGACGGCCCGACGGGCATGTCGGCTGGATCGATCCAGATCGCGATAAATCCCGCTAGCTCTTTTTAACATTACGGGTTAGAGCGCCATTTGCTCTGCTTGAACTTAAACCGGACTCTTGTCATGGCCTTATCCGACCTGTTGTCGGCAGATACCGTTCTGCAAACCTTGAGCGCGACGAATCGCAAGCAAGCTTTGCAAATGATCAGCGAAGCTGCGGCGGCAAAAGTAGGTGTCGATATCGATTCCCGCGTTATTTTTGATGCGATTATGGAACGCGAGCGCCTCGGTTCGACCGGGGTAGGTGATGGCGTGGCTATTCCTCACGCACGGCTGGCCGGTCTGGACCGCGTATTTGGTTTGTTTGCGCGCCTGAAACACCCGGTTGATTTTGACGCCATTGACGGTCGACCGGTAGATTTGATCTTTCTGTTACTGGCGCCCGAAGAATCCAGCGCCGAACACCTTAAAGCATTGGCGCGCATCTCGCGTGTTTTCCGACGCGAGGACATCCGCTCACAATTGCGGGCCGCCGACACTCACGACGGCCAGGTTGCCATCTTGATGCTTCAAGACACAAGCAACGCGGCTTGATCTATTCGACGATGCGGGGTTGCATGTCCGGATACGGGGCGGGAAAGCAGCTATTCAATCGAAAAACCATCAAGTGGTATCGCGACGGAATTGCGGTCAATACTAACCATGCGGCCATTCTGAGCAATTGGGCGGAGATGATCCGAACCGGGCGTATACTAACGCCCAAGGAAACCGCACTTCCCGGTGATTTCAAATCGAAAATCGTGGAGGGCGGTCTGGGTGATAGCGGCGCGACCAAAGGCTCTGATTATACGGTTTCCGTTGAACAGAGCATTCTTCAAGGCAGCGCGGATCTGGCGCTGGGGCGCTTTGGCAGACAGGTAGCGGACACTATCGCTCCGTGCGAGTAGAAAGGCGCAAAGACGCGCGATCTCGACGCGATCCTGCCGGGGCAAAACAAGAGCCCGGTCCAGCAGGCGTGGGAATACGCGATTAATGCGCCCCGCGTGAAATGGGTTCTGGTCTCGAATTATGTCGAGCTGCGGCTTTACGGGTTTGGCGAAGGCACAGACGTTTACGAAGTCTTCCAGCTGGAGACACTGACCGACCCGGATGACGATGCGCGCTTCATGCTGTTGTTATCGGCGAAGAGCCTGCTCTCGGGTCGCACTCAGGGCCTGCTGGAAGCGGCCATTGGGTGATTAATCGGTCTTGATCAATGCCTGCCGTGCCAGGCTTTGCATCTGCCGGATATAGGCCTTTTGTGACCAGCCGCAGATCTGGCGCAATTGCTCCCAGTTCGGCACGGATAACAGCGTCCAGAGGAGGTCGGTTGCGCGTTTCTCCGTGAGATCGGGTTTCAGGACACCATCGGCTTTCATTGTCTTTACGGCCGCGGCGCATCCGTGACGGACAGCCAGCATGCGGTCCTGCCAGGCGGCAGCGGCGGCCTCGTCTGTCCGCTCAAGTGCCATGAAGGCCCGTGATATACCGTAGATTTCGGGAATATAATTACCCCATGCCGCTATGTAGGCATCGAGGCGCTCCAGACCGACCTTGGCCGCACGGCTTGCGGCCAAACGCTCGTCGACCTTGAACACGTCATCCAGATAACGAGCCGTCGCGATCAGAAGCTCGGCGCGCGTGGGAAAGTGTATATAAAGCGCCTGACGGCTAATACCCGATGCTTTTGCGATATCGCCCATGCGGACGCTTTCGCCCGGCTGTTCTTCCAGCAATTTCCAAGTCGTTTCCAGAATGATCTGGCGCGTATTTGTGTTTTT
>Ga0316204_10010229_pt1 | contig 12165 bp, 7 predicted proteins | sample 6monrhotite_MG_2_FD_205661 | JGI IMG/M metagenome (GOLD analysis project Ga0316204, IMG submission 205661) | Microbial mat bacterial communities from mineral coupon in-situ incubated in ocean water Damariscotta River, Maine, United States -... | ecosystem: Environmental > Aquatic > Marine >...
TTTGAGTCGGACGATTCTCCGATAGCATGGGAAGCGGCCGTCGATGAACTTCTTGCTTCGCCACATTACGGGGAACGCTGGGCGCGGTATTGGTTGGATTTGGCCCGCTATGCCGATACGAGTGGCTATGAGCGCGATCAGGAAAAGCCGTTTGCGTGGAAGTATCGCGATTGGGTCGTCAATGCGCTCAATCACGATATGCCTTATAACCAGTTTGTCGTCGAACAATTGGCGGGTGATGAACTGCCTGATCGCAACGAAGGGTCGGTGATTGCAACGGGGTTTCTTCGCTTGGGAACCTGGAATGATGAACCGAATGAGCCGCTTGATTATCAATACGACCGTTTGGAGGACATGGTCCACACGACCTCCTCGGCGTTTTTGGGGATGACGGTGAAATGTGCCCGCTGCCATTCCCATAAGTTCGATCCAATCACGCAAAAAGACTACTACCGCATGGGCGCCGCTTTCTGGGCCGGGCCGATTGCAGCGCGGGATCGCAAGTTTGTGGGGGGGCCGAGTCCTGAGGAATTGGAAGTGAACGAGGTGCTCGGTTGGACCGATTTGGGAGCGAAACCGCGTCCGCTGCATCGTCTACTCAAAGGCGAACGGGAGCAGCCGCTGGAAGAAGTGACGCCGGCATCGTTGTCGATGGTTTCGGCACTGGAATATGATTTTAATCCACCGGCAGCCGACGCGAAGACAACCGGCCGCCGTTTGCAATTGGCGCGTTGGATGACGCACCCCGACCATCCGTTGACGGCACGGGTGCTTGTCAATCGGTTGTGGTTGCATCACTTTGGAGAAGGGATCGTCCGTTCGCCGAACAACTTCGGCTTCTTGGCCGATCCGCCGACACATCCGCAATTGTTGGATTGGTTGGCGGCGGAGTTTCAAAGCGGCGGTTGGACGATCAAACGCATGCACCGCTTGATTCTGACATCCCAAACCTGGCGGCAGTCGTCCTTGCATCCCCAGTATGCTGACTACGAACTTCGGGATAGCGGAAATCGTTTCTGGTGGCGTGCGGAGCGGCAGCGGTTGGATGCGGAGGCGTTGCGAGATTCGATGTTGGCGACGACTGGGGAGTTGGATCTGCGGTTGGGCGGCCCTGGTTTTCGGCCGACGATCAGTGCTGAGGCATTGGAAGGGCTTTCCATGAAGTCGAGCGCCTGGCAAGCCTCGCCGCAACAGGAACAACTGCGGCGTAGCTTGTATATGTTCTCGAAACGGGGCCTTTTACCGCCGATGATGACCACGTTTGATTTTTGTGATGTGACCCAATCCTGCGGGCAACGCGATGTCACGACCGTTCCGACACAGGCGTTGGCACTGATGAATAATCGATTCGTGCATGATCGCAGTGAAACATTGTCGCGGTCGATTGCGGCCGAGACGAATGATCCCAGGGAACAAGCGCAGCAGCTTTGGTCGCGCGTCTTGGAACGTAATCCGTCGAGCGAAGAAATGAAAATAGCGGTGAAACATCTCGCGGATCAGTCGCGACGTTTCGCGGTGCAGCGACGTGAAGAGGCAGAACAGGCTAAACATAAGAAGCTGACACAAACCGAAGATCTACGAGAATCACTGGTGCTGCACTTAAAGGCCGACAGCGGCATTACCGTCGACGCGGAGGGACGTGTTACGCAATGGAAGGACCAGTCGGGACACGAACACCATGCCGTAGCCACTGAGAAGGACCAACAACCCCGTTTGGAGAGTGACGGATTCGCCGGACGCCCCGTCATGGCGTTTGACGGTCAGGGGAGATTTCTAAAGCTCAGCGGAGCGGTGTTGGATAGGCAAGAATTCACAATCCTTGCGGTCGTCAATGATCAGGGCAAAACTGGGCATCGGGAAATTTTCTCCAATTGGAACGGCGCAGCAGGCAACGCCGGGACGTCGGTGTTTCTGGGGCTGACGGATAAGGACACCGTGCGGTTTTGTGATGTGTTTTCCATTGCGGGGAAAATCGTCGATCAGCGCAATCCGTTCGTGCTCACTGCGCTCAATGGGGAAGACCGGTCGGCAGCCTTTTTTAATGGCGGTGAAATGGTCTCCCGCAATAGTTCCTTACCGCCGCGAAATCTCTCGACCGCGTGGGTGATTGGCCAGCAGGGGAACATTAACGGTGAATACTGGAACGGCGGGATGGCGGAAATTCGTGTTTATGCACGGGCGTTGTCCGACGCGGAACGGTTGTCCGTCGAACGTGTGATGCTTGCCGAGTATGAAATTCCGTCGGCCATACCGGCTGCGAAAAAGTTGCTTCGCCCCGAAACTCTAGCGCTCGCGTCGCTGGCACATGTGCTGTTGAACTCCAACGAATTCCTCTATGTCGATTGAGGCTGCTGATGTCGAATCAAAAAATGTTCCCTTGCGGCAAGAGCCGTCGTGAATTCGTGTGGGAGATGGGGGGCGGGTTCGCCGGTTTAGCGCTGGCGAATTTGTTGTCCGGCGACGGATTCTCGCCAAACCGCGCGCGTGCTGGTGAAGCGGTGCCGACTTCAAACCCGACGGCCGTTAAGGAGCCGCAGTTTCCGGCGCGGGCGAAGGCATGCATCTTTTTGATGATGAACGGGGCACCGTCGCAGGTCGACACGTTTGACTATAAGCCGGAATTGGAGAAGTTCGCCGGCAAACAATTGCCCGCCGACAAAAAGTTTATCAACTCCGGTGGTCGCCGCATGGGGTATTTGACACCCGCGTGGAGAAAATTTCGCCCCGGTGGGGAGAGCGGGTTGTTGGTCTCGGACTATTTCCCGAAGGTCCGCGAACATGCCGATAAACTGTGCGTGATCAATTCTTGCCACACCGACAGCCACGCGCACGGTTCCGCGTTGGTGGCGATGAATACCGGTAAGACGTTGATCGGGCGGCCGTCGCTGGGGAGCTGGAGCGTGTACGGTCTCGGGTCGGAGAACGAAAGCCTGCCGGGGTATGTGGTGATTCTCGACAAACGGGGCGGGCCGATTGGTGGGCAGCCGAATTGGTCGAGCGGATTCATGCCAGCGACTTATGCGGGGACGCTGTTTCGACCGGTGGGCGATCCGATTTTGGATCTGAAAGGTCCCGGGCATATTACGTCAGCCGTGCAGCGAGAACAGCTCGATTTGTTGGCGAAGATCAATCAACGCCATCTTGATGCACGGCCCGGTGGTCGGGAATTATCGGCCCGCATCAGCAGTTACGAACTCGCCTATCGCATGCAGTCCGCGACTCCCGAGGCGGTTGATTTGTCACAAGAGAATGAGCAAACGCTTGATATGTATGGTGTGGGCAAAAAGCCGACCGACGAATATGGCCGCAACTGTTTGATTGCCCGGCGTTTGGTCGAACGGGGCGTGCGGTTCATTCAGCTCTATTCGGGAGGCGGCCATCTTGAAGAAACTTGGGATGCCCATGAGAGCATCGAAAAAAATCACGGGCGACATGGTGCGGAGGTCGACCAACCGATTGCTGCATTATTAACCGACCTTAAGCAACGGGGACTGTTGGATGAGACGTTGGTCGTCTGGGGCGGTGAATTTGGGCGTATGCCGTTTAGCGAAGGTAAAGATGCTCCGGGCCGCAATCACAACCCTTACGGATTCAGCATGTGGCTTGCCGGTGGAGGCGTCAAAGGGGGGACGACCTATGGCGAAACCGATGAGTTTGGTTTTGAAGCGGTGAAGAACAAAGTGCATCTACATGATTTGCACGCGACGATTTTGCATGCGATGGGGTTGGACCATGAATTGTTGTCTTACTTCCATCAGGGGCGTGACGAGACTTTGACCGACGTGGGCGGGCATGTGATTCACGATGTTTTTGCCTAAACTGAGATCTCTGGGGGCATCCAAAGTGAAGTGGAAGCCAAAGGAAACCGAATGAAAAGTTTTGTGTCATCCCAACCACAATTGCTCAGCCAGATGAATGAGCGGATGGTGTTGCGGGTCTTGCAGGCCAATGGCCCGCGCTCGCGGGCGGAGGTGGCGCGGCTAGCGGGTGTGACGGCGCCGACGGTTTCTAAAGCGGTCTCGTCGCTGTTGCGTTCGGGGATGTTGGAGGAGTTTGACAGCAGCGAAACCATGCGTGGGCGGCCGGCCAAACGGCTGCGGTTGGCCGAAGATACGGCACAGGTTGTGGGAGTGGTGATTGATTCTCCGACATGCCGTATCGTGACGACCGGTCTGGATGGCCGCGTTGGTTCGGGAACGCACGCGGAGTTTATGACTCCGCGGACCTACCGGAAGTTGGTTGATGATATCGTCGAAAAAATATCGGCGCTGCAAATATTTGGCGGTGTGAAGACGCTAGGCATCGGAATTAGCATGCCGGGACTGTTTGATTCTCGCGAAGGGCGTTCGATTCTTTCGCCCAATGTACCGATCACCAACGACAGTTGCCTGGGGAGGGATTTATCCGAACGCCTGGGCTTGGAATGCGTCGTGCTACAGGAGTCCGATGCACTCTGTCTGGCGGAACGGCATTACGGTCTTGCCCGCGGGGTGGACGACTTTGCAATGCTCGATGCCAGTACGGGGATCGGTTTGGGTGTGTTGATCGGCGGCCGTTTAGTGAAAGGCAAAAGCGGTCTGGCGGGTGAGATTGGCCATTTGCCGATGGTGGACGATGGTCTTGAATGCGGTTGCGGCCGGCGGGGCTGTTTGGAGACAATTGCCAGTGATCGCGCGTTGGCGCGGCTGGTTTCGCGGCGCGTAGGCCAGGAATTGAGCATCGAGCAAATCGTCGAACTAGTCCGCACAGGAGCTCTCGATGTCACGGCCGAATGGGAGGCTGTTGAGCGGCCGCTGGCATTCGCGCTGGTCACGACGATCAATTTGTTCAACCCGCAGACGCTGTTCGTGCACAGTCGCATGTTGGATATCGACGGTGCATTTTTTGACCGGTTGATCCAGCGGACGGCGTCGATGGCTCTCGCGCCTTCGTTTGCGGATTGCCGGATTGAACGAGCGCGCGGTAGTAAGCGGGAGGGGGCGGTTGCAGGAATTATCGAGCACCTGACCGACGCGCGCGTGTCGGAATCGCACGCACATTCGGTCAATGTGCTTTGAGAAACGTCGTTGTGTCGCCGCTATTTCTTCTTGCGGAACACGTGCGTCGCATTTCCCATCAGGCCTTCGGCGGCTTCCATGATGGTTTCGGACATCGTGGGATGTGCGTGGATCGTTTCGGCCACGTCGCGGACCTTGGCGGCCATTTCGATGGCTAGTACGCCTTCGGCAATCATTTCGCCGGCACCCACGCCGACAATCCCGACGCCCAGTATGCGATCGGTTTCCGGGTCGGAAATCAACTTGGTGATCCCTTCGGTGCGGGCTAAGGTTTGCGCGCGGCCGGAGGCGGCCCAGGGGAAGCGGAAGGTGTTCACCTCGCGGCCCTCGGCTTTGGCTTCAGCTTCTGTGAGTCCGCACCAAGCCAGTTCGGGATCTGTGAAGACCACCGCGGGAATCGCATAGGGATGGTAAGCGGCTGGTTCTCCGGCCAACGCCTCCACGACGACTTTGGCCTCATAGGTCGCCTTGTGGGCCAACATCGGATCGCCGGCGACGTCACCGATAGCCATCAAGCTGGGATCGGTCGTGCGACGTTTGTCGTCGACTTTGATAAATCCCCGCTCGGTGATTTCGACCTTGGTGTTTTCTAAACCCAAATTGCGGCTGTTGGGCGAACGGCCGACGGAGATCAAGACGCGATCGAAAAGCTGCGATTTCTCTTCCACTTCGCCCGACAGTTCGACCGTAATGCCATCTTTGCCGGGGACCAGTTTTTCGACCTTGGTGTTGAGCAGAACGGAATGGAATTGAGAATCGATCCGCTTGGCCAATGGCCGTACGAGATCGCGGTCGGCACCCGGCAAAAGTCCGTCGGTCATTTCCACAACGCTGACTTTGGAACCGAGGGCGGCATAGACCGTGCCCATTTCCAACCCGATGTATCCTCCGCCAACGATCAATAGTCGTTCGGGAATATCCTCAAGCGCCAATGCGCCCGTGGAATCCATGATGCGGGGGTCGTCGATCCGCAAGGGACCGGGAATGACCGGGGAAGACCCGGTGGCGATGATCGCCTTGTCGAAGGTGAGCTTGCTGGTCGCGCCTTCTTCGGTTTTGAGTTCCAACGTATTGGAGTCGAGGAAGGTTCCGCGAGCGCGAACGAGTTCGACGCCCCGCGCTTTGCAAAGTCCTTCGATGCCGCCGGTGAGTTGTCCAACGACGCGATTTTTCCAATCGCGGATTTTGTCGATATCGATCTCCGGAGGTTGAAACGTCACACCCCAGTCGGCCGACTCCTTTGATTCGTTGATCAATCGCGCCACGTGCAGCAGGGCTTTGGACGGGATGCAGCCGCGATTGAGGCAGACGCCGCCCGGTTTGACGCCTTCGTCGACCAAAGTGACTTTCATTCCGGCATCGGCCGCCGCAAATGCAGCGGGGTAACCGCCGGGGCCGCCGCCCAAAACGACGAGTTCCGTATCAGACATATCGTATTTCTCTTGTGGTCGTTACAGTTGTGCTCAAGAAAATCTCAAAACCCGCCCGCTGCGCTCGTTCAAAGGAGCGGGCTGATAGCAACCCGCTCCAAGCGATTGGCGTCTAGACGTTTGCCAACAGGCCGAAGGGCTGCGCGAGTAAGGCCGAGAGACGCACGACAAACTTTGCTGCGTCCGCTCCGTTGATCACGCGGTGGTCGTAGGACAACGACATCGGCATCATCATCCGTTCTTCTAATTTGCCATCGACGAGCGCCGGTTGAGGTTGGGCACGCGATAATCCTAAAATTGCCACTTCCGGATAATTCACGATCGGAGTAAACGCAGTCCCGCCGATGCTGCCTAGGTTGGTGATGGTAAAGGTGGCCCCTTGCATTTCGGCCAAGACCAACTTGCGCTCCCGCGCTTTTTCGGCGAGTTGGGCGAGTTCGTCCGCAATTTCCATGATCGACTTGCGGTCCGCATTTTGAATCACGGGAACGACCAAACCGTGATCGGTGTCGACCGCAACGCCGATGTGATAGTACTGCTTGAGGATCAATTCCCCCGATTCCATATCCAGGCTGCTATTGACGTGCGGCATTTCGGTGAGGATTTGGACGCAAGCTTTGAGCGCGATGGCCGTCATCGTGATTTTCGGGCCATTCTTGCCGCTGGTCGACATAAACTGTTTGCGGACCTTCTCCAATTCCGTGATGTTGGCCAAATCATGTTGTGTCACATGCGGAATCACCTGCCACGACGTGCTGAGTTGGTCGGCTGCGGTGCGATTGAGTTTGCTCAGCCGCTTGCGTTCGATCGGACCAAATTGTGAAAAGTCGGGCAGGGGAGGGGCGGTTCGCAAACCACCAGCCGAAGAGGAGTTTTGCAGACGTGTTTTCACATAGCCTTCGACATCCTCCTGGACGATACGTCCGCCCGGTCCGGTGCCGCTGATTTCGTGCAGGTCGACGCCAAGTTTTCGAGCGAAGCGGCGCGTTGCGGGACCCGCCGGGGGCGGTGGCCGGTGGTCGGGTGCGGTCGCCTCCATCGCCGGCTGAACGATCGGTGTGTGAGAGGCGGCCACGACGAGGGCTGCTTCTTTTTTGGCAGGCGCTGATTCAGGTGGCGCTGATTCGGTTTTGGCGGCGACAGGTTCGGGCTCAGTTGCGGCTGGTTCGGCCTGTTTGGTCTCGGTTGCATCGCCGGAGGGCGCTTCGGCCTCCTCGTCGATCGTCAGAATCACCGAGCCAACGGTGACGCTGTCCCCTTCGGCGAAGTGAATTTTTTTCACCACGCCAGCGTGCGGACAGGGTAACTCGAGGACCGCTTTTTCGGTTTCCAATTCCATGACCGACTGTTCGGCTTCGATTCGGTCCCCTTCCTTGACCAGCAACTCTGCAACCTCAGCCTCGGCAATGTTTTCTCCCAATTCGGGGAGACGAAATTCAATCGACATAGTGCTATTTCGTTAAAATTTAGTCGTATGTTGAATCTACGTGCACAGCAGATGTCCGGCGGTCAGCTGATTCCACCATAAGGCATCGGCAGCGTGCGAACAATTCTCACGCGCAAGCAGGGTTGACCTGTTCCGGGTCGATCCCCAGTGCCTTGATCGCTTCGGACAGACGGGACTGCTCGAAATTGCCGTCGGCCGCCATTGCCGAAAGTGCTGCGAACGCGATATTTTCGGCGTTCATTTCAAAGTGCTTTCTCAATCCTTCCCGCGAGGCGCTACGGCCGAAACCATCGGTGCCTAAGGTCACGTAGCGGCCGGGAATCCATTGTCGGATTTGTTCGGGCACCAAGCGGACATTGTCGCTGGCGGCGATAAATGGCCCGGCATTATTGCTGAGTGATGACTCCAGAAAACTGCGTTGCGGTTTTTCTTCCGGATGCAGCCGATTCCAACGTTCGATTGCCTGCGCGTCGCGGGAGAGCTCGCTGTAGCTGGTGACACTCCATACGTCGCAATCAATGTTGTAGTTTTCGAGAAGTATGGCTTGCGCGCGTTGGGCTTCTCGTAGAATTGGTCCGCTACCAAAGAGTTGCGGTCGCTGCGAGGACGACTTGTCGGCCGGTGCTTTGGAAAGGGGATGCAGTCCTTTCAAAATCCCCTCGTGCGCCCCTTCGGGTATCGCCGGCATGTCGTACACTTCGTTGTAAACCGACATGTAGTAGAATATTTCTTCACCTTCGCCGTACATTCTCTGCAGCCCGTCTTGCACGATCACGGCGACTTCATAAGAGTAGGCGGGATCATATGCCCGCAAATTGGGGACGGTTGTAGCAAACAGTTGGCTTTGGCCGTCTTGGTGTTGGAGACCCTCACCGTTGAGAGTTGTGCGGCCGGAGGTTCCGCCGACTAGAAAACCCTTGGTGCGGGAATCCGCCGCGGCCCAGATCAAATCGCCGACGCGCTGGAAGCCAAACATCGAGTAATAGATGTAAAACGGAACCATGTTCACGCCAAGGTTGCTGTAGGCGGTTCCAGCGGCGATGAAGGACGAGATCGCCCCCGCTTCGTTAATTCCCTCTTCCAGGATTTGGCCGTCTTTGGCTTCCCTGTAGTAGAGCACTTGATCGGCGTCGACCGGTTCGTACAGCTGTCCCTTGCTGGAATAAATCCCGCACTGCCGGAACAGCGCCTCCATACCAAATGTGCGGGCCTCATCGGGAATAATGGGCACGATCCGCTTGCCGATGTTTTTGTCCTTGAGCAGGTCGCTGATGATCCGTCCAAACGCCATAGTCGTGGCCATTTCGACGCCACCATGCAGCACCTTCTTGTCGAATTTATCGAGGGGTGGAATCTCTAACCGGTCGGTGGTCGGCGTCCGGGCAGGGAGAAATCCACCCAGCGCTTCCCGCCGTTTCAAGAGATACTCCATCTCTGGACTGTCATCAGCGGGCCGATGCAATGGAGCTTTGATCACCTCTTCGTCGCCAATTGGAATGGCGAACCGTGAGCGGAACTCGCGCAGTTCCTCTTCGTTCAACTTTTTCTGCTGATGGGTGATGTTGCGGCCTTCGCCCGCTTCGCCCAGTCCGTAGCCCTTGATCGTTTTTGCCAAAATCACGGTCGGCGCACCGACGTGGTTGATCGCCGCATGATACGCAGCAAAGACTTTTTCGGGATCGTGTCCACCGCGATTGAGCTTTTGCAACTGTTCGTCCGTAAGGTGGTCGACCAGATCGTGCAACTCCTTGTTATCACCAAAGAAGTGATCGCGGATGTAGGCGCCATCTTCGACGACATATTTCTGATACTGGCCGTCGACGACTTCGCCCATGCGTTTGACCAACAACCCTTCTTCGTCGTCTTCCAGCAGTGGATCCCAATCGCTGCCCCAAATGACCTTGAGGCAATTCCAGCCGGCGCCTCGGAAGGCGGCTTCTAATTCTTGGATGATTTTTCCATTACCACGGACCGGTCCGTCCAGCCGTTGCAAGTTGCAGTTGATGACGAAGATCAGATTGTCGAGATGTTCGCGAGAGGCCAGTGTAATGGCTCCCAGCGTTTCCGGCTCGTCGACTTCACCGTCGCCGACGTAACACCACACATGCGATTTGGACGTGTCGGCCAGTCCGCGATGCTCCAAATACCGTAAAAACCGCGCGTGATAAATCGCGGAAATCGGCCCCAGTCCCATCGAGACAGTGGGGAATTGCCAAAAATCGGGCATCAGCCAGGGATGCGGATATGATGAAAGTCCCGAGCCACGGGGGATTTCTTGCCGAAATTGGATCAACTGCTCTTCAGTTAACCGGCCTTCCAGGAATGCGCGGGCATAGATTCCCGGCGCTGCATGCCCCTGAAAATAGACGAAATCCCCGAACTGATCTTCGTTACGGGCCTGGAAAAAGTGATTGAAGCCGATTTCCAGCAGCGTAGCGGCGGATGCGTAGGTGGAGATGTGTCCGCCGATGCCCGAACTGGCGGCGTTGGCGCGGACCACCATGGCCATCGCATTCCAGCGAATCAGACTCTTAATGCGACGTTCGATGGCCCGATTACCGGGGAAACGGGGCTGTTGATCGTGGCGAATTGTGTTGATGTAAGGAGTGTTGGCCGTAAAAGGCATGGCCACACCGTTTTGGTAGGCTCGCTCTTGCAAAACCGACATCATCTGACGTACGCCATCGGGACCATGGCGGTGTAACAGGTCATCGAGCGATTCAAACCACTCATCTAATTCGCCCGCATCAATCGCCTGAGGTGTTTCGTCCATTACTCGTTGAGTCTCGTAGGAAGTAGGGTAGGTTAGCTTCGCGACTTGGAAATTCATCGCATCGTCCAATCATCTCTCGCCATTTTAGGGGATGAAACCAATGTTCGTAGTCTCAACGAAGGATTTCCGCGTATTTTTATGGCCATAACGGCGATTTCGCCCGCCGCAACATTTTCTCAAACACAGTAAAGCTCGAGAATCCGCGATGGGAATTGCAGCCTCTGGCCAGTTTGGCACAGTAACAGGCCGCAACCGTGCGGGTAATGGGTACGAAACCGCATTTTTTGCGAGAACTAAGCGGTTTATTGAACGCAAATTCGCGAATATTCAGGAGTTGAGATCGCAAATTATCGTTTTTGGGAATGCGACGAATCAGTTTTTTTAATGTGGCAGTTCAGTTTTTGAAGTGGAGGAAATGCCACGGTCTGATTTCGGCTTGTTGGGTCCGGAACGATCGGCAAAATCCACAGTGCACAGACGGTAGAGCGATTGAGACGCCAAAACGGCCTTTTGGCGGACATCACGTCTCACTTTCTCCAACAACGACCATCAATGTGGCGTTTCATTGTTGGTGAATTTGTCAAATCGGCCGAATTGCAGCGAATTGTCTTGTAAAAATGGTGCTGTGATGACAATTTCAGTTCCGTTGGGCAATCCTGCTAGTGCGTTCGCTGCCACCGAACTCGCCGATGCGACAAGCACCCAGACAGTTGCCAGTACAACACGGTTGGTCGTGCCATGCCCTCGAGCAAGGACTAACACTTGTGACGGCGAGAAGCCCTGGTGGCTTTGGTTGCCGACTCGTAGTAGGAGATGAATTTCTTCACCGAGACTCGTTTGACCGCTTGGCCGATCACCTTGAGCGGCAGGTCCTCAAGTTTTTTGAACCGCACGCACGATTTGCCCATGTTCAGTTTCTTGCCGGTTTTGGCCCACGCTTCGCGGAACCAGGTTTCCTGTCCCGGTTCGCTATAGGTACACATGAGGTAAATCGACATGTAGTTCTTTTGCGAGGCCAGTGACGCGAAGGGCAACGGTTGCTGGGGATCGCAATGATAGCCTGAGGGATAAAGGCTGTGCGGCACGAAATAGCCGATCATGCCGTATTGCATTCCTTCCTCGTAACCTCTGGGCAAGTTTTTAAGAATGACTTCACGGACCGCCTCAATCGCTTCGCGGCGGTCGTCGGGCAATTCGGCTAGGTATTGTTCAACGGTTTTGGCAGTGCTTTTGATGGTTCGCTCCCCCCCGGCAATTGTCTTCGAATTCTGCCTGAGATGATTCTCTCGTGATCCTCATCCGACCGCTAGTCCAGAGCGATCACACACGGTAATGCACTTCGCCGGTAAAGCTTGCGCCGCTTCGCTACCCGACGCAGCTTCATTGATCGCTGTGATCCTGGCGACCGTTGTGAGTCCTCTAATGAGATAGCGGCTCGTGGTTTTCTGCTGCGCTGGG
>Ga0316204_10010230_pt1 | contig 12163 bp, 13 predicted proteins | sample 6monrhotite_MG_2_FD_205661 | JGI IMG/M metagenome (GOLD analysis project Ga0316204, IMG submission 205661) | Microbial mat bacterial communities from mineral coupon in-situ incubated in ocean water Damariscotta River, Maine, United States -... | ecosystem: Environmental > Aquatic > Marine >...
CGATGCAGATAGCACTTCTATTTCTGCATTAAGTTCCTGATTTAGCGCCGAATTCAGCTCTATCTCACCCAACCCTAATGGATAGCCGCGTGCTGGCAATAATGCAGCCATCACGGCAAGGCTCAGTGTTAATTTGCGCACAAGTAGTCCCCTCACTCGATCCTGTAAAATTCTATTTATTAACTATTTTTAGTACAAATCTGGGCAAAAGAAACATACATTTCCACCCGAATGCTAAGAATGAACTTTAGCATGTAGGTGTAACTATAGATTATAAATAGTCTTTTATCAAAATCTCTGCGATTTGAATGCTATTTAATGCAGCGCCTTTTCTCACATTATCAGACACAACCCACATATTTATCCCCTTTTCGTGGGATATATCTTCACGAATTCGACCAACATAGGTCGGATCATTGGTTGCGCCTTCTGTTACAGCCGTGGGGTAGCCGCCATCTTCACGGGTATCCATCACCTGTACACCGGGTGCTTTTTCTAACAGTTCTGTGCATGCCTGTGCTGTTAGCTTTTCTTTCGTCTCAATATGTACTGCTTCTGAATGACCGTAGAAAACAGGTACACGAACAGCTGTCGGATTGACCTCAATGCTGTCGTCTTCCATAATTTTCTTGGTTTCCCATACCATCTTCATTTCTTCTTTGGTATAGCCGTTATCCATAAACACATCTATTTGCGGTAAAACATTAAATGCGATTTGCTTAGGATATACATTGCACTCAACTGGCTTACCATTAAGCAATCTTGCAGTCTGCCCGGCCAACTCTTCAATCGCCTCCTTACCTGTGCCTGATACCGCCTGATATGTGCACACGTTAATACGCGAAATACCTACCGCATCCTGAATAGGCTTTAAAGCAACCAGCATCTGAATAGTGGAACAATTCGGATTGGCAATAATGCCTTTGGTTTTATAGTTAGCAATGGCGTGCGGATTAACCTCTGGCACAACCAGTGGAATATCATCTACATAACGGAATTCAGATGTGTTATCGATAACGACACAACCCGCTGCTGCAGCCTTTGGCGCAAAATCTGCTGATATGGAACCACCCGCAGAAAACAGACCGATCTGTACTTTTGAAAAATCAAAGTCTGCCAGATTCTCTACTGTCAGCATCTTATTGCCAAATTCAACTTTTTTGCCCGCTGAACGCTCCGATGCCAATGCATAAACCTTACCCACAGGGAATTTACGTTCTGCCAAAATAGACAGCATCGTCTCACCAACCGCGCCAGTTGCTCCAACTACAGCCACATCGTATGTCTTACTCATTACCTATCCTCAAAATTATTCTTTGCCACAATGCTTCATGAGCACCGTATTTAGTTCTTTTATGCTTTCAGCGCCTCAATAACCGCATCGCCCATGGCTGCCGTACCGATTTCTGTACATCCTTCAGACATAATATCTGGCGTGCGCAGGCCTTTATCCAACACCTTGCCAACCGCATCATCTATGCGCTGCGCAACGGCCGCATTATTCAGGCTGTAACGTAACATCATCGATATAGATAAAATTGTCGCCAGCGGATTTGCAATACCTTTGCCCGCAATATCCGGCGCAGAGCCATGAATTGGTTCGTACATACCACGACCATTTGCATCTAAAGACGCAGAAGGCAGCATACCAATTGAGCCGGTTAGCATCGCTGCGCAATCCGACAAAACATCACCAAACAAATTACTCGTTACCATCACATCAAACTGCTTAGGCCATTTAACTAGTTGCATCGCTGCGTTATCCACATACATGTGGCTTAGCTCAACTTCTGGATAATCTTTAGCTACACGTTCCATCACTTCACGCCATAGTTCAGATACTTCCAGCACATTCGCCTTATCGACAGAACAAACACGCTTGTCACGTTTCATTGCAATTTCAAATGCAGAACGACCAATGCGCTCTATTTCACTTTCTTTGTAACCCGCCGTGTTATACGCATAACGTTCACCATCTTTTTCGGTGATTTCACGTGGCTGACCAAAATAAATACCACCGGTGAGTTCACGCACAATCAGAATATCTAAACCGGAAACAATTTCTGGCTTCAAAGATGACGCATCAGCTAATTGCGGATAAAGAATTGCGGGACGTAAGTTAGAAAATAATTCCAATTCAGAACGTAAACCTAGCAAACCTTTTTCAGGGCGCTTATCACGTGGCAATGCTTCATATTGTGGTCCACCAACAGCACCCAATAAAATTGCATCGGATTTTTTGCACAACTCTAATGTAGCCGCAGGTAAAGGCTCACCGGCCGCATCATAACCAGCGCCACCAACAGGTGCTTCGGTTAATTCAACATCCAGGGTTCCATCTGCTTTTAAATAGTCAATTACTTTAACCGCTTCTGCAACGATTTCTTTACCAATACCATCACCGGGTAAAACTGCAATTTTTTGTGTCATGTTTTAATACCTTTTTGATATAAAACCTTCGTAATTTCATATCAGTTTTTTAATTTAAATTAAAACAACCAGGGTGCGGTTTGTTTAATTTTTTCTTCGTATGTTTTAATTTCTTCAGCATGCTGCAGCGTCAGCCCAATATCATCCAGGCCATTCAACAGGCAATGTTTTCTAAACGGTTCTACTTCAAACATATATTCATCACCGTCTTCGGTAATTACTTTTTGCCCAACAAGGTCAACCGTTATTTCATAACCTTTTTTTGCGGCCACACTATTAAACAAGTCATTTACAATCGCTGCATCTAAAACAATTGGTAGCATGCCATTTTTAAAACTATTGTTAAAAAAGATATCCGCAAAGCTGGGCGCAATCACCGCACGAAAACCAAAGTCATCCAATGCCCAAACAGCATGTTCGCGAGATGAACCACAACCAAAGTTTTCACGTGCAATTAAAATACTCGCCTTATCGTATGGCGATTGATTTAAGATAAAATCAGGATTGACACGTCGCGAATCATTATCAATATCCGGTGCGCCCGCATCAAGATAACGCCAGTCATCAAATGCATTTGGTCCAAAACCAGAGCGTTTAATTGATTTTAAATATTGCTTTGGAATAATTGCATCGGTATCAACATTTGGTCGATCCATGGGCGCAACTATGCCCGTCACTTTTGTAAACTTTTCCATAGGAACTCTCTAATTTTTTTACAAGATCAATTCAAGAATATTAATCCTGAATATCTTTACCCATTTTTTCGATATCTCTACCAAGGCCGTCAAGAGTATTACCGCAACCCGTCATCGACAATAGACCAACCAACATCAAACCTGTCAATAAAGCACTCAATAATTTTTTCATGGTATATCCCCTTAAATTTTAATTAAAAGCTTCTTACGTCAACAAAGTGCCCAGCAATTGCTGCGGCAGCAGCCATGCCAGGACTCACCAAGTGAGTACGACCACCGGAACCCTGACGACCTTCAAAATTTCTATTTGATGTAGATGCACAGCGTTCTTCTGGCTCTAGTCGATCAGCATTCATCGCCAGACACATAGAACAACCTGGCTCACGCCATTCAAAACCCGCATCTAAAAATATTTTATCCAGGCCCTGTTTTTCAGCTTGCTGTTTTATCAAACCTGAACCCGGCACAATCATCGCAAGTTTTACGTTACCAGCGACTTTACGCCCCTTAATGACATCAGCCGCTTCCTGTAAATCTTCAAGGCGCGAATTAGTGCATGAACCAATAAATACCTTATCGATTAAAATCTCATTAATCGGCGTACCCGCTGTTAGGCCCATATAGTTCAGGGCCTTCTGCATACCATCGGCTTTTACCGAATCTGTCTCCGCCGCTGGGTTGGGTACATCAACATCCACTGACACCACCATTTCTGGTGAAGTTCCCCATGTTACCTGTGGTTTGATATCTTCTGCCTTAAGCGTTATTTCGTGCTCAAAAACCGCATCGTCATCACTGTGTAAATCAAACCACGCAGCAACGGCCATATCCCATTGATCACCCTTAGGTGCGTAAGGCCGGCCCTCAATATAGTCAATCGTCGTTTGGTCAACCGCTACCATGCCAACGCGCGCACCGGCCTCAATTGCCATATTACAAATAGTCATTCGACCATCCATTGATAGATCACGAATTGCCGAACCCGCAAATTCCATTGCGTATCCTGTACCACCAGCCGTACCGATTTCACCTATCACTGCTAAAACAATATCTTTTGCCGTAACGCCAGCACCTAATTTGCCCTCTACGTTTACACGCATGTTGCGCATACGTTTTTGTAACAGACACTGTGTCGCCAATACATGCTCAACCTCGGATGTGCCGATACCAAATGCCATGGAACCAAAGGCACCGTGGGTTGCTGTATGCGAGTCACCACACACCAAAGTCATACCCGGTAAAGTTGCACCCTGCTCTGGTCCAATCACATGCACAATACCCTGACGAATATCATTCATATCAAACTGCGTGATACCAAATTCTTTGGTGTTCTTGTCCAGCGTTTCGACCTGTAAACGCGAAACCGGATCAGCAATACCTTTGGCACGCTCTACTGCTTCTGTTGGCACATTATGATCAGGCACTGCAAGGGCCGCATCCGCTCGCCAGGGCTTACGGTTCGCCAGGCGCAAACCTTCAAATGCCTGTGGCGAAGTCACTTCATGTACCAAGTGACGATCGATATAAAGCAGTGCCGTACCATCGTCTTCACTGCGCACAATGTGAGAATCAAATAATTTATCGTATAAAGTCTTACCGGCCATTCTCTTAACTCCTGCTATGAAGCGCTATTGATCCGCTTCAGGGCTCATTCTTTCAGGCTTTGCATTCTATGCGCACATAAAACATAAAACAAATTCATCTTTTTCATATAAACTATTCCTAACTGGAATAGATAATTATATTAGGCCTATACAACGTGGATATTCAAAACCTGTCCGCCTTCATCGCAGTCAGCGACACAGGCTCTTTTTCCAGAGCCGCCGAGCAGTTATTTATTACTCAGCCGGCGGTTAGTAAGCGCATTGCTTCTCTGGAATCTGAGCTCAACACACACCTGTTCGACCGCATTGGTAAAAAAGTCCTGCTTACCGAAGCGGGCTACGCGCTATTACCCAGCGCACAACGTATTTTAGCTGAACTAGATGAAAGCAAACGCGCCATTGGTAACTTAAACGAAAAAGTCAGCGGACACCTAAAAATAGCGACCAGCCACCACATAGGGTTACATCGATTACCACCGGTACTACGCGCCTTTACTAACGATTACCCCGCTGTTGATATCGATATCCGCTTTATGGATTCTGAAGAGGCCTGCCATTGTGTATTAAAAGGGGAAGTTGAATTGGCCATTGCCACCCTACCCGAGCAAGAGTGGCAACACCTACGCCACCAAACTATCTGGCGAGATCCTCTGGATATCGTAATCAGTTCACGTCACCCAGATGCCACAGCAGAAAAATTCAGCGTTAAAAAGTTACAAAAATTACCCGCAATTTTGCCCGCTAAAAACACATTTACGCGCCTGTTACTCGAACAGGCCTTAGGTTTAAATGAACAGAATTTAAATATAGCCATGGAAACCAATTACCTTGAAACCATTAAGATGATGGTATCAATTGGCCTGGGCTGGAGCGTACTGCCCGTATCGATGCTCTCCAGCGATATAGTAAAAATGAATATTGAAGGCGTAGAATTTGAGCGCCTACTTGGTGTGGTTAGCCATCGGCATCGAACCCCATCAAATGCTGCGAAAATGCTAATGACAGAACTGGAAAGACATCGAGCCTAAATTATATCTTCCCGTTAGATCAAAAGGCAGGCACTACCTAAACAAAAAAAGCGACCTAAAGGCCGCCTTTCTCTCTATTAAGAACATAACAAATATCTATGCATTCTTACGTCTGGAAATACCTGCTAATCCAATTAGGCCAGAGCCCAATAACCATATAGCGCCAGGAACAGGTACAGCTGAAATAGATTGCACTTCTAAGTAAGCCGCATCTAAGTAAGCATCAGCATTTGAAAATTCCACCCTAGTTCCCTCAAAGTGATACTGAATGTAACGCGTGTCCGCCAATAAATCAGAGGCTCCCATACGGCTTACCCATGTATGGTTCGAATAAAAGGCCCCCAATGAAGAAGAACCCAGTTCTATCATATCTTCATCAAATAAGCGTATTGATATAGTGCCGCTATCTTCCTGTGTTCCCCAACCACTTTGCACTCCACCATAAACCACAGAAAGCTCCCCTGCGTCTATCTGTGTTGCTGTGTACCCTTGACTGAAAAGGTCAATATCTTGCCAGACCGAAAATGTAACCGTATTTCGCCCATATAGATACTGGCTTCCTTCGTATGCCACTGGATCCCATGACCTAATATCAGCACCATCTGTACTACTCCAACCATCCAAACCATTTTCAAAACCAGGGTTTGATATCAAATTTGCATTTACACTTGATGATAAAGATAGCGCTATAACTACCGATGCTAGCTTCCAATATTTCATTTACTACATTCCTTTAGTCAATTTTTTCTTTTTCAATTTTATTAGCTGACAATACAAAACGCATGTATAGGCTTAGTAGGCAATTATATATAAAAATTTAAATAGGGAAATTACACAAACGAGTGACCACTCCTAAAAAATTAGACTAAAACTATATAAGCATAGAAATACATTAGAGATGGACATCTATTTAGTCTAAAAATAGAAATACTATAAATATTAATAACTTGCATTGAAGTTAAAGTCAAAAAATCAACATAAACACACTAAAAGGCTCCAATGAATATAAATTCATGACGAAATAAACTGCTATGATATTTAAAATAAAAACTAGTGTGAGCAACCTACATTTCAACTCAACCCCCTTTAGACACTCCCTCTCCTGTTTCATTTTGTCAGGCTTTTCTTTATTGGCTAAAACTCGGCTTTATTAGCTTTGGCTGCCCTGCAGGACAAATCAGTATGATGCATCAAGAGTTGGTGGAAATACGCCGCTGGATTTCTGAACAGCGCTTTAGGCTTAAATAAACAAAACTCAAACATAGCCATGGAAACCAATTACCTCGAAACCATTAAGATGATGGCATCAATTGGCCTGGACTGGAGTGTACTACCGGTATCGTTGTTCTCCGGTGAAATAGTAAAAATGGATATTGAAGGCGTAGAAATTGAGCGCCTACTCGGTGTGGTTAGCCATCAGCATCGGATCCCGCCAAATGCCGCTAGAATGTTGATGACTGAGCTTAAAGGACATCGAGCTGAATTAATTATAAGACCTGAACTTGAATTAGTATTAAACCTCAACCAGAATGTTGTTAGTAAAACAGTAATACTTACTGATGCAAAATTTTTTCTAAAATAAAGATCAAATCAAATGATGAATAGACCTAAAAAAGTACTTGTTATAGAAGATAGTCAATCATTAAATGATCTAATATCTCAAAGTATCTCCTCTCAACTTGGAATTGAGGTTGATTCTGCTAAGTCGCTAAAAGAAGCAATTGAAGTAGTTAGCCCAAATATGCATGATTATTTTGTTGCAATAGTAGACCTCAATTTACCAGATGCTGAAAATGGTGAAGTTGTTGATGCCATCATATCCCTTGGTATCCGCCCTATTATTCTGACAGCCTCATTATCCGATAATACACATGATGAAATGTTGGAGAAGCCTATAATTGACTATGTAATAAAGCGCAACCTCAATGAAATACAGTACGTTATTGACATGGTTAAGCGACTTAATGAGAACTTTGATAGAAAAGTTCTAGTTGTTGATGATTCGAAAACATCACTCGCTTTAATTAAGTCATTATTAGAGCGTCATTACTTGACCGTTGACACAGCCTTAAATGGCTCTGAAGCGATCGATTTGTTAAACAAAAATCCAGACTACTCTCTAGTAATCACAGATTTTAATATGCCCGAAATGAATGGCGCAGAACTAACTGCTAAAATTCGAAACGATTATTCTAGAAACGAGCTAGCAATTATAGGTATTTCATCCGTAGGTGCAGGGCCTATATCTATTCAGCTACTAAAATCTGGTGCAAATGATTTCATTTATCGTCCATTTTTACATGAAGAATTTTATTGCCGCGTCAATCAGAATATTGATACCGTCAGGCATTACAATGAATCAATGAACAATAAAACTCAGATTTAACAAATCATACCTTCAGTCTCTTGGAAACAGTTTGCTGTACGGCAAATTAATGTCACCAGAAAACTCTCAATTAAAGAAATTCATTTTAAATTTGGCCGGATTCTTTGCTTATCATGTCCTATGACCAGAAGGTCTCAATGCTGAGATTGAATGGCTTTCAGCAATAATCGGACTTAGTGCATTTCTGGCACTATTTAAATATAAAGCTGGAATTGTTCAAGTTATTGCCACTTGTGCAGCCATGGGTTTAATCTACTCTTTAACAGTTTAAATTTTAAAGCCGATAACAAGGATAGACAATCATGCCAAATATCATTCATAGAGTAGGAATAAAGGGATCTGTAAAAGAAATTTATGCGGCACTAACAACCAATGAAGGATTAGCTCGCTGGTGGACAAATGACACGACTGGTGCTGGAAATGTTGGCTCAATCATTAAATTTAGGTTTAATGGCGGCGGCCCTGACTTTGAAGTAATTGAATTACAGGAAAATTCACTGGTTAAATGGAGGCATTCCGGTGAAATGCCACCAGCCTGGATAAACACTGAGATTTCTTTCCAGCTAACTACTGAAGGCGAACAAACCTTTGTGTTATTTATACATTCAAACTGGAAAGAAATAAGCGATTTTATGGGTCACTGCAGTACTAAATGGGCGACTTTTTTATTGAGCCTGAAAGAGGCGATTGAAACAGGTATAGGGCACCCTTTCCCTGACGATATTCACATTGACCATGATGAGTTTTAGTCTTTCTAGTTCATACATGCTTCACTTTCATTTCAACTACAATCAGCTAATAAAAAAGTATCTTAAATAAAGAATAATAAACACTTAAGGAAATACATGATGAAAGAAACAGACACACCCTTAGATAATAGTCGCCGCAATGTTCTGCTTGGCTCAGCAGCCATTTCAGCTAGCCTGATAGCGAACAACTCTTTTGCTGCAATGGATCATTCACAGCACAACATGGAAAACCCACATGACGACATTATTGAAGCTGCTTTAAGCTGTGTAAAAAAAGGTGATGCCTGTGTTGCACACTGCATTCATCTTATACAGATGGGAAACAAAGATATGGCTGACTGCTTAAAAGCTGTTACCGATATGCTACCTATGTGTAATACACTGGCAAAACTGACTGCATCTCAATCTTCTCATTTAGTTGAATTCGCCAGGGTATGTATTTCTGTATGCGAAGACTGCGAAAAAGAGTGCGATAAACATGCAGACAAACATGAGGCATGCAAGGCATGCAGAGACTCTTGTCGCAACTGCATTAAAAAATGTAAAAAACTAATTTCCTGAACTTAAAATCTCATAGGCTATAGATATTAGTAATAGCCTATGAGTCTCATAACTCAACGTTTATTAAAAATCATCAACTGGCGGAGCAACACGCAGCACTTCTTCTATCGTCGTTAATCCGGCCGCTACCTTTTGAGCCCCACTTAAGCGCAAAGGCTTCATCCCTTCTTTAAGGGCTGCTTTTTTCAACTTAGGCATATTCACATTTTCAGTTACCTGCTGTTTTACATCACTACTAAATGTAAACATTTCATAAATACCCATACGCCCCATAAACCCTGTGTTACGACACTCCAGACAACCCACAGGTTTAAAAATCTGTTGTGGCTTAGCAGGGTTCCATGGCTTGACTAAAGATTTCCATACAGCCTCATCCACTTCGGTTGGCACTTTACAATGTGGGCATAGCGTTCTTATCAAACGTTGGGCCAATACACCCAATACGGTCGATTGAATCAAATATGCAGGCACTCCAATTTCCATTAGCCGCGTAATTGCCGAAGGCGCATCATTAGTGTGTAAAGTCGTAACCACCAAATGTCCGGTAAGCGCTGCTTGAATGGCGATGTCGGCCGTTTCTTTGTCACGAATTTCACCAATCATTATTATATCTGGATCTTGCCGTAACAAGGTTTTTACGCCCGATGAAAAATCCAGTCCAATGTTATGCTGCACCTGCATTTGATTAAATGCAGGCTCCACCAATTCTATAGGATCTTCAACTGTGCACACATTCACTTCGGGCTTTGCCAGTTGTTTCAGACTAGTATAGAGTGTTGTAGTTTTACCTGAGCCAGTTGGGCCTGTAACCAGAATAATACCATTAGGCCTACTGATCATTGACTGCCAACGTTCATCATCCGATTGACTAAAACCTAATTCTTTAAAGTTTTTAACCAGTACTTCCGGATCAAAAATACGCATCACTAATTTTTCACCAAACGCGGTTGGCATAGTAGATAAACGTAACTCAATTTCAGAACCGTCAGATGAACGCGTTTTTAAGCGACCATCTTGCGGACGGCGTTTTTCAGCAACATCCATACGACCTAAAATTTTTATACGACTCGAAACTGCAGCCATTACAGTGCTTGGTACCTGATATACCTGATGCATTACACCATCAATACGAAATCGCACATTTCCTAAATCACGACGCGGCTCCAAATGAATGTCACTGGCACGCTGTTCAAACGCATATTGTAATAACCAGTCAACAATATTAATAACATGCTGATCGTTCGCATCAAGCTTTCCTGCACGGCCTAATTCCATCAAGCCTTCAAGATTACCTATTTCAGCTGCATTTTTTTGCGACTCTGATTCCGCACGATTAACCGATTTAGAAACCGTGTAAAACTCTAATAAATAACGAGCAATCTCGTCTGGATTAGCCACAACACGCTTAAATGTTTTTTGATTAATTGTTGAGAGTTCGTGCTCCCATTCTTTTACAAACGGCTCAGTGGTTGCTACTGTAATAAACTGATCATCAACCGCTATTGGTAAAATATTGAACCTAGATGCATAGGCATAAGACATTACCGATGTAACTTTTGACACATCAATTTTTAATGGATCTATTCTGCAATAAGGCAGTTGAACTCTATCTGCAAGCCAGATGGTGAGTGATTCAAGGTCAAGCAAACTACGCCCATCACGCTGATCGACCCATTGCCGCTCAGCAATCACGATCAGTGCATTCTTTTCCTGATATTCAACCGACACCGCCAAAGTACGCAACATTTTTGCATTCTCAGCAGTTACCATCACATCTTCTTCAAGCCAGTTGATTACGGATTGTATTTCTAATTCTTTATCGCTCTGCTTAATGACTGCATTCATTCTATGTCTGCCAGTTAGAATTGTAATTATTGTTCTGTCGCATTCTAAAATCTTAAGGCTACGTCTTTACCTGGTTCAACCATCTGTGCATAATAAAAAACAGCTTCAAGTTTATACATATTAGCTGCATTTTTCTGCAAAGAAACAGATTCAACAGCAGCTGAGATTTCCTGCCCATCAATAATAACTTTTAATTGATCCCCAACTTTGTATTGCTGTAACTGTTTCGCACTAATAAAGGATATTGCAGATGCCTTTGTTGCCGATACCAGTTCTATAATGGCTGTGGATTTATTTTCAGCTGAAACAACCATGCTGGGATAAATATTAGACGACATAACATAAGATGAGTTTTGAGCTTTTAACACAGCCCGATCTGCCTTCCATTGATTTAATTTACATTCGGCTTTCAGCATTGCTTCCTCTGCTTTAAGCGTTTTATAGACACCATCAATTCTCGACAATTCAACCTCAGATAACACAGTACGCTCAAATAGCTCTTTAGCCTGATCAAGCTCTATTCTGGCATCATAAACAACAGGCTGTAACTTTTCTATCTCCGCCTTACATGACTGTAGGTGATAATTAAAAGGCGCTATATCTAATTTCGCCAACACATCACCCTTGCTGACTTTCGCCCCTACCTGAGCAATAACTGATTCAACAATACCTGACACTGGAAAACCGACCTTTTGTATACCCGTCCAGGATAGATTCGCCTTCATATCTTCTGCCAATGATACTGAGCTGAATAATATTAAAAGTAAAAATAAGTTACTATTTTGTTTCATCACTGGTTCCATTCTTACAAAAGCATTTATAAAGTAGCATTCATTACATCCGTCTCACCAGCAAGCAGGCGCAA
>Ga0316204_10010231_pt1 | contig 12162 bp, 12 predicted proteins | sample 6monrhotite_MG_2_FD_205661 | JGI IMG/M metagenome (GOLD analysis project Ga0316204, IMG submission 205661) | Microbial mat bacterial communities from mineral coupon in-situ incubated in ocean water Damariscotta River, Maine, United States -... | ecosystem: Environmental > Aquatic > Marine >...
GGAGCCTCAGCGGGCCCCGTGTCGGAAGGAGATGTCAAAGGATTTTACCGAGTAATTTCAAAGGTTTATAAAATAATAAAACGACAGGAAAAAGCCCCCTGCCGACCCTTGTAAATCTAGCAGTTTTTGGCCCTGCACACAACTACACGGATCGTCCGGAAATCACCATTTCCCGACAGGTCAATCGACCTTAGATGTCGGCTTTTCCGGGATTATGCACCAGCCGAAACCAGACAACGGCGGCAAAGGCGATACACATGGGCAAGGTCACGGCGGCGTTCACTGCCGACCACCCGAAGGTGTCCTGCAAGGCGCCTGAGGAGAAGCTTGCGAGCGCCACTGTTCCAAACACGATAAAGTCGTTTACGGCCTGAACTTTCGATTTTTCCTCGGGGCGATAGGCCTCGGTCAAAAGCGTCGTTCCCCCAACAAACATGAAATTCCAACCCAGCCCAAGCAGCACCAGTCCACCCCAGAAATTGTAGAAATCGATGCCCATCAGGTTAACGGCCATACATCCCGCATTCAGCAAGGTACCGGTGATGATAATTTGCAGAACACCAAACTTCTTGATCAGGTGTCCGGTGAAAAAACTGGGGGCAAACATGGCGAGCGCGTGCCACTGGATCACCGTCGCCGTATCGGAGAAATCAAACCCACAGAACGCCATGGCCAATGGCGTCGCCGTCATGACGAGCGTCATAACAGCATACCCAAACATGGCAGAGACGACGGCAACGATAAACACCGGTTGACGTACGATCACCCGAAGTGGCCTGCCCCGCACCGAAATCCCTACATTTGCCGGTTTGGGGATGGAAATCCCCTGCAAAATGAGAATCGTCGCCATGCTCAGGCCGATAATGACAACATATCCACCGACAAACAGGATCGGTTCGAATGCATCAATGCTCCATTTTGCCAGTTGCGGCCCGGCAATCGCCGCAAACACACCACCGGCCATAACATAGGAAATTGCCTTGGCCTTGAACTCATCCGACGCGGTATCTGCTGCGGCAAAGCGATAATACTGCCAGAACGCATTGTGTGATCCGAGCATCGCGCTGGCTGCCGCAAACAGCCAGAAATCGCCTTCATATATGGCGTATGATGCCAGCGCCGCACCGCAAACACCGATAATTTGCCCAAAGGTAAAGCCGATTTTCCGACCAACGCGGCCCATCAACAGGGATGCCGGTATAGTTGTCAGCATTGTTGCCGTGAACTGAAGCGCCAATGGCAATGTCGCCAACGACTTGTCATCGGCCAGCATCTGACCGGCCAGCGCTGAAATTGTGATCACCAGGGACGCGCCCGTCATGGACATGGCCTGACAGATCGACAGAACCAGCACATTACGTTTTACAGCCGCGCTCGCGCCGACGGTCTGGGGAGAGATATTGGTCATGGTAAGCTCGCGAGATAGGTGTCGGCCAGAAACAGCCAACCTATATCACAGCTTAACGCCGCGACAAGCGACGTAATGTATCAGGACAATCCTAGAAAGGGATCTCGTCGTCCAGATCACCGCCACCGGCACCACCGCCTGAGCTACCGCCACCGCCGCCGCTGCCGTTGTCAGCGCTGCCCCAATCGGGACCACTGTCGCCGCCGGACGAACCGCTATCAAAGCCGCCGCCTCCACCGCCGCCTTCGCCACGACCGTCAAGCATCGTCAACGTGCCGTTGAAGCCCTGAAGAACGATTTCAGTGGTGTATTTCTCAACGCCGTCATTTCCCGTCCATTTACGGGTCTGGAGTGACCCTTCCAGGTAAATTTTTGAGCCCTTTTTAAGGAACCGTTCGGCAATGCCGGCAAGTCCTTCGGAAAATACGACAACGCGGTGCCATTCCGTTTTTTCGCGGCGCTCTCCCGTCTGTTTGTCTTTCCACGATTCCGACGTGGCGACAGAAAGGTTGGCGATCTTAGCGCCACTTTGGGTAAAACGGATTTCGGGATCGCGTCCCAAGTTACCGACAAGAATTACTTTGTTGACTGAACCTGCCATCTGTCTCCCTTTGGCCCCCCTGCTGAGGCCCTCTGCTAAAAAACTCAAACGCACCTTACAACCTAGCTCTCAACGGTTCCAGTCCGTGAACAGCTCAAATCAGTGGATAACTCAACTTTGTTGGGTTGGCGGTGTGGCTCGGGATTTTTCGATAAACTGGCGTACGGAATCGATAATCGATTCGTCATCCTCATCCAGCTTAACCAAGGCCAGCACCCCGACTTCGACCAGCGCCATACCCCATACATACTGGTTTACGCCCTGCCCCTGAAATTGTTCAAGTGCTGCGGATAAAATGACATCCGCCTTGTCGAAATCAGCGTCCATATCACCGCTCATGATGTCTTCCTTCTTCTAACAGACAAATAAAGGGCGCTACGAGATCGACTTCCCGTAGCGCCAAGTCCTGAGACCTGATTTACGATGGCGGCTGGGTGGGGATCAAGCCCGCAGCATAACTTATGGCGAATAATACGGCCATTATGCCCAGAATACCTGCCGTCCACAGATAGGTCTTCTTATCATCCTGTGTCATATCCGTCTCCTTTTCCTAAGAGCCGCGCGGCAAGATTAGGTGTAGAGACGTCTCAATGCCGCAAAGTATAGCATGATTTGAATCAAATTTCGAGGGGATGGCGGAATCGCTGGATTCTTGGTGTTTTTCCTATTAATTCAGCCCAGCCCCCACGCAAAACCTTTACCTGAGCAGCAATCCGCATTATCTCTGATCGTTTCTGAATGGTGGAGGATTAACGTTGGTTTCGACAGGTAAGATTGTTGTGCGCGGTGCGCGCGAACACAATTTAAAGAATATCAATGTGGAAATTCCCCGCGATAGCCTGTCTGTCATCACCGGGCTCAGTGGCTCGGGAAAATCGTCGCTTGCCTTTGATACGATCTACGCCGAAGGCCAACGGCGCTATGTCGAAAGCCTGTCCGCTTACGCCCGGCAATTTCTTGAGCTGATGCAAAAGCCGGATGTGGACTCGATTGAGGGGCTTTCACCAGCCATTTCCATTGAACAGAAGACGACGTCCAGAAACCCGCGCTCGACGGTCGGCACGGTCACGGAAATATACGATTACATGCGCCTGCTGTTTGCCCGCACAGGCGTTCCCCATTCTCCCGCGACCGGACTTCCCATCGAAAGCCAGACCGTCAGCCAGATGGTTGACCGGGTGATGACGATGGAGGAAGGAACACGCCTGCTGTTGTTGGCCCCTATCGTCCGCGGACGCAAAGGTGAATACCGCAAGGAATTGCAGGACCTCGCCCGGCGCGGCTTTCAACGGGTCCGCATCGATGGTGAACTGTACGATATAGAAGACGCTCCGACGCTCGACAAAAAGTTCAAACACGATATCGAGGTTGTCGTCGACCGGGTCATTGTCAAAGAAGGCATCGGGCAGCGCCTCGCCGACAGCTTCGAAACCGCCCTCAGTCTGGCCGATGGCATCGCTTTTGTCGACGATGCCAGTCACAAACCCGAGAACGAAAAAAAGCCGGCAAAAAAAACCGGCATCAAGGATCATGTCCCGGAAGGCCGGACCGTGTTTTCCGCCAAGTTCGCCTGTCCGGTATCGGGGTTCACCATTGACGAGATCGAACCCCGCCTGTTTTCTTTCAACAACCCCTTCGGGGCCTGTCCGGCGTGTGACGGATTGGGCACGGAAATGTATTTCGATGCCGAACTGGTTGTTCCCAACGAAACTCTATCGCTCCATCAGGGGGCTCTCGCGCCCTGGGCAAATTCATCGTCCAAATATTACGGTCAGACACTTGAATGTCTGGCGGCGCATTACAGTTTTGAATTGACGGCCCCGTGGTCAAAACTATCAAAAAAGCACCGCGAGATCGTGCTGTTTGGGTCGGGGCGTGAAGATGTCACCATGCGTTACCACGATGGCTCCAAGGCCTACGAAATCACCAAACCCTTTGAAGGCGTCATCCCCAATATGGAGCGGCGCTGGCGGGAGACCGATTCAAGCTGGGTACGTGATGAACTATCTCGTTACCAGACGGTTACCAAGTGTTCGACCTGCAAAGGCTATCGCCTGAAACCGGAAGCCCTGGCCGTCAAGATCGACGGCTTGCACGTCGGTCAGGTTGTCGAGATGCCGATTGATGAAGCCCGCGACTGGTTCACTAAACTTGACGACAAACTGACCGAGAAACAGAGCCAGATTGCCTATCGAATTTTACGTGAAATCAACGAACGGCTGAACTTCTTGTCGAACGTCGGACTGGAATACCTGACCCTCAGCCGCTCGTCCGGCACCCTGTCGGGCGGTGAAAGCCAGCGCATCCGCCTGGCGTCTCAGATCGGGTCCGGATTAACGGGTGTTTTGTACGTTCTGGATGAACCCTCCATCGGCCTGCACCAGCGTGACAATGCCAGACTGCTGGAGACTTTGAAGCGGTTGCGTGATCTCGGCAATACAGTGATTGTTGTAGAACACGATGAAGACGCCATCCGGATTGCCGATTATCTGGTGGATATCGGTCCCGGCGCAGGCATTCATGGCGGCCAGATCATTGCCCATGGCACGCCAGATGATGTCATGGCGACACCCGAAAGTCTGACGGGGCAGTACCTGACCGGCATGCGCCAGATCGAGATTCCGAAGTCGCGGCGCAAACACAAACGCAGCCACCATCTGACCCTGAAAGGCGCGCGGGCCCATAATCTGCAGAACGTTGACGTCAAGTTTCCGCTCGGCACCTTCACCTGCATTACCGGCGTGTCCGGTGGCGGTAAATCAAGCCTGGTGGTTGAGACGCTCTACAAAGCCCTAGCGCGTCGACTGCACAATGCACGCCTGCATCCGGGCGAGCATGACAAGCTGGAAGGCGTCGAGCTGATCGACAAGATCGTTGATATCGACCAATCCCCGATCGGACGAACACCGCGCTCCAACCCGGCCACCTACACCGGCGCCTTCACCCCGATCCGTGACTGGTTCGCGGCCTTACCGGAAGCCAAGACCCGAGGATACAAACCGGGACGCTTCTCGTTCAACGTCAAGGGTGGACGCTGTGAAGCGTGCCAGGGAGATGGCGTCATCAAGATCGAAATGCACTTCCTGCCCGATGTCTATGTGCAGTGCGATGTGTGCAAGGGGCAGCGCTACAACCGCGAAACCCTGGAAGTCCGGTTTCGTGATAAATCGATCGCCCAGGTGCTCGACATGACCGTCGAGGAAGCCGCAGACTTCTTCAAGGCGGTGCCGACGATCCGCGATAAAATGGAAACCCTGAAACGCGTCGGGCTTGGTTATATCCATCTCGGGCAACAAGCGACGACGCTTTCCGGTGGTGAGGCGCAGCGTGTTAAACTGGCCAAGGAACTGAGCCGCCGGGCGACGGGAAAGACCATTTACATCCTGGATGAACCGACAACCGGGCTGCACTTCGAAGACGTCAAAAAGCTTCTGGAAGTGCTTCATGCCCTGGTTGAACAGGGCAATACGGTGATCGTCATTGAGCATAACCTTGAAGTCATCAAGACGGCTGACTGGATCATTGATCTCGGCCCCGGCGGCGGCACCAAGGGCGGGCGGATTGTCGCCGAAGGTACGCCGGAAGACGTGGCCTTGGCGGAAGACAGCTACACCGGTCAGTACCTGGCACCGTATCTGGGCGTTAAAACCGGAACGAAAAAACGCGCTTAGGGAAACCCTGCAATGCCTACAGTCACGCGCCGCCCTGACGTCACGCCGGAATATCTGAACAAACGGGCAAACGGTTCGTTAATTGGCTGGATGGGTATCACCATCCTCACGGTCGAGGACGGGAAACTTACGGCCAACATGGCGGTTACGCCCAACCATATGGCGCCGAACGGGTTTTTGCATGCGGCGTCCGTGGTGGCGCTGGCCGACTCATCGTGTGGCAATGCAACCATTGCCCATCTTCCGGATGGTGCCGAAAACTTCACCACCGTGGAACTGAAAAGCAATCATCTGGGGACGGCTCGCGACGGAACGCTTCATTGCACCGCCATGCCTCAGCATTTGGGACGCACGACCCAGGTTTGGGATGCCACCGTTACCCATGCGGAGTCACAAAAAACCATCGCACTTTTTCGCTGTACACAAATGATCCTGTGGCCGCGTTCGTTATAACCTTCTTTCCCTTATGCGGCCTCATCGTGTAGGCTCGACACAGCAGTTAATGAGGACACCATGCCAACAGATATCAAAGACACCCTGATAAAAATTCTCGTCTTTTCCTTCGTCATCGGGGTTTTACTCAGCTTTTTCGAAATTAATCCCAAAGAGCTGTTGGCCAATTTTGGTGACACGGTTCAGGAAATTTTCTCAATCGTTGCCCGCATCATTGAATGGGCGGTGAAATATATCCTGTTGGGGGCGGTGGTCGTCATTCCGATCTGGTTCATCTTCTTCCTGATCGGCAAAGCGAAGAAGAAATAATTCACGGCTCAACAGGGTTTGACCTTCCCCTGACGGGCAGGAATAAGCTTCCACCATGCAACATAAACGACTCTTATACATCGCCTTTATCTGCCTTTGTTTGCTGGCGGTTGGCGGCGGCGCGCAGTTACGTCACTGGCTGCATCCTGAAGATGCACCGACAGGAAATTCGCTGTTTGCCAGTTTGGGCAAATCGATCAAGGGAGCCGTTCGCTCACATCTTGGCGTTAATGCTGCTGATGCGAATGACCCCAAATTGATCAAACGCGGTCGCTCGATTTATGCCGACTATTGTGGGTCCTGCCATGGCAGAAACCTGGAGGGTCAGGCCAAGTGGCGGACGCGAAACCCGGATGGCACACTGCCTGCGCCACCACATGATGCCAACGGCCATACCTGGCACCACCCCGATCAACTTCTTTTTGATTATACAAAAAAAGGCGGACAGGCTCTGGCCCCGGCAGGGTTCAAAAGCGCCATGCCGGGATTTGGCAGCCAACTCAATGACGGTGATATCTGGGCCGTACTGTCGTTTATCAAAAGCAGGTGGCCGGATGATGTTCAGGCCCGCCAATTAAGCCTCAATCCCAAAGACTAGCCCTCGTCATAACGTCGCACTACTTATGACTGAGGCTGGTAGTTCATCGGCGCACGAATGTAGTGACGTTGATTGTCCGTCAAATTTATGCGGCGCCCTCAATCGCGAATACCCGCGCACCGAAAGCTGGATAAGTTTTGGCGATCTCCGCACCAATGCCGGTGCGCAACAGGTTCAGATCGCTCTCAGTCGGCTCTGGTGACAGGGGAACCTGATCCGGGATATCGAAATCAAATCCTGTATTATCGAGAACTTCTTCAAGCGTATGACCGGGGTGCACGGACTCAAGGCGAAACCGTCCCCTGTCGGCGTGAAAAGACATCAAACAAAGTTCGGTGACCAGCGCCTTGGGGCCGCCCGGCCTGTAGACGCCCGGATCACTTGTCCCCGGCGCACTGATAAAGTCGACTGCCTCAACAAATACCCGGCGGCTATGTTCCGGACGAAACAAAATGACCTTGGGGATAACAAAATACATATGGGCCGAGCCGAATGAGCCGGAAAAACGGCGCTCGGTTTCAGGATAGGGGCCCGTGCCGACCAGGTTGATATTGGCGCCACCGTCGATCTGCACGCCACCTAAGAAAAAGGCGTCAATGCGTCCCTGGCCCGCCGCGTCAAACAGTTCGCGCCCACCATCGGTGAAGGGATTATTGGCGTCGCCATGAATGATCGAAACCCGCAACCGGCCATTTGTCCGTGCCTGGGTCAGCAACGCCGCTGCGCCGGGGATCGGTGAGGCCGCGCCGACAGCAACATGTTTTACGCCAGGGTCATCCAGTAGCCCGGCCACCGTGGCGATCAGAAACTCTTCTTTGCGATAGTTCATTCGGCGGCTTCTGCGATCGGCCGAATGCCCTCTGCGGACAGATACTCAGAAAAGCCCTGCAGCGTCTTCGCCATTTGCGCATAAGTGCTGATTGCCGCGTCATCGCGCCCATAACAGTCCGCCAACCCCAATGGTTTGGCCCCTGATTGGGCTTCTGCGACTGCGGAAATATAAAGATTGGGCAGGGTCCCGGCAGCCGTCGCCTCAGAAGCCAGCAAATCATCGTCAGTAATCCGCTCAACGGTGACCAGCGTCTCTTTTGCGGCATGGGCAAGCGTCATCAATTCCCGGCGCTTGCCAATCCAGACATTGCCAAATCGGTCACCCAATGGGCTGTGGATGAGGGCAAATTCAGGCTGAATTGCCGGAACCAGGGCAATCGGCCCATTTCCCAGCCCGAGCGGATCATCAACCACTTTCCAGTCATCGCGGTGGTTGAGAACGTCAGACCCAATCAGCCCGCTCAGAGGCATGAATGGCACGCCTTTTTCCGAGGCCTGCAATGCCGTGTGGACGGCGGGGCAGGTGGAATCCGTCATTGAAATCCGGCGTTCCTGAACGGCAGCCGTGAACCGTGGTGCCGGGCCGCTTTCGCCCAGACTGACGGCCGCCGCCTCAACAGACCGCACGCAGCCCGCGCCGATCAGCATATCCACCGCCATACCGCCGATGGGAACGCAGATCACATCAAGATCACGCGCATTACGCCTGATCAGGGCGCGTACGAGATCCATGGGCACATAACTATATTCAGGCGGCAGACCAATGAAGGCCCCATCAGGGATTCGGTCGGCCAGCCCAGCGACTGTTTCAATGGTTGTCATACCAAGATGATACGCTGCTGTTTAAATTACGCCAAGAGGCAGTCTTCGTCGATGTAAACTCAGCTACCGGTATCGATGGATTGCCAGTAGTTAGTGTTCATGTCCAGCATCAGTGAATCCTGTTTGATTTCCAGGCACGAGCGCATGTTGAAGTAACGCCCGACACCAACCCGGAACTTGCAGGCCCCATACATTTCCAACGCCTTCTGAAGGCCTGTGTTGGATGGGTCCACCCTACCTTCACCAACGACATCACCCCATAGGCCTTCACGGGTTGCCGTTTCCATACGCCCGGTTTGCGGTGTCGCGTTGACAATGCGGTTAATAATACGAATGGCGACGGGTTTTGGCGCATCGCCCGCCATCCACTGATCAGCCTTACGCCTTAAGCTATCCGTAACATAAGCCAGTTCACGTTCACTTATCGGATCAGGATCACCAGCGACAGGAACGGGGACCAGCGACACGCCTTCCGCAACGGAAATTTCAGCTTTTTCAGCACCAAGGGCGGAAAGGGTTTCCTGATCCAGTTCGACTTTTACAGCCGTAAAACTGCGCTCAGCCGTCACCTTGACATAATCGCCAGCCGGAACGGACCAGCTCCGGCCATCGGACGCGCTCAAATGAAGTCTGACACCATCATCGTTAAAGATCGTATAGGCATCACCGGGGTTCGGATCGTCGCGCTTCTTTTGCAGGCAGAAGCTGGCCAGTTCGACGGAACATCTGCCCTCTTCACAATTCATCGGTAATGGATCAATGGCTGCACTGACGCCAAGAATTTGGGGCGCGGCAACAGCGGTTCCGGTTGCGCCCGACATGACGGCAACGGATAACGGGATAATTAATGCAAAAAGTGTACGCATGACGACCTCCCTACCATCACAAAACAGAACGGGAGCCTGATGCTATTTGCCAACCGGGCCCCTTGCTTCAGTCTAAATGCCTGCGACTATGGTGCCACGACCCTGAAAACCGGTCAACTGTCACCTCGTCAGAACTCATCCGGTTTCTCCAGGCCTTTGCAGCCCCGGGTATCCGTATTGTTGAAATTTGCCCCCCGAACATCGGCATCCGTGAAGTCCGCATCCATGATCAACGAGCCATAAAAGTCCACGTCGCGCAGGTCAGCTTTTGTGAAGTCTACGGCTTCCAAATCGGTATTACGCATGACAGCACCGTTCAGCATCGCACCACATAATTTGGCGTGAGACAGGTTGGTTCGCCATTCCCCGCCGCCGGCACGGGCCGATACATTAACTTCGCTGAACACTGCACCGACTAAATTGGCCTGAGTCAGGTTGGCGCGCTCCAGTTTTGCCCCCCGCAGGTCAGCACGGGCCAGGACAGCACCACGCAAATCGGCGAAAGACAGGTCGGTCATCAGCAACTCGGCCTTTTTCAACTTGGCCTCCTTGAGCACACAATAAGACAGGTTTCCTGCTGACAGGTTGGCACCATCCAGGTTGATTCGCGTCAGGTCATGTGCCGAAAGGTCAGCCCGCGTGCCCTTCTTGCCGTTACTCATAACCCAGTCCCGATGGCTGGTCAGAATTTGCTGCAGCGAGTGATCCAGGTCGTCCAACCCCTTTGGCAGTTTAGCATCTCCCATGCGGGCCTTGGAAAAATCGACGTTATCGATCATCGCGCCAATCAGGTCAGCACCCGACAGGTCTGCATTATCGAGAATGGTATTGGTAAATATGGCACCGCTGAAGATCGCTCCGCTCAACGTGGCATCGGTGAAATCCGCGCCCTCCAGATCGCACCCGGTCAGGTTGGACAGGGACAGGTTGGCGCGAGCAAATTTTGCGTTTTTAAGAATGCAGTCCGTCAGATCGGTCTGCACGATAACCGAATCCGACACTTTCACATTGGTCATGTTGGCGCGCTTCATGGTCGCCTTCTCCATGCCCGCGGTCGCGTCATCGTGAACAACGGCAACAAGATCACCGCCCTTGGTTTTCGGCTTCAGCAACACGCCATCGCGCATATCGGCATCGATCAGTGACGCATCACTCAGGTTTGCGCCGGCCAGACAGGCGCCACGCATATCCACCCGGTCAAGGTTAGCCCCCTCCATCGACGCAAACCTGAGATCTGCCGCAAACAGATTGGCATCAGAAAGTTTGATGCCGCGAAAGTCACAATGACACAGCAATGTGCCGACCATCTCGACGCGTGAAAGATTACGACCCGAAAAATCAAGGTAAGACAGATCATGCATTCCCAGATTGGCGAGCGCGCCACCCATACGGCCAACAACATAGTCCTCGTGCCGGTCGAGCATCTGGTCCAGCTCGTGCTGTGAAATTTTCTTCCACGGTTTTTCACCGTCAAGCGAGTCTTGAAGGCTCATTGCCCTGTCCCGATCATGTTGTAATCGTTCATAGTATTATCCCTGAGACCAGAATATGCAGGGTTTCATGATTATATCATTTACCCGCTTATACGATCATTTGGCATTGCGAGATGTGGTCTTCATCACTATGTTCCGGCGGCTTGGTGGGTAGATTTTAACATATGAGACCATTTTGGTAGCACGTGTTTCATCCTGCCCCTACGTTCATGTATATCAGGACAATATCGAATGTCGAACCCGAAACACGTGCATGTGGTTGGCGGCGGACTTGCCGGAAGTGAGGCCGCCTGGCAGATCGCCCGAAGAGGCGTTCCCGTCATTCTTCACGAAATGCGTCCGGTGCGAAGTACGGATGCCCATCACACGGATGGCCTGGCTGAACTTGTGTGCTCCAATTCGCTGCGCTCCGATGATCACGACTATAATGCCGTCGGCCTGTTGCATGAAGAAATGCGACGCCTGAATTCACTGATCATCTCAGCCGCCGATACTCATCGGGTTCCCGCTGGTTCGGCGCTTGCCGTTGACCGCGATGCTTTCAGTGCTGAAATCACCAAACGCCTGGAAGATCACCCGCTGGTTAGCATTGAACGCAATGAAGTCAGTGGCCTGCCGCCGGAAGACTGGGACAATGTTATTGTCGCCACCGGACCGCTGACCTCCCCGGCATTGGCTGCCGCCATCGTTGATTTGACAAGTGAAGACTCACTGGCATTTTTTGATGCCATCGCGCCGATTATCTACAAGGAAAGCATCGACTTTTCCAAAGCCTGGTTTCAATCCCGCTATGACAAAGGCGATGGTGCTGATTACATCAACTGCGCCATGAACAGTGATCAGTATGAGGCGTTCATCAGCGAACTTATCAATGGTGAAAAAACCGAGTTCAAAGACTGGGAGGAAAACACCCCCTACTTTGAAGGCTGCCTGCCCATCGAAGTGATGGCATCGCGGGGTGTCGAGACCCTCGCCTATGGCCCGTTGAAACCTGTCGGCCTGACCAACCCAAACAACCCCGTTCGCAACCGTGCCGTCATTCAGTTGCGCCAGGACAATGCGCTGGGGACGCTCTACAACATGGTCGGTTTCCAGACCAAGCTGACTTAT
>Ga0316204_10010232_pt1 | contig 12161 bp, 13 predicted proteins | sample 6monrhotite_MG_2_FD_205661 | JGI IMG/M metagenome (GOLD analysis project Ga0316204, IMG submission 205661) | Microbial mat bacterial communities from mineral coupon in-situ incubated in ocean water Damariscotta River, Maine, United States -... | ecosystem: Environmental > Aquatic > Marine >...
GCTGGATTAATCGCTCGTTTTGGATAGTTTTGCGTCAATGTTTTCGTGAGGGAGTCGTTGGATGCGCTGGATTGTATTGTTTGCAGCATCAGGAATGTTGGCCGCATGCGGCGGTAGCGAAAGCCCGCAATCGGCAGACGCGACTTTAGATTCTACTCCGAGTTCGACATCGACGTCCAATGACGCACCCGCCAACGTAGAAACGGTCGATCTGTCTTTTCTGCCGGCTCCTTTTTCAGAAGCAAATTATGATGCAGGCCGCCGACAGTTTCGTCGCTGCGGCTCTTGCCACACTGTGACAGCCGATGGTGGCAATCGCGTTGGGCCAAATTTATACGGCCTGTTTGGTCGGCAAATCGGCACAGCCGAAAACTTTGATTACTCAACCACTCTTGAGAATGCAGACTTCATCTGGACCGGCGAACAGCTCGATGCCTGGTTGACCAATCCGCGCGAATTCCTACCCGGCAACCGCATGTCCTTTGTCGGTTTGAGGAATGAAGAAGATCGCCGCGATGTGATCGGTTATCTGATGTATGAAACAGGCTATCAAAGCGAAAACTAGAACCGTCGCCACCAGCTGATCACAATGCCAGATTCATCTATCGCATTGCGTCCCGATACAGTTGTGAACGCCCCAATGGTCAATTGTCGCCCACGAATATTCCGGCCCACTGAAAACTGAATTTTGTGTTGGGAATAGGCGCGTCCGGTTCGGGTCAGGTCAGAATCTGCTGTGATGTAAAATGATTGCGCCATCACCAGATTGGAGTCGCCCAATCGCCAGCCGAGCGTCGCGTCAAATCGCGTTTCCGCTGGATAGTCATTCTCGCGCCAGGTGCGCGCCAACTGGACGTCCAAAAACCCGTTATTCCGCAAGGAACGCCCCGCGAGCGCCCTCAACTCCAAACCATTGGCACCATCGCCCAAAGGACGGTCCGCAACATTCTCACCGCCGCCCGGTATCACACCTGCAGCTTGGGCGGAGAAAGTCCAACGCCCGGCATCAAACAGGCTCGTCTGGAGGCCCACCCGGCTCGCAGCCAATCCCTCGGCGGTATCCGTAATCCCGTTATTGTCCTGGCTCACACGTTGAGCCGCCAATTGCAGAATGAAGGTCAGGCGTTCGGTTAGGCCATATTCGGCGTAAAAGGACGATTCGTATTTCGAAAAATATAGACCGCTCTGGCGATTGCCGTCGGGGTCAAGGCTGCTATCGGCCCCTGACAACAGCAAACCCGAAATCGTGATCCCGTGCCCTCTGTCCTGCACCCACGCACCGCCATAGGCTGGCGCCGCGAATATCAAAATGCAGAGTAATACTACTGATCGTAGCCGGGTGAATCCCGATCTACGCGCGAGCGTAGTGCTGCCCAAGCGATTTCCAGGAAGAACTCGTTGAGCACCCCTTCCTCGCCCTGCTTGTAGACCTTGTCTTGCATGGCCTTGTCCCAGTGGATCAACTCCCCGCCGCCTTGCGCCATAGTCTGTATCTTACACGCGCGCTCAAGAAGGTACATCCTAAGATAGGCTTGAAAAGGATGACTGCCAACGGACAGTGTGCCGTGATTGCGAAGGATCATGGCGTTTTTCTCGCCAAGGTCGGCGACCAATCGAGCTTTTTCTTCTTCGACCAGGGCCAGTCCCTCATAGTCGTGATAGGCCACATCAGACATAATGTTCATCGCCAGTTGCGAGATCGGCAGCAAGCCGTCCTTCTGCGCTGCAACGGCCACACCGCAATCGGTGTGCAGGTGCATCGCCACGGTAACATCATGTCGCGCAGCATGAATCGCCGAATGAATCGTGAAGCCGGCCGGGTTGATGCCATAGGTCGATGGCGGCAAGACATTTCCGTCCAGATCGACTTTCACAAGGTTCGATGCGGTCACGTCTTCATAAAGCAGACCAAATGGGTTGAGCAGAAAATGCTCCTCTGGCCCAGGCACGCGCATTGAGATGTGGGTAAAAAACAGATCGTCCCAACCATGCGTCCGAACCAGTCGATAGAGCGCTGCCAGATCGCAACGCGCCTTCCACTCATCCTCACCAACTTGCTCTCTCACGTTCGGTATTGATTGGTCGTCCATTTCCGTCTCCCGTAAATCCCGGCATAGGATTGAACGACACACCGCTGCCGTCAATCGCAGGCCTGAAGTTCAATTTTAACGCCAGATAAACCAAGACTGGAATCCACTGCAGACTCAGCCTCTTATTAGGCACCGGCAAAACTGGCGACGTTATGAGCAATATTGCATCTGCCCTCACACAGCTCGCGCGTGTACGCGATCCACAAGGCCGTGGAGCCTTGGCTCTGGGGGTGACCGATATTTGCGTCGCAAAGCCGCTGACGAACCGCACCCAGCCTTTGGCGAATGACATTCTTCTTTCCCTTGCCAACAAGGTGGAAGAATCCGTCCGCATCCAGATGGCCTCCAAGCTCGCAGATTGTGATTGGGCACCGCGCGGTATCGTCCGCTATCTGGCGTTTGATGCGCCCAGCGTAGCCGAAGCCGTCATTGCCAAGAGCTCAGTTCTCGAAACAGAAGATTTGGTGGAGCTGGCGGATTCGGGGTCGCAAGCGCACCGGATTATGATTGCCGGCCGTCATCATATCGGTATTGCCGTCAGCGACGCCGTTGTGGCCAGAACAGAACGCGACGTTATTGATAGGCTGATGAGCAATTTGACGGCCCGAATATCCGATTCTGCGATGACCATTTGCATGGAAAGCGCACTCAAAGATGCGGACCTTTCCCGTGTAATGCTTGAGCGAGACGACATTCCCCCGGGTTTTGTTGATCGCCTCACCGCGCAAATTTCCGAAGCCGTCAAAGAACAAGTTGAGCAACATTTCGATGTGGAAGCCGGTAAGCTCGACGAAATCGGTGATGCTGTTATTGCGCCTGCTCTAGCTGACGACGACGAAACCGAAGCACGCAAACTCGTCGAGCAAATGGCCGCCACTGGCGAACTCACAGGCGCTGTCGCTGTGCGCGCCCTCACCGATGGCAAGAGCTTGCTTTTCGATTACGCCATTGCTGACCTATGTGGCGTGTCAGTCGACAATTGGCGGGCGGCATTGGGCATGTCGAGCATGCGTGCGACCGCCCTAGCCTGCCGCGCGGCTCGGATTGACACTTCATTGTTTCCGTCCGTTGTGCGTGGCATGCAGAAAGCGGGGCGCATTCAGGAAGATCTACCCTCAAATGCGATGGTCAGCGCCGCCAACGTCTTTCAAAAATTCACCCCCGGCAGCGCGCATGATGCCTTGCGCCGCCTTGCCGCAAGCGTTTGAATAACCCGGCCCGATCAAGGAGACCGGTGTGAGCGCTTTGCATTTGCCAGATACACCATCATTGAGCTTTGTCGCTAGCAAGCGGCCCGACGCACAGGACGCCTGTAAGCGCTTGCAGGATCGGTACGGAGATGTGCCGATTACGGAAGCCGACGTCGTCGTTGCGCTTGGCGGCGACGGCATGATGCTCGAAGCCCTTCATGCCGTCATGGATAGCGGCATCCCTGTTTACGGCATCAATTACGGTTCTGTCGGTTTTTTGATGAATGACCCGACCGATGTTGATCTCATCAGCCATTTGCGAAAGTCGGAGAAGACATCCATCCACCCTCTTCGCGCAACCGGAACCGATATCAACGGGAGTTCATTTTCAGCTCTAGCCATCAACGAAGTTTCATTGTTGAGGGAAACGCGTCAAACGGCGAAGATACAGATATCCGTGGACGGACGAGTGCGTCTGGCGGAACTTGCTGCCGATGGCGTCATGGTCGCCACTCCAGCTGGATCAACCGCTTATAACGCTTCGGCCCACGGACCCATCTTGCCCTTGGCGTCACGCACGTTGGCACTCACGCCGATCAGTGCTTTTCGTCCCCGCCGTTGGCGTGGAGCACTTCTAGGGCATGACAGCAAAGTTCGCTTTGACGTGCTTGACCCTGAAAAGCGCCCAGTCTCTGCCGTGGCAGATAATCAGGAATTTCGGGATATTATCTGCGTTGACGTTGAAGAAGTGGAGGATGTACGCCTCCACATGTTGTTCGATGAAGGCCGCGCACTGGGCGAGCGCATCCTGATCGAGCAATTCCAAGCCTGACCGCTTAGGCAGCCGTTAAGCATCATCTGCTAGGTCTTTTCTCCAATCCGCCAATGAGATGCGGAAAAGGGATGGTCTTGATGCAACAGATTTCCGGTGGTCTGGGAATGACGGTTTTGATCTACAGCCAATCGCGTCCATTGCGGCAAGCGCTGCAATCCAGCCTGCATGCCATGGGCTGTAAGGCCGTGGTCTCGGCCAGCACGATTGACGAGGCCAGCACCATTCTTGCCGTCCAGAATGTTGAAGTCGCTCTCGTGACCGATGCCGCAACCGTCAACGATTTGCAGACGATCCATTCCGGTCTTCCTGTTGTGTGTCTGACCAATGATGACGTTCAACCCGAAATTCCGTCTTTGAAAAAACCGTTCCGGATGCAGGAGTTGGAGGCTTGCCTCCTCACAACTGTCCGGGAACACGTCGAACAGCAGCCTGCTGCGATGGCTCTTTAATTACATATTCCTGAAGGAAATTCAGATGTCCAAAAAAGAACAACCCATCGAGATGATCACGCCGCCCAATATGTTGCGCGTGAAAGTCGGCGGACGGATTGGCCCCATAGATGAAGTGGCCATCGCCCGCGCTGAGGCAGCTTTGGACGATATGAAAGAGGTTTTCGCCGATTGGCTAGAAGCGGAAGTGCTAAAGCTCGAAACCGCCGCCAAACGTGTTATGGCGGAAGGTGTTGACGGTGAAGCAGGCATTGAGCTGTTTTCGCGCGCACATGATTTGCGCGGCATGGGCACAACCTACAAATTTCCGATTATCACCCGTATGGCCGGTTCATTGTCAAAATTGATCGAGACCGCAGAGAAACGAGCCATCGCGCCCGCCAGTTTGGCGTTGGCACACACCGGCGCCATTCGCGCCGCCTTGCGTCAGGATATTCGCGACGAAAAGAATCCGGTGGGGCGGGCTCTCGCAATGGAGCTGGAAACACAAGTTCTGGATCTCGTCGCAGAATTTGAAGATCAGCCAATTGCTCGTGCGGGCTGATCTTCGCTTTCATCCTGATCCAATCGCGACAGGATATATTCCAGATCTTCTTCCGGAACGCCCTGAAACTGGGTGAGAGACCGCTCAACGAGCCGCCGACGGAATTGAATACGCCCCGCTTCCCCCGGCCCCATCTCAATAGAGTGCAGCGTATCAATCGCCGAACGAATGGCGGGCAAAAGGCGTTGTGGTAAACCCGTGCGCTCAAAAACAGCTTTTAAGCCCAATGGCCCCGCATCATGGATCAACAACCAGGCCTTAGAATGTGGAATGCCTGCTAGGCGCGCAACAGCGTGCTCGAAAAACTCGACATGCCCACGCAAGAGACCGCGCAGAATGAGCGATGGTGTCAGCCGACCGGATGACTGCATTTGTTCGATAAATCGCGGCATATCTGGCGCAACGCCGGCCTGATCCACAAGATCGATCGTTGCGCGCTCTCTGGCCCCTTCGGCAAGATCAACGGCCACTTGCGGCGGTAGAGCGTGGCGGCGCACAAGCCGTTGCAGCGCATCATCGCTAACGCGGGCAATGATCTTCTCTGTGAAACTGATCGGCAAAACGGACCGTGACACAAAGGAATCCATGACCGAGCTCGAATCCGCGAAACGCGCAATCGTCTTGTCGAACGCCTCATCATCAAATTCCGCGCCATCATTGGCCGCAGCGATTCCCATGGCGGTTTCGTCCGCATGGTCAATCAGCGACATAACGACCGGCTTCGAAACCGACGAACGCGCAGCAATCGCGGCAAGCTTGGCGGGCGGTTGGGTCCGGATTAGTTCGATTAACTCGGCATCGTCAAAAACTGGGCTGCCCGCAATAACCGGCACGGCAATCGACTCGATATCTTGAGCCAACTTCATGGCGACATCTTTTGGAAGATGTGGGGATTGACGAAGCGTGACGGCCAGCGCGCGGCGCACCAGCGTCGCAGCATCCTGTGCGATCATCGTAATAATCGCATCGGCCGCTTCACGCTCTTCTGCGGTCAGTTCCGGCGTATCAAGCCGTTGGCATATTTTGCGGGCTGCTAGCGCTCGATCTTCAGCGCTCTCGCCTTTGACGAGGCGGCGAATATCTTCGTCGGTCAACCGCGAACGCATCGCTACGATGCTCATGGGCGTGATCCTGTTGCTCGGGAATCGCTCCATAGCGATTCGCCCTTGAGACACAGGCTCCGACTCTCGTGTTAATGAATCCTTAGACGCGCGGCTTCTGAGTTAACTTTCGCGCTCATCACGGCCACCAGGAACCTCGAGAGAAGCCAAAATCGCAACAACCGCCGGAGACAATGTTCCGCCGCCATGCCCGATTCCTATGCGGCGAGACATAAACGCCACGCCTTGATCAGATGTCGGTGATTGAAACCGCAACGGCGCGGCTATAGCCGTGTCATCAATTGGCAGATTGGCGCGAGATGGAACAGATACGGCTTCCTCGCGTGTCAGCCCAGCCAGTACGTCGCGCACATTTCGCGCTTGCCCGCCGTCATAAAAAACATTTCGATTGGCGCCTGCAGCGGCTGGAAACAGCTGATCTGCGCGCATTGTGGGTGTGTCAGCGGCGGCATTGATCAATTCAGATGCTCCGCCAGCCCCGAGAAAATGGGCCGCATAAAGTTCGCCCGATGTCGGCTGACGCCCGATGCGGGATTGCAGGATAGACGCATTTTCTGCCGCCAATTCGCCAGCCATCCGCGCCGCCACACCGGCATCAAACCGTAAATCCAGAATCCGTTGACGTTCTGCGGGGTCGGACACAGTGAATCGCCCACTCTCGGCTTGCTCGATCATGCCCGCTTCGCGAGCCAGACCATGTTCAGCGCCATGACCGCTCATCATGGCCAACCAGGTCTGATCAAGAAATTGATACATGCCTGAGGCCGATGATGTCGTGGCGCGAGCATTGGGGTCAAAATTGCTTTCCCGCGCGGCCGTCTGCACCATGAAATCAAAATTCGCGCCCGTTTCGCGAGACGCTCGCGCGATTAACGCATGTGTGGCTTCGCCAGGTGGGGAAATCGTACTCATCGTGCCGACTCAAATTGCATCCGCACAGTCTTGTGGCCAGCCGCTAACTTGGCGTTAACGCTGATCGAAGCGCGAAGCTGCGAATTCAGCTGGAAGCGCCGCACCATTCAGAACGGCATCTGCGATCATTTCGCCCACGGCTGGCGCAATTAAAACGCCATTTCGATATAATCCCAGCGCCAGATGGACGCCGTCTTGTGCACCACGCCCAAGGATTGGCATATCATCCAGCGTGCCGGGTCGAATCCCCGCCCAACTTTCACGCAAACTCATCCCACCTAAGGCTGGTAGCCAGCTTTCAGCTTTCGCGCGCAGTTCGGCAATAGCGGCTGCATCAACATCAAGATCATTTTGTCCGGGTTCACTTGTTGCGCCGATCACGAACCTTCCATCGGCCTTTTGAGAAACATAGGCGTTTTGAGCCCTCAAGCAGAATAGGATATTTAATCCCTGCCCTTCGAGCGAGAGCATTTGGCCCTTCACAGGCCGGATGGCCGATAGCGACGGCTCAATTTTTGCAAATTCGTTCCCGGCATTCCCGGTTGCCAGAATAACGTGATCGAAATTGTTGGAACCGGTTGTTGCTTCAACCCGCAGACCATCCCCCTTCGCGCTTAATCGCTCAACGAAACAGTTTTCATGAATAGTGACCGCAGCTTCGCGCAAAAAGGCAACCAATCGCGGCCCCAACAATCGATTGTCCAGCTCACCATCACCCGGAAAGCAGATGGTGCGGCTCGCATGAAGGCCATCGGAGATCGCGCGGATTCCCTGGATGGGTATATCGAGCGCTTCGGCACGGTCGACCAAACCGTCTAACCAGGCGTGGCCCGCCGCGTTAGCCGCGGGACACACTACGCCGCCAACGCGATAGCCAATCTCGGCAACGCCCAGCTCCTCCGCCCAGCCAGACCAGAGCGCCATGCCGCGTTTGGCCAATGCGGCAAAGGCTGGCGAGGCTCTGCTCTCTGCGCACTCAAAACCACCGGCCAACATGCCACCGGAAGCCCATAGAGCGCCCTGTCCGGCGCTGGCCGCTTCAAAAACAGTAACATCGGCGCCGCGTTGGCCCAGCGACTTGGCGCAGGCCAATCCGGCAATACCTCCGCCGACAATAGCGACGCGGACACGGTGTTTTGACTTGAAATCCATTCGGGGCGGCGGCATGTCCATAGGTATGACGTGTCTATCCAGGAAGGATGACAAGATGAAACACATGATTATCGCATCATTGGCCGCTTGTGCATTCGCTGCCGCACCTGCCGCCGCAGTCGATCATCACGAAGACACCGAAGATGATGCCCCACGCTGCGTCCGCATGGTTCATATCAATGGCTATAGCGTCATCGATCGCGAACATGTGGTGTTTCGCGGAGGCGCCAGTCGCCATTATCTGGCGACGCTCCGCCACAATTGTCCGGATCTCAATTTCGGCGTCCAACTCGCGACATCGTTTGCGGCGAACGCCACGCTCTGCCCGCCCATCGTCGAGTTCATTACGCCGGACAACGGCTTTCGATGCGCCATCGAAACCGTTGAAGAAGTCGATAGCGTCGATGCGGCTCGCGCTCTTATTACCGCAAGAGCAGCAGTCGAGGCGCAATCAGCCGAAGATCAGGAATAACCACGCGAAGCTATGTGAGCGCGCATTTCCGCCAACCGAGCGTCGTCGGATGGATGGGTCGACATGAAATCAAACCCTGAATCCTGATGGAGCGTCGACATCGCCAACCAGAAGTCTGTGGCGTGATGAGCGGAATACCCGCCTGACACCATGTAATCCACACCCAAACGATCAGCCTCGAATTCATGCTGGCGCGAATACGGCATGATAATGCCATAGGTGACACCGGCACCCAGTGCCGCCGCCATATCTTGGTTGAAATCTACGCCTTGTTGCTGAAGCAGCGCGCCGGCGATCTGCATTCCGATCTGGCTGGCCCGTTGTTGGCTCGCGCGTTCTGCGGAGTGGCGCGCAGCGACATGACCCATTTCATGGCCAAGCACTGTGGCGATATGGCCGTCTTCTTCCATGATATCGAGAATACCCCGATAAAAGGCGACTTTTCCGTTCGGTAAAACCCAGGCATTCACCTGATCTGAATCGATCACCACGAATTCCCAGTCGAGATCCGTCATCCCGGTGGCGCGCACAAGATTGGCACCAACCCGCTGCAAGCGGCGATTATAGCCGGGATCTTGCAATATGCGTTCCCGCTGCAATGCGTCCTGCCAGGCTTCTTGAGATAGAGCCATGATCTGGTTTTCAGATACGAGCTGTAGCTGGCTTCGCCCCAGTGCATCATTTTGCGCGCACCCGGCCACTGGAAGGATTGTTCCTGCCGCGAGGCCCATCAAGATATCCCGGCGATTCATCGAAATTTTCTGAATTTTCATGCTGTCCCCCTGAACGGCTGTCATTCTGTGGTCTATACTAACGCCAAATTCTCATTCGAGAACAGTCATGCTTTGGTGCAGGGAGTATTTTTTATGATCCGCCGCCTTCTCACATTCCTTATTGGTCTGGTCATCATCGTGGTCCTAGCCGCCATCATTGTACCGTTCCTGATCCCAGAAACTGTCTATCGAGAGCGTGCCCAGATCGCGGCGAGTGAAAGCCTTGGCCGGGATGTGGTTCTGGCGGGGCCAGTCAGTCTCCGCCTCCTGCCGAGTGTGCAAATTCGGGCGCAAGACGTTTCCATCGCAAATGAAGACGGTTTCGGCGACACACCGTTTGCCGAAATGGCAGAAATGCGCGTGGGGCTTCAACTCATGCCGCTCCTGTCGCGGACCGTCGTGATCGATGAATTCGTGCTCGTTGATCCTACTATTCGATTGGAACTACGCGGCAATCGTAACAATTGGTCGCTCGGTCCGGATACGGACGCAGCTGCCCCGACGCCAACTTCTGATGGGTTTATTCGACGGCCCGGCGCTTTGCCATTTGAGGCTTCGCTAGGTGATATCCGGATTGAAAATGGCTCCATAAGCTATGCGAATGGTGCTGAACGTCGGCAAATCGAAGGGCTGGATTTTGCGATTCGCATGCCCGGCCTTGATCAGCCGCTCGATATCTCCGGCGAGCTGACTGCCGACGGCGAAAACATGACACTGGCCCTGCATCTGGGTTCGGTGCGAGGCTTTTTTGAAGGCGATGAAGTTGCCGCCAGATTAGACCTCGGCGGAAACCTTATCGATCTGGGCTTTAACGGAAACATTCTCGAAGGCGAGGATTTGCGGTATTCCGGTCGTTTCTCCACGGACGTTCCGTCCATCCGAGCCTTGGCCGCTTTTGCCGATGCGCCTCTGCCAGCCGGAGACGGTCTCGAGAATTTCGAACTCTCCGGAATTTTGTCAGGTGGTTTGAATTCGATATCTCTCGACGCCACAGATAGCGGTCGCAATGATCGAATTCGTCTGGATGATATCGCCGGAACCGGCCGCCTCGCCGTATCTCTGGCGGGCGCTCGCCCTTCGATTGATGGTGCGCTGACCCTGCCGAGTTTGGACGTCACGCCCTACATGCCTGTAGCGCCTGAGACGCCATCTGCTTCTGGCGGCGTACCCGCATGGTCAATAGACCCAATTGATCTGGCAGCGCTTGGATTGGTCGATGCCAGTCTCGATTTAACTGTTGGAGAGCTCACCCTTCAGGACATCGAAATTTCTGATGCGGCGCTGACGGTTGAATTGGTGAATTCGCGACTGGAAGCCAATCTGACGCGTATTTCACTCTATGAGGGCAGCGGGCGTGCAACGATTGTTGCCAATGGGCGAAGCGCGACCCCCTCTTTTCGTATTTTCGCCGATTTACAATCCATCTCGGCTTTGCCACTGCTGGATGCAGCCGCCGGTTTTGATCGCCTGTCCGGCACAGGACGGCTTAATATCGACCTTTTGACGTCCGGCAACTCACAGGCTGAATTGATGAATGGTCTTGGCGGAACGGGCGGCTTTGCCTTCTCCGATGGTGCCATTCGCGGCGTCAATCTGGCGCAAGCCATTCGTGGGATTGAATCCGCACTGACCAATCGAAGCCTTCCGGATGGTTTTGGCGAACAGGAGGAAACCGATTTCTCTGCGCTTGAAGGCACATTCACCGTCGCCAATGGTGTCGCCACGAACAATGATCTCGTCATGTTGAGCCCGTTGGTGCGAGTCGATGGCGCAGGCACGGTCAACATCGGAGCGCAAACGCTGAATTATCGCCTTCGACCGCGCGCTGTCGCGAGTATTCAAGGCCAGGGCGGACAACGTGATCTTCAAGGTGTCGTCGTGCCAATTGTCATAAACGGCACGTTCAACGAACCGCGTGTGGGCATTGATTGGGACGTCGTGGGACGTGCTCTGCTTCAAGGAACCGTCACAAGCATCATCGGTGGCGAGAATCCTGAAGACGCGATTCGCAACGCTCTGGGGAATGCACTCGGCCTCGGCGGGTCCGGACAAACTTCGGACGACGAACCAACCGATGGAAACACGACCGAAGAAGACGTCGATCCAGCGCAGCTTCTATTACAGGGATTGTTCGGCAATCGTGGCTCGCAGAGCGATGAAGACGATAGCGACGGCGGTGGCTAATTCAGGGTTTCGAATTTCCGTTGTCACACGTTCACAATGGAATGAGTATGAAAATAGGGAAAGAGACGGACGGCGTTCGTCAGAATAGGAGATGGTCATGAAATTGAATATGTTGATCTGCGCCCTTGCCAGCACGCTGGTGATAGGCGCAACCGCCGAAGCGCAACGAGGCGGCGGAAACCGATCCCTCACCTTCTATTCGGCTGTGGACTTTGGCGGACAGTCCGTAACCATCAACGACGACGTCACAAATTTCACGACCATCAATTTCAATGACCGCGCCTTGTCTATTCAGGTTCAGGGCGGCGGTAGCTGGACAGTTTGCCAGCACTCGGATTTTCGCGGCGTTTGCCGCGAAATTTCCAGTGATGTCACCAATCTGGCCACCATCAGTCTTGATGGTCACATCAGCTCCGCACGACGCGAATACGGTGCCGGT
>Ga0316204_10010233_pt1 | contig 12161 bp, 12 predicted proteins | sample 6monrhotite_MG_2_FD_205661 | JGI IMG/M metagenome (GOLD analysis project Ga0316204, IMG submission 205661) | Microbial mat bacterial communities from mineral coupon in-situ incubated in ocean water Damariscotta River, Maine, United States -... | ecosystem: Environmental > Aquatic > Marine >...
TGATTTTATTGAAGAAAAATGGTGCCGCAGGGGGGAATTGAACCTCCGACCTACTGATTACGAATCAGTTGCTCTACCCCTGAGCTACTGCGGCACATTTTGTGGGCGAGGGGTGGCCTCGCGTCATTCGCTGTGGAATTCGGCGCGAAATTACGCCGAAGCGGGGCGTTCGTCAATGTCTGCCTTCGGGGTCCGTCTGCGGGGCGCCGTTCACAGCCTCTGCAGGAATGTTTCCGGCAGTGGCCATTGCTTTTGCATCCGGTTCCGGCAGGGCCTGCCAGGTAATGGTGTCAAAGCCCGCGCAGGTTCCGCAATGCGACGCCCAGTTCTGTGTCACGGCGCCGCATTCGGCACAGGCCCAGGCCGGGTCCGCCGGGGCGGCTTCCAGTTGCACCAGCCATTCCCGGGCATCGGCGGCCTGGCCGCTCTGGCCTTCTTCCAGATCGGCCATCAGGCGGCACAGGCGATGTTCCGGTTCAGTAGGCGCATCCTTGCCTACCAGCGGTGCCAGCTGCGCCCGGGCGTCATCAAACCGGTGAACATCAATCAGACGTCGGGCCAGAGCCATACGGCCTTCCCGGCTACCGGGTTTGAGATCATGCAGTCCTTCCAGACGCTGCATGACATAACCGGGTTTTTCATCCGCCCACAACGCCTGATATAAATCCGCCAGGGCCGGGTGCGGACTTTCGCGCCAACAGCGTTCAATCATGTCAGCTGCGCGCCGTGTCTTGCGGGCCGCCAGCAACAACCGGGCACCATCGACAGCAGCGGGTACAAAACCGGGTTCGGCTTCGTGGGCCTGGCCAAACAGTTTAATGGCCCGGCGCCGGTCACCATCCGCTTCGGCGACAAGCGCCTGGGCATGCAGGGCGATGGCCTTGCGCCGGCGGGCCTCTTCCGCCGTCATGGCATTCTGCTTGCCGGCATCCGCCAACGTGGCCTGGGCGTCTTTCCACAGACCGGCCTGGGCCTGCAGATCAAACAAGGCTTCGGTGGCCCAGTTGGCATCGGGTCGCGCCCGGTGGGCCCGCGAGGCATAATCCAGCGCCGAGGCACGATCACCTTCCCGCAGGGCTGTATTCAGCAAACCACGCAGGGCCAGAAATTCAGTGTCCGGGCTCTCCAGCATTTCTTCGAAATAGTGCCGGGCGGCCACATCATCACCATCCAGCTGCGCCGCCTGGGCTGACAACAACCGGGTCAACGGTGGCGAGGCCAACAGGTTTTCCGCTTGCCGGGCCAGGGTCCGCGCCTGCGACGCATCGCCGGCGGCCACCGCGACCAGTCCCTTCGTCAGGGCTTCATATCCCTGGCGTTCGCGTTTCTGTGTCCGGTTGCGGTTCATGGCCTCAGGCGAGCGAGCCAGCCAGAGCCAGAAGCGATAGATCACAGCAAGCAATCCAAAGATCAAGGCCAGAGCAATGGCCACCACAGCCACCGGTGCTTCAATGCGCCAGCCCTGCCAGTCGATGGCCAGCTGTCCGGGATGGTCCGCCAGCCATGCCGCCCCCAGGGCTGCGGCAAACAGCGCCACAAAAAGGATAACAGCGCGGATCATTTTATTGCTCCTGCCGGATCGGCTGCTGTTCCGGAAGGTCGGGCCAGGCGGGAAACGGCCTGCCGCGTCAGTTGTTCAAGGGCGGCCATGGCCTTCAGTCGGCTTTCCGCCCGTTGCATCCAGGGGGCGGCGACGGCCGTCGCCGCCTCGGGCAGGGCTTTCAGTTCATGAACCGCCGCCGTCAGATCACCTGCCGCCAGGCGAACTTCGGCGCGGGCGACAAGAGCCGCAGGGTCATCGCCCGCCACTTCCCCCTTGCGCCGAATGCTGACCATGGAGGACAACCGACGCCAGACTTTTTCCATCCAGTTCTGCGCCGGAGCCCGGGCTGCCGCCAGGACATCACCGGCAACAGCATCGAATTCACTGCGCAATATCGCAAGCGTCGGCACACCAGCCATAGTGGCTTCCAGATCAACCAGAAGGCTTTTCAGGGCTTCATCGTCGCCAGCCAACTCGCGGAGGGTACCGAGGTCAGCGACAAAATCCTGACCACTTTCCACGCGGCTGCGCAACTGACCGGCGGCAGCGACCAGGGCCGCCCCGGACCCTCCGTTATTGGCATCAGCCACAGCGGCAAGGCGCGCTTCGGCGGCGGCCAGCCGGGCGACCAGATCATCGGTCATTGATTTCAGCGAGGCGACTTCTGTTACAAGGTTATCGTGGGCATGTTCAACCGGGACAACGGGTGCCGCTGTCGCCGCCTTTTCTTCAAGGCCGACAGTGCGTTCAGCCAGATCGGCAAAACCAGCCGACAGGGCTTTTAGCCGGGCAGTGACGTCGGCAGGCAGTGAGGTCGCCGAACCTTCCGTCGGGGGATCATCAGATGTTACCGGTGATGACACGAGACCCGCGAGCTGATCGCGCAGGGAGGTTGTTTCTTCTGTCAGCCGGGCCTGAATATCCTGGACCTGTTGTGCCAGTGTCGCCATTTGCGCCGACATTTGGTCTATCTGGCCTTCGGGCAACACGGGCAGCGCACGCAGATCGGCAATCTCTTTTTGCAGGCTGTCCAATTCTGCTTTAATCCGGCTTTCCAGATCAACAACGGTGTTTGGATCCACAGCATTGTTCTTCAGCGTGGCAATGCGCACCGCAAGCTCATCCAGCGCACCGGTAACCTCGGCCAGACGACTGGTGCCCGGTTTCATGGCATCGGGCAGCCAGGGGTCCAGCGTCGGGGCCAGTTTGGGCCAGGCCACAAAACCACCGACAAAGGCAGCGGCAACCAGCAGGACAATCCACAAACCAAGGCGTGAACCCCGTTTGCCCGCTTCTGCCTGGTCAACAGGTGTGGCTTCCGCATCAATAATTGTTTCGGCATTTTCAGACGAATTGCCATCCTTGTCTCCAGGCGGCATGACATCCTGGTCCTCGGGGGCAACGATGATGACCTCCGGCTCTTCGGTGCTATCGTCTTTTTTATCGGTCATCTGTCAAATCTCTCCGCTGGCCTGATTGGCCATCAATTCCAGCAACGCCGCCTGCTCGGGGCGCGGTGCCGTGTAAATATTTCGCCACTCAAGGTCACGGACCCTGTCCGCCACTGCCGGGCTGAGACACCAGACATCGGCAGTTGCGCAAGCCTTTTCAAGCCCCGCCTTGTGTACCAGGGCAACCAGCGTTGCCGCCGTGCGCGGTGAATACAACAACACCCCGTCAACGTCACCCGCCATCAGCCCTTTTTTCAGGGTCTCCGGCAATTCGTTTGCGGGTGCTGCGCGGTACAATACGCATCTTGCTACATCATAACCCGCTGCCGTCAATTCACCAGACAGGTCTCCGGCAACCTTTGTCCCGGCGATATGCAACAAGGCCCCGTCTGCGGGCGTGCCTGCCGACTTCACCAGTTGTGCCAGGGCCTGAACATCGCCAGAGGCTGTGGAAACCTGAGCAAAACCCTCCGCAGTGGCGCAGGCCGCAGTGGCGTCACCCACGGCATACACCTTCAGGTCACGCCGGTCTGATCGCCGGGCAAAGGCCCGGACACCGTTGGCGCTGGTGGCCAGCAAGGCGCCAACTTCTGCCAGATCCGGCAGAGGGGTGTCCACATCTTCAATTTCCAACAGAGGGGCGGGGATCACCTCGTGTCCCATGGCCTCCAGGGCCAGCGTCAGGGAGGCGGCATCTTCCTTGGGGCGGGTGTTCAGAAGACGCATGATCAAACCCGCCTATTCGCCAGCCGGTTCAACCGTCATGAAATCCGGGCCAGCCCGCTGTTTAAGTTCCGCCCCGGCATCCTGGCCCATGGCCAGGGCGTCAGAGACGTCCCCATCGCGCGTTGTTTCCAGGGCTTCGGAGCCATCGGGTCGCAGCACCCGGGCGCGCAAACTGATGCGGCCGTCCTCCAGGATTGCCAATGCCGCAATGGGCGTACGGCAGGACCCGTCCAGGGCCGCCAGCACAGCGCGTTCGGCGGTGACACAGGCCATGGTATCGGCACAGGCCAGTGGGGCGAGGTAGTCCAGAACCCGTTGGTCGCCGTCACGACATTCAACGCCCACGGCCCCCTGGGCCACGGCGGGCAGCATCTGGTCAACCGACAGCGTCTCAGTGGCGACATCCGCCATGCCCAGACGGTTCAGACCGGCCTGGGCCAGCAAAGTGGCATCCACAATACCTTCGTCCAGTTTGCGCAGACGGCTTTGCACATTGCCACGAAAGGTCACGACCTCCAGGTCCGGACGCTGGTGTTTGATCTGGGCCTGACGGCGCAGAGAGGCCGAGCCGATCACTGCCCCTTCGGGCAGGTCCTGCAAACGTGCGGCTTTCTGGCTGATGAAAACATCGCGCACATCTTCGCGCGGCAGCAGGCAGGGAATGATCAGGCCATCCGGTAATTCAGTGGGCATGTCCTTCATGGAATGCACAGCAATATCGATACTGCCATCGGCCAGACCGGTTTCGATTTCTTCCGTAAACAACCCCTTGCCGCCAATTTCGGACAGGGCACGGTCCAGCACACGGTCCCCTTTGGTGCTGATGACAACGATTTCGACGTCGTCAGAGTCCAAATCGGTGTGGGCGGCCAACAGCAGGTCACGAACCTCGTTCGCCTGGGCCAGAGCGAGGGGGCTGCCGCGGGTGCCGATGCGCATCCGGGCGCGCGTGGCTTCAGTGTTGTCTTGCGATACCATGGTTCCGGTGCTAGTTCACTTTAAAATGATTATCTGGCCAGCGCAGGCCGACCAGGAACAGTATACGTATATAAAGTCCGTGCTAAAGCCCGGGACCTGAAAGCGCAAGGCTTTTGGCCAGGAAAATCCTCGAACGACCAGAGACAAGATGACGCAGATTGTATTGGGCATTGAATCCAGCTGTGATGAAACAGCCGCCGCTGTGGTCGACAGCCAGCGCCGCATCCTGAGTAATGTGGTGTTGTCGCAGATCGAACAACATGCCCCCTACGGCGGCGTGGTGCCTGAAATTGCGGCCCGCGCGCACATCGAACATCTCGATCGCCTGATCGCTGAGGCCATGACTGAAGCCGGTGTCGGCTTTGAAGACCTGGATGGCATCGCGGCGACCGCCGGGCCGGGTCTGATTGGCGGTGTGATGATCGGTCTGGTGACAGCCAAGGCCATCTGCACCGCCCGTGACAAACCGCTGATTGCCCTGAACCATCTGGAGGCCCATGCCCTGACGGCGCGCCTGACCAATGATGTAGCCTTTCCCTATCTGTTGCTGCTGGTCTCGGGCGGACATTGCCAGCTGGTCTCGGTCTCCGGGGTTGGCCAATACCGGCGTCTGGGCACCACCATTGATGACGCCGTCGGCGAAGCCTTTGACAAGGCTGCCAAGATGATGGGGCTGGGTTACCCCGGTGGCCCCATTGTGGAAACCATTGCCCGGCAGGGAGACGCCGACCGGTTCAAACTACCGCGCCCAATGAAAGGTCGCGACAATTGCGACTTTTCCTTTTCCGGACTGAAAACAGCTGTGCGTCGGGCCCTGGACGGTGTTGAAGAAGAGAATAATGGCGAAGGGGCCAGCCCTCAGGATCATGCCGACTTGTGTGCCTCATTCCAGCAGGCGGTCGGTGATGTTCTGGCAGATCGTACGGCCCGTGCCATGACGTTGTTTCAGGAACAGCACCCGGGCGCAAATCGCCTGGTCATCGCCGGGGGTGTTGCCGCCAATAAAGCTATCGGCACACGACTGGAGGAACTGACGGAGAAAACCGGATTTGACCTGATCGTGCCGCCACCTTCCCTGTGCACAGATAACGCGGCCATGGTGGCCTGGGCCGGTGTGGAACGCCTGCAACTGGGCCTGACATCGGATATGACCATATCGGCGCGGGCGCGTTGGCCACTGGACGGTTCGGCCCCGGCCAAACCTTTTGCTGGCATCAAGGCCTGATCGCCCCCAGATTAATAACCATGACTGAACACGCCCCCCTTCCCGTCCCTGATGAATATCGCATCAGTTACGAAGCCCTGCCCGGGCAGCTGTCGGTAGTCATAGACGGCCTGACAGTGGCCAACAGTGACAAGGTCATCATCCTGCACGAAAGCTATCTGTCACCGTCCTTTTATTTCCCCCGTGAAGACGTGGATTTCTCTCTGCTGAAGCGCAGTCAGAACAGATCCTTCTGTCCGTTCAAGGGCACCGCGACACACTGGAGCCTGCACAGCCCCAATGGTGTCGTGCATGATGTCGCCTGGAGCTACGAACAGCCCCTGCATGTCGGCAAGGATGTCGGCGCCTATGTCTGTTTTTATGCCGACAAGGTCGAGGAATGGATCGGTAGTGAAGCATTTCGGCAGAACCTGACCTCGGCCCATCAAAATGAGATGCGCAACAATGATCTGTCGGACTGGCTGATCAATGAAGCCTGGAAGGCCGGGTCAGCAGCGGAACTGACGCGCATGCTGGCACACCGGTTGATGGATACCGGCATGGCACTGATCCGCATCAATGTCGGGATCTGGACCCTGCACCCACAACTGGTTGGCGTTACTTACAACTGGACCAAAAAGCGGGACGGCGTTCTGGTCACCAATACACCCCGGGGGCAATTACAAAGTCCGGGTTACCTGCAAAGCCCGGTACGTTTTGTGACCGAGGGCCTGGGCGGCGTTCGACAGCGCCTGGACGAGGATAACCCCGAATTCCGTTTTCCGGTCATGCAGGAATTGCGGGAAGCCGGTGGCACAGACTATATCGCCATGCCGCTGGTTTTTTCCGACGGGCAGATCAATACCCTGACCCTGACCTCTGAACACCCGGACGGGTTCACGGTTGCCAATCTGGGACAGTTTTACCGGGCCGGTGCCATCCTTGCCCGACTGTATGAAATTCATACACTGCGCAAAAACACCTCCGATTTGCTGAATACCTACCTTGGCAAACGAACCGGCGGGCGTGTTCTGAACGGCCTGACCCAGCGGGGCGATGGCGAGGATATTCACGCTGTGTTGTGGTTTTGCGACCTGCGGGGATCATCGGCCCTGGCGGATTCAATGCCCCGGGACGAATTTCTCGGCGACCTGAACCGGTTTTTTGACGCCATGGGCGGCGCAATTGAAGATCAAGGCGGCGAAGTCCTTCGCTTTATCGGCGATGCCGTCCTCGCAATCTTTCCCATTGAAGATGACAGTGGCCAGGGTGGCGGTGCGGTTGGCCGCACCTGTTATGATGCCCTGGAAGCCGTGCGCAGCGCCCAGGCACGGATGTCTGATCTGAACGAAGACTTGCAATCAAATGGCAAGGCTGCGCTGGGCTATGGCATTGGTCTGCATCTGGGCAAGGTGACTTACGGCAATATCGGCACAGAAAGCCGACTGGAGTTTACCGTCATTGGTGCCGCCGCAAACGAAGCCGCGCGCGTTGAAAGCCTGTGCAAGACACTGGACCAGCAGGTTTTGATCTCAGGGGTGTTCGCCCGGGAGTGCCCGGAAGCTCTGGTGCCTGTGGGCAAACATGCCCTGGCCGGTGTGACGGAAGAGATGGAAATCTATACCCTGCCGCCACAGCTGGCCTGACGTGCAGTTGATTTAACGGACTTCCGCCATAAACTCCGGTGCCGCCATCTGCATCAGCGGTTTATCGCTGCGATAGCTTTCAATTGTTTCCGCCAGGGCCTGATCAAGCGGCGTCGGCTGGAAATCAGGCAATAATTCACGCATCCGGGGACCATCAATCAGAACTGTGCTCTGCCACAGGTACTTCATTTCCAGGACTTCCCGGATCAGCGGGCTGAACAGGCCCATGGCATTGAGCATAATCCAGGGCAGTCTGAAAACCTTGTCCGGCGCATGGGCAACACGGGCAACGTCAGACAGAAAACCACGCTGCGACGGGGCGACATAACCGTTAAAGTTCACAACTTCATAATCAGCCAGCACCTGATCACCGGCCATGATATCCACGGTGGCCCGGGCCAGGTCCGGCACATAAGCCCATTGATGGGCGATAGACAGATCCCCGAAGTTGGTCATGATTTTGCCCTTGGCCGCACCGCCAAAAATTGGGTCAACATAACCGCTACGCGATGTCGGGCCAAAATAGTCGCCGGCCCGCATGATCAACACCCGGCCACCCTTTTCTGAATAACGCTTCAGTTCCTCTTCCATCCACTGGCGCAGTTCGCCTTTGCGGCTGACCGGATTATGCGGCGCGGTCTCAACAAAAGGCTGGCCCGCCGCAGCACCAAGGCTGTAGATATTTCCCGGAAAAACTATCAGGGCATCATTTTGACGGGCGGTGGTCAGCACATTGTTAGTCGCCGTGCGCATATGAGGAAGCCACTGATCGTAAGGATAGTTCACCCCGTGCACGACAGTTTTACAGCCCTTCGCTGCGCTGGACAGATCGTCAAGATTTTGCACATCACCTTCAATAATCTGAAGATTGCGGGGCTCCCCGAAACGGGCAATCAGTTTTTGCCGGCTTCTGACCAGGGCTCGCACAGTAACCCCACGCCTCAATAGTTCAGCGGTAACCGCACCGGCAAAACTGCCGGTGGCCCCCAGCACGAGAACAGGGCCTGAGAGTTTGATATTTTCTGGTATCGATGTTGTCATTTTCTTCTCCTGTATTTTCCAGATGAGTAATGAATAATTAAATAAATATTCACTTTTCGTTTACAAAAAATGACACCACCATATCCTGATGCCACACGCTTACATTTTTATCGAGTTTGCAGTCCCTTGATCATCAGGCGCACGACGCCTTTGGCTTCACGTTCAAGCCCTGGCAAATCCAGCATGGACCAGAGTTGCGGATAACGGAATTTCAGCGTTGCGGACTGGATCATTTCAGCCGCAAAATCCGGTTTGGAAACGGCAAATTCACCCGACGCCACACCGTCCCGGATAACATCCGCCATCACCCGGCGCGTCTCAGCCAGTCCCCGGTTGATAACCTCAACACGCTTCATCATGACAATCCGCCCCATATCGGCAATGGTCGGGCGGTTTTCCATGGCTTCATAGGTTTCACGTAACTCGGCGATGACCAAAGCCTCAACCCTGGCGGCTGACGAGCGATATTTGCGCGCCGATACCTTGCGCAGGCTTTCCACTGAATCCTGTGTCGCCAGATCAACGATTTTGGCGGCCAGATCAAGTTTGCCGGGGAAAAACCGATACAGGTTTCCCACAGACATGTCGCAGTGTTCAGCGATCTCCGTCATTGTTGTTTTGCCATAACCATAGCGAGCGAAGAACACGGTTGCGCTCTCTATGATGGCCTGAATGCTTTCTTCTGTCGTTCTCATGAAGGAAATATGTTTCCTGAAAAATGAATTGTCAAGAAATTATTCATTATTATCCGTACAAACGATCAAGTTTCTCAATATTGTTATCAAGGAAGGGCTTGCCAGCAGGGCCGGTGCTGAGCAAGATGCAGACATGAACCAACAATCCAAATTCAGCCGTATCGGCGTTGTCGGTGCCGGGGCCTGGGGCACGGCACTGGCAGTATCGGCCTGTCGGGCCGGACGCGAGGTTGTACTGTGGGCGCGCGAGTCCGCTGTGGTCAGTGCTGTAAACGAACAACACCGCAACACCATGTTTTTGCCTGATGCGGAACTGGACCCGGCGATCCGGGCGACATCCGATCTGGCCGACATCACAGCCTGCGATGCTGTGTTACTGGTTGTCCCGGCCCAGTTCCTGCGTGCCATTTGCGAAGAACTGGCCCCCTTATGGCGAGATGGCGTTGCCGCTGTGGTTTGCGCCAAGGGAATTGAACAGGGCAGCGGTGCCCTGATGACAACTGTCGTCCAGGAATCGCTGCCGCAAGCCGCCCTGGCCGTACTTTCCGGCCCGACCTTCGCAGCTGAAGTCGCCCGGGGATTGCCGACGGCCATCACGCTGGCCTGTGAAGATGAAGCTTTGGGTCAGCAATTGATCGAAGCTGTTGGTACACCCATGTTCCGGCCCTATCTGGCCGATGACCTTATTGGCGCCGAGGTAGGCGGGGCCGTCAAAAACGTTCTGGCCATCGCTTGCGGTGTTGTAACCGGCCGCCAACTGGGCAGCAACGCCCGCGCGGCGCTGATTAACCGTGGCCTTGCTGAGATGATGCGTCTGGGCCGTGCCTTGGGGGCCAGACCTGAAACCATGATGGGTCTGTCCGGCATGGGCGATCTGGTCCTGACATGTTCATCCGAGCAATCACGTAACATGAGCCTGGGAGCAGCCCTGGGTCGCGGCGAACGCCTGGCCGACATTCTGGCTGAACGCAATTCGGTAGCCGAGGGTGTTGCCAGCGCCCCCGCCGTTATGGAACTGGCTGTGCGACTGGACGTGGATATGCCCATCTGCGAAGCGGTCAATGCCATATTGCATGGTGGTTTCGACGTTGAGGATATTATTACAGGTCTGCTGGCCCGTCCGTTCCGCCACGAAACTCTCTGATTAAACAGACAGGAAAGAGACGTCACATGTTGTTCGCGATCTATTGCACCGACAAACCCGACCACGTTCAGGTCCGTATGGACAACCGGCCAGATCATCTTGAACACCTGGCCGGGATTGGTGATCGTCTGAAGGCCGCCGGACCGACAACGCTGGATGACGGCGAAACACCTTCCGGCAGCATCATCATTATTGAAGATGAAAATATCGCCAGCGCCCGCAGCTTTGCAGACGCAGACCCCTATCACAAGGCGGGCCTGTTTCAGTCAGTTGAGGTCCGGCCTTTCAAGTGGCTGCTTGGCACCAACAAATAAAAGTTTAAGGAACAAAACACTGGCCTGGATCGATCACTCTCCCAAACCACCCTTGCAATACCCAGCCAGGGGGACCGACCTCTGTGCGCTGGAGGAACTGGCTACTATTGGCAGCAAGGGATTTATCTTTGGCGAAGGCGAACAACGCTTTTCCATGTTTGTCATTCGGCGCAATGACGAAGTCAAAGGCTACGTCAACGAATGCCCGCACGTAGGTGGTCCACTAGACTGGGTTGCGGACCATTTTATGGACATGGAAAAAACCCACATTCTGTGCGCCACGCATGGCGCGCGCTTTCGCATTGAAGACGGCCTCTGTGTGTCACCGCCCTGTCCCGGCGCTTTGCTGACGCCGGTAGAAGTTGAGGTAATGGACGACAGGGTTGTGATCGGCGACAACTCAGGCGCTGACCAATAAACAGGCCACGGTCTAATCTGCGGCAAATTCCTGATAGTCCCCCACCAAAAAATCAACGGCTGCATTGAAGATCCGCTCGCCTGCCTCAGGTGAGGCCAGCGACGGATCAGAATTCATGCGGCCATCCGGGTAGCGGGTGCGGTAGTCCATGGCATCACCGATCCGCGGAGCCTGCTTTTCTGCCGGCTCCATGGGAACGTTCTTGATGTCATCGGGAAACAGATATTGCGTCACTGAAACTTCCGACGGTGTGGCATGATAGCCTTCCTGTTCCGCGAACAGTTCCTGGGAAAGTTTTTTGACTTCCGGTCCGATCCACCAGTTTCGCAAAGCACAATTGATACCGCCCTCACCACCATCAAGACTGGCTTCTGAGTGGATTTCCTGAAACGCCGTGTTGATGGTTGAGATATTGCCGCCGTGACCGTTGAGGAAATAAAAACGGCGAAAGCCGTGTTTGGCCAGCGACAGAACATTGTCGCGGATCACCTGCACCAGAGTTGAAGGGCGCAAGGTCATGGACCCGGCGAAAGCCATATGGTGCTGGGCCATGCCAACAGAAATAACCGGTGCGACCATGGCCCCGGCCTTTTCACCTGTGGCTATGGCAATGGCATCCGCCGTCAGAGCGTCGGTACCGATCAGTCCGTTGGGACCATGCTGTTCGGTGGAACCGATTGGCATGATGATGCCATCCTGTTCCTTCAGATAAGTCTCGGCTTCGGCCCATGTACAGAGTTGCAGGCGCATCGTGTTTTCCCGGTTGTGGATTTCAGCAACAAGTTGACCGTTCTCATAACATAAAACAAGGCAGCATAACGCTTGAAGACATGAGGCAAGTATGGATAATCCAGGGTAACGTTCACGAGACGGTTCACCGCCTCCGGAAACGAAACAATAGCCGCCGGAACAACAACGGCACTTGATCAGCAGGAGTTATCTCAATGTCAGAGCACCAAACCTTCCCCGTGCCGGATGCATGGTCAGAAAAGGCCTGGGCC
>Ga0316204_10010235_pt1 | contig 12159 bp, 10 predicted proteins | sample 6monrhotite_MG_2_FD_205661 | JGI IMG/M metagenome (GOLD analysis project Ga0316204, IMG submission 205661) | Microbial mat bacterial communities from mineral coupon in-situ incubated in ocean water Damariscotta River, Maine, United States -... | ecosystem: Environmental > Aquatic > Marine >...
GTTCGTTTTATGTAGATCCTGCACGTCCATTTGGCGTAAACAATACAGTATTTAAAGATGTGGGTATGCCACATGTTTTACAAAATTTGCAAGGTGTTCGTACTAAAGACGAACATGGTAATTTAGGGCCTGCACAAGGTGGTTCTATGACCGAAGAAGAGTACGATAATTTCGTACGAGATTTGGTTAACTTTTTAGAATACACTGGCGAGCCTAGCAAATTAGAACGTGAAGGTATGGGAGTATGGGTATTAGGCTATTTAGCTATTCTATTTATCTTTTCATATTTTCTTAAGAAAGAGTTCTGGAAAGACGTTCACTAAGTTATTGACTTAATGAATTAATTTTATTGAAGGGGCGAGATACTCAGTATCAGCCCCTTTGTTAGTTTTACTTATTTATAATATATCGGAGGCATTATGGCCGTTGCTGCAAACAAACGCTCGGTAATGACGTTGTTTTCACACGCAGATAATATGTATAGCCATCAAACTCGCATTGTTTTAGCGGAAAAAGGTGTTGGCGTTGATATTCATCTGGTTAACTTGGCTAACTTGCCTGAAGATTTAATCGATCTTAATCCGTATGGGACAGTTCCTACGTTAATCGATCGTGAATTAGCATTGTATGAAGCAAAAATTATTGTTGAATACTTAGATGAGCGTTTTCCTCATCCACCACTTATGCCTGTTTATCCGGTTGCACGTGGTCGTAGTCGTTTAATGATGCATCGCATTGAGTGTGATTGGTACAGTCTTGCAAAAACCATTCTTGATGGAAGTAGTGAAAATGCTGAAAAAGCCCGTCAAGAGTTAAAGGAAGGGCTATTAAGTGTGGCACCTATTTTTAACGAAGCTCCATATTTTATGAGTGAAGATTTCAGCTTAGTTGATTGTTATTTAGCTCCATTATTATGGCGTTTACCGGTTTTTGGTATTGAATTAGATGGTCAAGGTTCAAAAGAATTAAAAGCATATATGTTACGTGTTTTTGAACGTGAATCTTTTCAAGCATCTTTAACTGAAGCCGAGCGTGAATTACGTTTTGGTTTGTCAGTTTAAATCGCGTAGATTAATTTATGCCTGATAAAATGACGTCTAATAAGCCCTATGTTGTTAGGGCTTTTTACGAGTGGATTTTAGATAACGACTTAACGCCTTATGTTGTGGTTGATGCCACAGTTTATGGGGTTTTGGTGCCTTTAGCTTACGTTAAAGACAATCAAATTGTTTTAAATGTTGCACCGGATTCTGTCGGTAGTATTTCTTTAGTAGGTGATGCTTTAGAATTTAGCGCGCGTTTTGGTGGTAAATTAGAACATATTAGCGTGCCATACGGGGCTGTAGCAGCGATTTATGCAAAAGAAAATGGTGCAGGTACCTCTTTAGCGATAGAACATCCTAAAGAGACTAATCAAAGGGAAAAACCACAACCTCTTGCGCTATCTGCTGTTGATACAGAAGTAGAAGATAAACCCGCAAAACCGATTAAAAGCAAAGGTCGCGCAAGTTTAAAAGTGATTAAGTAATCAATTTAATCTAATGTGTATGTAGATTAATAATCTACTTGGTATTAATCAGCTAAAATTCAGATACAAAAAAGCAAGCGTTGTCGCTTGCTTTTTTTATTTACAAAATTGAACCGTATATTTAATACCAAGTTGATTAAGTTCTGAGTTGGGAATAAATTTAATCAAATTGGTATAAGGTTATCGATACTCAAATGCTTTTAATACTCGGTTAACACCGCTAACGTTCCGGGCAATATTAACAGCTTCGTCGGCTTCACTTTCAGTAACTAACCCCATTAAAAATACTTCTGCATTTTCTGTGATTACTTTGATATTGGTACCATCAATTTTATCATCAGCCAATAGCGCTACTTTTACTTTAGATGTCAGCCAAACATCGTTACTTTTAGTCATTATTGAAATGGTATTACCAAGGCGTATTTGATTATATATCTTAGTAACGCCTTCAATTGAATTAACAATTTTCAATACGGAATCACGGAGAGGCTCTGTAGGTGCTTGACCAATAACTAATAAGGTACTATTTAACGCAACCATTTGTATGTTGGTATTCTCATTTAATGATTTATTTTCATTAAGCTTGGCGTATGCGTTTAGCTCAATGGTTTGATCGTCAATTTGATTACCGACACTGCGCCTGTCTGTGGCTACTTTTACCCCTGTACCCACGCCAACTACAGCTGCTGCAACACAGCCTTGCAGAATAATAACTATGGATAATAAAGAAACTAATTGTAGATTTTTATAATTGAAAATTCTCATATTAGCTTTCAGCCTGTGGAAATAAGGTGGAATCGATAATATCGCATAAACAATGGATCACTAATAAATGCACTTCTTGAATACGTGCTGTTCGACCAGAAGGCACTCTAATCTCAATATCATTAGCGCCAAGTAAGCCAGCGATAGCACCACCGTCACCACCGGTTAAAGCAATAATTGGCATGTCACGTGATACGGCAGTTTCTATTGCTTTAATCACATTCTTTGAATTTCCGCTGGTCGATATAGCTAATAATACATCGCCATTGTTGCCTAATGCGCGTAACTGTTTTGAAAAAATTTCATCATAATGGTAGTCGTTGGCAATCGAGGTTATCGTTGAGCTATCTGTAGTTAACGCAATTGCTGGTAAACTAGGACGCTCAGTTTCATAACGATTAAGTAATTCAGCAGAAAAATGCTGTGCATCACCCGCTGAACCGCCGTTACCACAAGCGAGTATTTTTTGCCCCGTTAATAAGCATTGCACCATGATCAAACCAGCTTGTTCAATTGCCTCTGAAATTTGTTCGCTAGCAGCAATTTTGGTTTGAATACTTTCGGTAAAATTAGACTTTATTCGTTCTAACATGAAGTAATAGGCTCCGTAATAAGGGAAAAGTGAAAATTTTGTGTAGTTGATCAAAATGCATTTTTAAGCCAAACAATGTCAGGGCAAGATAAATTACCCTCGATGGTGACAACGTCAAATCGACAAGACGTATTATAGGCATTTAATTGTTGTTTTTGCAGATAAAAATTGGCAGATTTTTGTAACTTTATTTGTTTACTTGCAGAAACAGCCGCTGCGGCACCACCAAAATTATTACTTTTTCGGTATTTAACCTCAACAAAAACTAACGTTTGCTGCTCTTTCATAATTAAATCTATTTCACCAAGACGACAAGTAAAGTTGCGAGAAATCTCACTAAGTCCTTCATTCATTAGATAATTAGCTGCAATATTTTCAGTCAATAAACCCGTTTCACGAGTAGTTTTAGGTTTAGTCCATAGCAATAGCTTGTACCTTATTATCGCTATATTTTCCCCAAATCAAACTACGAGTTAGGATTTTATTCGGGTTGTATTTTAACGTGCCCGTTTGACCAAAATGACGTACATAAGGTGCTTGTCGCATTAATGGTAATTTGTAAAGTAAAGAGAGGCTATCGAAACCTAAGGCAAAAATTGTTTGCAGGCTATCACTACGTTGTGGCCATAATTGCTCATTAAGCGCTGCAAGCTGAGAATTTTGCTGCTTGCTTTTTAATAACCAAGGGATTTCAGTAAAAGTTAGTCCCGAAAGATCACGTGTACCTTGACGATCTGCTTTTGCACTATGACTCCGTGAACTTGAAAATATCGGGATCAAGCTAGCAAAAGGGCTTATGTTAACATCAACGGAAGGTTTTAATAATCGCGATTTTTGGCTGTTGCTTACTAAATAAATCATATCAACATCACGACGATTACGGGTTTCTGTTTTGATTGCTTGTTTTAAACGTAATTTTATTTCTCTAACACGCGCTTTACTTTGTTGTACATCGAGACTAGTTTGAATATTTTTTTGTCTTTTGTTACTCGATTTTGTCGTTTTATTATCCGTAGTTAAATAAAATACTTCTGGCGATTTATTGGTGTTTTTTTGCCATTGCTTGATAAAGTTTTGAGTTATGCGTTTACTTACTTTGTCTTCATCACTAATAATTAGCGGATGTTGATAATGTCGGCGACTTAACATATCAGCGGCTTGAATGGCTTCATCTTCAGGGCGCATTGAAATAGCAGCTTGATTGTCTTGTAAAATATTTTGTTCAGGGATGTTTAATAATAAAGTCTCTACTGATAATTCTGGCACCGCTAAATAATTATCAACATTTTTTTTCAATAATGGACCAATAACATGGTCAATGTTTTGCTCCGCAAAGCTACTGGCTAATAAATTCCAATCAATATTATTGGTGTCGATAAAGTGTAATTGTGAAGTGATATTATTATCGTAGGCAGCCAATATTCCTTGTTGAGCAGCAACCCCTGCAGCTTTTTGTTTACCTGATAAAGGTAATAATACTGCGATGTTGGCAATGGAAGGAGTGATCCTTAATTGAAGACTTTGTTTTATACTCGAAATAACACCATTTGCTGGATGATTAGGATATTGGCGTTGCCAATTCGTTAAAAAGCGATCAAATTGTTTTGTTTGATCTCCGTATTTATTAGCATAATGAATTAGAGCTAACCATCCTTTGCTATAAGGTGGTTTTGCTTGCGATATTGTGTTTAATTGCCATTGGCTTAAAGTAGAAAAACTTTGCCAAATAAGTTTTATCTCTTCATTGGTTGTTTGTTTGTTAAGGGAAAAATAATGCAAGTAAGCGATCAATGCTTTTGCATTCAGTTCTCGTTGCTGTTGAATTTTAGATAAACTTAAATAGTAAGTTGCTGAAAGTGGAATGCTAGCTAATAAAGCTTGCTCTTGGGCTTGTTGTATTTGCTCAAAAGCAAGTTGAATATGGTTTAACGCGAATAATGCCTGTGCTTTAATTAGTGCTAAACGGTATTGATCAACATGTGTTGATATGAGCGGTGTTAGCTGGTTTGCTAGCCACAAAGCTTTTTCAAAATCTTGTTGTTGAAAAAGTTTTTCACAAGCTAATACTAAATCACTCAATGCAATTCTGGGATCACCTTTATTCTGAGCTTGTTCAGCTAATTGAATAAAATAGTCGGCAGAATCATTTCGAGTGATAGTTTGTTGAGTTTGCGTTTGTTTATCCACAACTTTAGATTTAGCTGATCTCGGGGAATTAGAACAATGGCTGAGCAATAATGTCGCACTCAGCGCAAATATAAACGCTTTAAGATGCTTTCTTTCAAAAAATTTCAAATTATTCAACTCACTGAATATAAATTTATGCGGATGTGCTTATCTATTATGAGTATAATAACTGTCATCACTTTCATACTCAACAAAGCAATTACTAATGTCATCAACTCTAGAACACTCTTTACAACCATCTTCACAACAAATAAGTCCGAGTACTTTATATATTGTTGCTACCCCGATTGGTAACTTGAGCGACATTAGCCAACGCGCGTTAGATATTTTAATGCAAGTTGATATTATCGCCTGTGAAGATACACGCCATACACAAAGATTATTAAATAATTTTAGTATTAAAAATAAAACGCTGTCGATGCATGATCATAATGAGCGACAACGACAAGAGTACATAGCAGAGTTGCTACAACAAGGTAAAAGTATTGCTTTAGTTTCAGATGCGGGTACGCCGCTAATTAGCGATCCGGGTTTTCATTTGGTTCGGCATTGTCGAAGTTTAGGGCTGAATGTATCGCCTGTACCAGGTGCTTGTGCCGCTATTTCAGCATTGTCTGTGGCTGGATTGCCAACTGATAGATTTGCTTTTGAAGGCTTTTTACCTTCTAAATCAGGCGCCCGTAAAACCACTTTAGCAAACCTTGCTAATGAACCACGCACTATGGTTTTTTACGATGCTCCAAGACGAGCTATAGATACAATTGCCGATATAGTTGAAGTATTAGGCAATGAACGTTATGTAGTAATTGCCCGAGAATTGACTAAAACGTTTGAAACCATTCATTCAGATAGCGCAGTAAATTTACTCACGTGGTTGCAAGCAGATCCTAATCAATTAAAAGGGGAAATGGTGTTAATTATTGAAGGATATCATCAAGACCCAAGCGCTATTTCAACGCAAGTCATTGAAACTCTGAAGTTGTTAGTGGCAGAATTACCACCAAAAAAAGCGTGTGCAATAGCGGCTAAAATTTATGGCGTAAAGAAGAATGCACTTTATGACATTGCGTTATCTGTTTAAATTAATTTTATTTGGGTATAATACTTACGCTTTAACAACATAAACGCGATGGCAGTAAAAATTAAAATTTGTGTGCTTGGTTCGGGCACGGGCGTGTTAACTTGTTTACTGATCGACAAATTATTGAAGTACGCGTTTGCTATTTCCGCATCTCGATTGTATAAAGATACACTGTTAATACTACCGCTGCCACTAAGTGAACCATTTCTACTTTGCAATAAGACATTGCCATTGGCGTTAAAAATATCGAGTTGATACAAATTTGCAGTTAGTAAACTAAAGGTTAAATTTAATCCCGCATCGGTAAAATTTATACCGGTATCAATAACACCTTGACCATCAAAAATACTGTAATGTTGGCCACCGCCAATAAAACCAAATTCAAAACGGCTGAGCTGGTTATAATCACCAATATTGTTATGAATATTTTGATTTCTCAACACAAATCCAACGGCACCACCATTTGTAATGCCGCCGTGTTCAAGTGAAATATTGAAGCTATCGCCAACTTGGTTTAATGAATTACTGCCAAAATCACGATAAGCTTCAAATTGGTTAAAACCATTGCCGTTAGCAAAGCTGCCCCAAGCTTTATTGTTTGGGCTTGAAGCAGCATTATTTAAATCAGGGTTGCTTGTTTTATCCGCTAAAAAATTGCCAGCAGAACCACCAGCAGCATCATTAATGAAATTCCATTGCTCAAAGCCAAAACCACCATTGCCTTGCCAGTTATTGCCATAATTGTCAGCGTTGTCGCTAGCAACCGTGATTAGAGTTGCCTGACCATTAAACGCTATCGTTAGTATAAAAAGAGATAATAGTGATTTTAGTTTGAACATGAGTTTCCCTTCATTAGTTGTTGAGTTTGTTTATTGCGTTAAATTATTTAGCGATTAACACTAAAATGGCACGACCGTTTAAACCATAATTGGTGTATTCACCGCCAATAAAGTCTTCAGTCCCCGGCGTTTTTAAGGTATTGGCACCTTCATTCCAGTTAGAAGTGTCGGTTACTCGATACCAGTTTTTGCCTTGCCCGGGCCAAGGTAAAGTGAAATTAATATTGCCAGACCAGCCGTTGTACGCTACAAAAATGGCTGAGGTATTTTCACCAAACTCTGAGCTGTCGATGCGGTAGGCGATAGCATGATTGTTGGCGTCATTAAAGTAGGCGCCATCAGCAACATTGCCGTCGGGTTTGAACCAACGTAATTGCTCCATATAATTGCCATTGGTGTCATAACTTTTATAAAAATCTGCAGGGCGTAATGCTGGATGATTTTTGCGAAACTCGATCATCCCTTTGGCAAAACTATTAAAATTAGTTTGCTCGTTTGTCCAACTGAAATTTAACCAGTTAGCGATAGAGTCTAAATTGTAAGGATTGTTATTACATTGTAGTGAGCGTAGGTATTCATCACCGCCGGTGATCATTGGTGTGCCGGCGCTCAGCATTAATAAGGCTAAACCATTACGCGCTGCTTTTCGTTGCTCTTGTGCTTGATTAAACCAGCCTTGATCCCAGCTGTGATTGCTACTTTCACCCCCATCTGAAGTACCATAAGGCCAAGGTTGAGTATTATTTTTAGCATTACAAGAATAAAGATCTTTTAGCGTAAAACCATCATGAGCTACTAAAAAATTAACCGAATTCCAAGGCTTGCGGCCATCATTTTGAAATAACGAAGATGAACCAGATAATAAATCTGCTAGTGTGCCAGTAGTTACCGTTTCTGAGCCCATTTGGTTTTGATCTTTGCGGATCGCATCACGGTATTTACCATTCCATTCAGACCAACCTGATGGAAATCCACCCACTTGATAAGAATTTCCACCTATTGCCCACGGTTCAGCAATAAAATCAGTACCTTGTCCGCCCCATGTAGGGCGCTCAGTGAACTCGTTGATAATTCTGTTTAAGGCATTGTTAGTAGCCATTTTGTCAAAATTAAAACAACCATGTTCACAGGTGTTACCTAAAACAGAGGCTAAATCAAAACGGAAACCATCAATGCCTAAATCTGTGATCCAGTAATCTAATGAATCAACAATCACATCTTGAGCAATAGTATTAACGGTATTGTAATTAACGCCAACGCCAGTGTTATCCCAAGAGTTTTGTTTATCATTGGTTAACGAATAATAAGTAGGATTATCTAAACCACGAAAAGAGTAAAGGTTGTAGGTGGTAGGATCGCTATTATTCCAAGCACCACCTTCACCTGTATGGTTATAAACAACATCAATTAATACTTTAATCCCTTTGTCGTGAAAGGCTTTAACCATCGCTTTAAATTCTTTGGTTGGCCCTCCTGCTGATTTGTCACTGGCATAACGGCGATCAGGGGCAAAATAATTTAGCGTCATATAACCCCAATAATTATCACCATCTGTAGATTGCACTACATCATTAGTATCATTTTGGGTTTCTTGAACAGGTAAAAACTCTACAGCTGTTATACCTAAGTCAGCTAAATAAGCCGCTTTTAATGCTGCACCTTGATAAGTGCCGCGATATTGTATGGGGATAGCTAAATCATTTTTGGTTAAACCTCGCACATTCACTTCATAAACCACATCATCTTTTAATGCGCGGGTAGGTTTTACACCAATTGATTGGTTGGAGGCTGAAAGTAAAATGCCTTTTGGTGCATGTAAGCCACTGTCAATATTGCGATAAAGTGCCCCAGAAGCGTAAATGGTGCCATCGCTCCATTGTGGAGTTAAATTATCGTGGCTTAACTCTTTCGCATAAGGGTCTGACAGTAGCTTGTTAGGATTAAAGCGATTGCCTTGAGCGTCAACATCACTAATAAAACCAGCACTACTGCCTTTAATCCAGCTAATATTAAATGGCCAATTTGGCCCCCAAGCACGGTAACCGTAATAAATCGTATTACTTAAACGGCTATCTAAATTACTGACTTGTAATGATGTAGACCAAATGCCTTGGGCGTCTTTTGTTAAAGGATAATGAGCTATCTCTTCAACACCACTGGCTTGATCATAAAGATAAAGCTCAACTTTACTTGCTTTGGAAGAATATAAGCGAAAATATATTTGTTGTTGATTAGCCGAATAGCTAGCACCAAGATTATTTGGATTAATTGCCGCTGTAGTTAAGCATGAAATACTCGCGAGCAAAAAAAAGATGAAATATTTTGTGGCGTATTGATAATTTTTATAGATGTTCATTTGAACCTCTTTTATTTTTGTTAGTTAGCCAGAAATCCATTTGTTTTTAATTGTTTAATAATTAATCTCCACCATGTTAACTAACGGTTAAAACATTCATCAATGACTTGCATACGTATTCAATTGATTACATACGTATTCAAAAATTTCAGATGTTTTCTTTAATTATTAGTTAGTGATGAATAACAGTAGCGTTAATTTGTTATTTCGGTAAAATACGCGCCGAGTTGACGAGACAATCGCTGCTTTATCGTTGTATTAAGTGTTCGCACTGAATATACGGATAGAGGGGAGGAAAGTCCGGGCTCCGAAGAGCAGGGTGCCAGATAACGTCTGGGCGGCGCAAGCCGACGACAAGTGCAGCAGAGAGAAGACCGCCGATGACCGCTTGCGGAACAGGTAAGGCTGAAAGGGTGCGGTAAGAGCGCACCGGATTGCTGGTAACAGTAATTGCAGGGTAAACTCCACCCGGAGCAAGACCAAATAGGGTTCCTTATGGCGCGGCTCGCGTTGGAACCGGGTAGGTTGCTTGAGCCTTAGAGCGATTTAAGGCCTAGACGAATGATTGTCACTTCTTAGGAAGATACAAAACCCGGCTTATGTGTTAGCTCAACCATTCAAAGTAACCGTTTGCAAAACAAGCGGTTACTTATTCTTTTTGTATATCAATTGCTTGGCGTGAAAAGTGTCACAAAAAGTGTTACAAAAGTTGTTACAAAAAGTGTTACAAAGATAACTACAGCAAAAGCTCTTAACTGGGCAATAAAATGAAAGCTGTCAAAAATTTCAATTATCTATTCCAACGCAATAATACCTATTATTTTAGATTCAAGCCGGCAAATAAATTATCCAAATCTGAAATCACCATAAGTTTGAAAACCAAAAGTATTGCTGATGCCGTAAACGCTTGGCAAAAACTTATTCCTTATACAGAAAAACTAAAGCAATTGGCTTATCTAAGTGATAAATTTAATGGAACTCAAAATAGACTGTTCATTGAAGAGATAAAGTCCGGAATGTTAAAGAAATTACAACTAAACCAGATAGACGAATTAGTTGCCGAATCGGAACAGCATTGTCTAACTAGCGCTCATATGATGAAAGCATCGGTAGGTAATGATGGGATTAGCTTTTCTGACAATAACCGTGAACGACTACTTTATTTGTTAGGCGATAGGGAAGAAGAAAGCTTCAATATTCGTTTTGGGAAAGTATTGAACACTTTACAGCCTGATGAACGAGATTCTTTTATTGAAGCAATGGCTGGCGCAGGTTATCTGATTCATAAATTTGGCTTAAATGAAACTGATGCTTTTGATATTGATAAAGATATTGAGCGAGCCAAGGAACTCTTACAGGAGAATGGTTTTGTTGTTGAAGAAAATTCTATGCCGTTTAAGGTATTGTTAAGCAAGATGCAATCGTCGCAAAAAATACAAAATGAACTTATCTTGTCTGTATTAAATAATGAAGCAAAAAAAGAACGTGAACTAAGTAAGATGATAGCTGTTCCCGTTATTAATACACCTGTTGCTTCCAAAGTGGTTGAGTCTAATACGCCTCTATTTTCAGAAGTTTACAAAGAATTTATTGCTCATAAAATAAATAAAGAGAAACTTGCTGACAAAATATTGAAAAGTTATGAACGAATATATTTAGTATGGCAAGCTATATCAGAAAACAAACCCATTGATACTTACACACCCAAAAACATTGGACGATTTATTGATAGGTGTTTTGAATTGCCGAGAATGAATATCCTTCCATACAGTAGAATGACATGGGAGCAACGGCTTAATGCAGATGTTCCAGAAGAACATATACAAGCGCCTAAATCTATACATCAATATTATAAATGGGTTATGGGGGTTTTTGCTTTTGCTAAAAGGGATACGGTTGCTTATATCACATCATCACCTTGCACCATAAAACGCAATTTTAAGGCAAATGTACGTGGTGTATTCAGTGAGCAAGAACTATGTTTGTTCTTAAAAGCAGCTAATTCAGAAAACCAAGCATGGAAAAAATGGATAATTTATCTTGGTATCTTTACTGGAGCTAGACGAGGTGAGTTAATTCAATTACGTAAAGAGAATGTAAAGTATGATCATGACTCTAAACGTTATTACTTATTGATTACAGACATCCATGAAAGTCAAAACCTTAAAACAGAAAATTCTAAGCGCAAGATACCATTGCATAACGCATTAGTAGAGGCTGGTTTTATTGATTATTTAAAAACGTGTAAAGAGCGTGTTTTTGATAAAGTGACAAATCCAGAAGTTGTAACGGCTTGGATGCCTCGAAAGATGAATACCTTAGGTATTAAATCTACCAATGAATTAGATCACATTCGATCATTCCATAGTTTTAGACATTCTTTCATTAGCAAACTGATGAGCCAACCAGAAATTAATATTAATTTACTCCAACAGGTTGTAGGGCATGAAATTAGCACTTTTGGAACAACGAGCGTTTATACGCATAGAACTAATAATATTAAAGAATTGATAGCAATTGTTGATAAATTCAATATTGATTAATTATTGTGAAGGTAATATTTAATCTGACACTTTTCATTTTCGAGGGTGGATTTGACCTAATTGTGCAGTTGATTAAGTCAGGAGTGAGCCTAAAAGGTCATTAAAAAAACTTATTGGTCTATCACGCTTTGGGGCACAAAGCGTATATGGACTCCACGTATTTTACAATTAATAATTTAACGTTAAACAGATTAAGATGCGGTCGTATATACGGCTTTTATTGAGAGAGCTACCCTCTAGCCTAAGATGTTTGCGCACCTATTATCCT
>Ga0316204_10010236_pt1 | contig 12159 bp, 11 predicted proteins | sample 6monrhotite_MG_2_FD_205661 | JGI IMG/M metagenome (GOLD analysis project Ga0316204, IMG submission 205661) | Microbial mat bacterial communities from mineral coupon in-situ incubated in ocean water Damariscotta River, Maine, United States -... | ecosystem: Environmental > Aquatic > Marine >...
CACTCAACAATTGGTGGAAACATTGAAGTTAATTGATGTACGAGTGCTAGACCATTTCGTCGTTGCCAATGGAGGTACTACCTCATTTGCGGAACGTGGATGGCTGTAAACAACACCAAAGTGGCGTGTTGAAGACCAACATGCCACTTGGAGAAGCTTCAAAAGCGCAGAAAATATCAACGGCTGTTATATAGACAAAGCAGACCTTTAGGTTTCACAATCCGCCCCCCTTAGTTTGTATTATCTTCAAATACAGTACGAAATTTTTCTAGACCACATTGACAGCCAGCATAAACAAAACTCTAGGGTTATTAGACTCCCGCTAGCTGCTTCAAATAAGCCAAATCAACGTAGATATCATGAATAATATCGAGTCTATTAGGTATTATTTAATAACCAAATGCTTTCGGTTGCAGGACACCCCCCCTTCAATCCACTAGGTACGGATATAGTTTCAAGAAGAGAAAGATGATATGTATCTTTATAGTGCTGGTTTACCTCGTCACTACTTAGAGAAAAAGGCGGCCCGTCCATCAATCTCTGATTGTACTCAAAGGTAATCAATAATTGCCTTGCTGCATCGGTAATTTCCAATAAGTGTTTTGTATATTTTTCACGCATAGTCTCTGGTAAAGCCACCAAAGCGGCTCGGTCATAAATTGCATCGACCGAGCCAATAACGTCATGGGATAAATTAAAAAAATCTCCCACAAATATGTCGATATTGTTCGCGCTATAGCGGGAGATGTTACCTAGTGCTGTAATATCAGGCTCGACTCCAAGCTCTTTGAACAATTGTTCAATCGCGATTTCACTCAGCTCAGCACCAACAACTCGATACCCCATAGTAAGCAACCAAGCGATATCTAGCGTTTTACCACATAGCGGTAAAAATACACGACTACCTTTCGCCAATTCTAGTCTTTCAACGTTGGTAAGCAATAGAGGGTTGGGTTGGCTTTCGTGAAAGCCAATTTGATTCGTTTCCCATGTTTTCTGCCAAAAATCTACGTTCATGCTGAGTCCTAGTACTATCTGATTCAATATCTACTTCGAATGACTGCCATCACAAAAAGGTTGATTTTCCGTCTTTTTGCAACCACAAAGGTAAACCGTTTCGCTCTTCTCTGCGGTAAATGGCACAGGTGCGAATTCACTGCCCTGGTGCGAGCCATCACAGAAGGGCTGGTTTTCACTCTTGCCGCATGAGCACCAGTAGTAGATTTTGCCTTGTTCAACTTCGACAGCACAAGGTTCATTTTGTGGACTTGTAGGTTCTGACATACTGTTCTCCTTTTACAATTATAAGACTAACAATCTAGTCTGTTAGACATTTTCCCGCCTATGCGGTATCAAAAAATCAATATCAGGCCCTTTGGGCACAATCCCCGTTGGATTGATGGAGCGATGACTGGCAAAGTAGTGATATTTGATGTGATCCATATTCACGGTCTTTGCCACACTGGGTACCTGATACAGCTCTCGGGTGTAGGCCCATAGGTTGGGATACTCAATCAAGCGTTTTTTATTAGTCTTGAAGTGGTTGTAATAGACCGCGTCAAAACGTACTAATGTCGTAAACAATCGCCAATCTGCCTCGGTTATTTGATCGCCCACTAAATAACGCTGTGACGACAAATGTGCTTCCAGCTCATCCAGAGTTGTAAATAGATGATCAAAGGCACGATCATAGGCCGACTGAGTCGTTGCAAATCCAGCTCGATAAACTCCATTATTGACATTGTCATAAATAGGTTTGTTTATAGCATCGATTTGCCCCTGTAGAGCTTCAGGATATAAATCAAGGTCACTATTTTCTGCAAACTGATCAAATGAAGAATTAAGCATACGAATAATTTCAGAAGACTCATTATTTACAATCGTTTCACGATTCTTATCCCAAAGCACAGGTACGGTGACTAAGCCATCAAAATATAGGTTAGCCTTCAAGTAAACTTCATATAAATATTCTGAGCCATTTATATGATCTTCTGTCGCACAAGGATATTCTGCAAACACCCAACTTTCCTCAGGCATCAATGGATGAACTACTGAAACTGAAATCACCCCTTCCAGACCTTTTAGTGTGCGATATATCAACGTACGATGCGCCCAAGGGCAGGCATAAGAGACATAAAGATGATACCGATCAGGTTCTGCAGTAAAACCGCCTTCTCCACTCGGACCTGGACTACCATCATGGGTAATCCAGTTTCTGAAGCTTGAAACAGTTCTGACAAATTCACCTTTTTGAACTTCTCCTTTACTTGTCACGGTACTAAGCCTCCGCTTTCTTGTTACGGTTCACCCAGGCACGTTTGCGTACAAAGTTGTTCGACTGGTAATCACTCATTGCCTGCTCAATCTCTTCACGAGAGTTCATCACAAACGGCCCGTACTGCACAATTGACTCATTAAGTGGCTGTCCGCTGATAAATATAAAACGCGCACCATTCTCATCTGCAATAAAGTCAATTGTATTGTCATTTTTACCTAAGGTAATCAACGTATGCTCGGATGCATTTTTGCCGTTGAGCTGGCCACTGCCTTCAAAGATATAAAGAAAGCTGTTGTGTGCTGGCACCGACTGATGTTGAAAGTGCTGGCCACCGTTCACTGTTACATCAAAATACGAGGCTTTGGTAATCTCATCGATAATCGGCGAAGTGGTTTCGGCAAATTTACCGATAACCACTTTGGCACGATAACCCTCGGCCTCAAATATCGGGAATGCATCCGCTTGGTACTCCTGATACTCCGGATTATCCATCTTGTGGGCAGCAGGCAGGTTGATCCACAACTGAAAACCCCGCATTAAACCCGCTTTCTGCTTGGGCATTTCTGAATGGATAACACCACTGGCTGCCTTCATTAATTGAGCAGAACCCGGCCCAAGATTGCCAGTATTCCCCATGCTATCTTTGTGCTCCATATAGCCATCAATCATGTAGGTAAAGGTGCTAAACCCACGATGTGGATGGGATGGAAAACCAGCAATATAGTCATCCGGATTATCGCTACTGAAATGATCCAGCATCATAAAGGGATCATAGTTGCGTAATGCCGGTGTACCAATAGTGCGAAGCACGGTGACGCACGCGCCTTCTGGCAGTGCCACCGCTGGAACTAAGCGCGTTGTTTTGATTGATACCGTCATGGTGTCCTCCTTTTCTGCAATAAGCAGTGAATGCGTCGTTGTTAAAATCACTATCAGTAGTGCCAGTTCGCTCATAAACAGTGAGTTTACGAATTAACTGTTCTCGATATAGCGACAGCTCTACCAAGAATATCCTGTACTTAGAAAACCCATTTGAGCATCATTTGAGGTACATCCTCATCTACGCCATCTACACCAAATTTGTTACGCCAGATTTGATACTCAATACCTGCAAACAGATGATTCTGTGCACCCCATAAGTCTCCAACATCCAACAACAAGCGTGGAGCGGTTATCATATTGTCTGACTTTGGACTCGTACCACCTCCTTCACTGAAGGCATAATCAGCGAAACCTTCGAACACCCATCGACTATCTTGAATGGTAAAGGGTATCCCCCAATTCAAGGTTAATTGCCAACCTGAATGAGTATCTTCAGACACCCAATCTCTATAACTTTGTCTTCTAAGGAAATTACCATTGGCATAGTTGAATCCTGATATGTCTAACGAAACGCCAAGACCGAATAAATTGGCATGGGAACCATTTCCCATCTCAAATGAAGCAGCGAGAAATGTGTCTTTGATAAACCCTAGAGATACATTCTGCCCCAATGTTTTGCTAAGACTCAATCGCGGGGCAAACTCGGCATAGTGTGTTGTCCCCTCGCCATTCGGTTCGGTGATATCTACAAAAAAATAGTTATCACCATGACTCCAGCGATTACTATGCTCAAAGGTCATGATGGTGCGTTCCGCTTCACCAAGTTGATAGTCCGTTCCCCGCAATATTTGAATATTGCTGCTACTCCAATCTGATGCAGAAGCCGCCTGCGTTAACGTGGCTCCCATAAGCATCACTAAGAGCGGTTTAAGAAACTTACGATGCGTGTTCATCATTTTTATCCCTTTGTGTCTGAATGAGCTAATGCTCAACAGGAACGAAAGATCTGTTTATTGACAAAGGTAAGGTGGACGACTGGCCCACCTTACTGGCTATTGATTAGTTTTCTTGAGTTAGATCTTTGTATGCTGCAGGCACATTAAGCTTTGGATGCACCCAGCCAAACAGCCCGTAGCCACCAAATTCTGGCATTCTTACTTGCTGAACTGTTTGTTGCAGCGTTAAGCCATCATCGATAGCCGCTTGAACCTGAGTTTTTACCGTACTCAGATAGTCGATATGCCACTTGATATCTTCACGTCCTATGACAGAGCCATGGCCTGGTACTACACGAGCATCGGCAGGTAAAAAGGCATAAACTTTTTTCAATGTTTCTAGCGCTTCAACTAAATTGCCATCCAATAACCAAGGCAGGGCGGGTTTGACTGCAACAACAGCATTTCCTGTCCACATCACTTTGGACTGAGGCTCCCAGACAAACAGATCACCACCCGTTTGAGCAAAACCAAAATCGATGATATCTACTGCCTTATTTCCCAAGTCAACGGTGATTTTTGCTCCTTGGTCTACCAGAGTGTCAGCGCTAACAGGCTTTATCTCCTCGATGCCCCGCCCCTTACCTAAACCTTGAATCATAAACTTCTTATCCTTTTCAAAGTTCCCATCAATAAACGCCTTCGTATTGCTATGCTGGATGATGGTGGTATCCTCAGGCAGATACATATTTCCGTAGGAATGATCGCCATGGGCGCTAGTATTCACGGCATAGACAATCGGTTTTCCGGCCTCTTGTTTTATCAAGGTCTGAACTTGATTGTTTAGTCGTTCATTTAAAAGGGTGTCGACAAGCAATACACCTTTTTCGCCTACAATAAAACCGCCGCTAGTCGCAACAGGCCTGCCCTGCTTCTCCAACGCCTTTGCATCACTTGAATAGTAGGCAAACACCCCATCAGCTAACTGTTCTGATACCATCTCAACTTTGTTGCCGTCCCAAACTGGGCCATTAGCAACGGCGGTGCCTAGTGAAAAAATAGATGCTGTGGCTACGAGTGCCGCTACTTGTTTTTGAATATTCATTTCAGTTTCCTCTGATTAGGGATTTACTTAAAATCACTTGCTTCTTTTCACATTCAGCGCGCTGTTTTCGCTGCTGTTGATACTATTATCGTCATTGCGATATAAAGAATAAAGATGGATAATGTGAAATAATTGTTCTCATATGGGGAACAATGGAGAGAGGTGAAAATAATGGATCGCTTTGAAAACATGGACACCTTCATCCGCGTTGTTGAAGCTGGCAGTATCAGCGGTGCAGCTGATCGAGCAGGAACCGCTAAATCGGCTGTGAGTCGGCGTTTGAAAGAGTTAGAGGAACATTTAGGCGTCGAGCTTTTTCACCGTACGACCCGCAAAATGAACCTGACCGATACGGGCCGTGCTTATTACCAACAGTGTGTGCGTATCATGGAAGATGTGCTAGAGGCAGAACTCGCCACCTCACAAGCCCACGGGATATTAGAAGGGAGTCTTAAAGTGGCACTACCGTCCACCTTCGGGCTCATGCACATAGGCCCTGCGATCAATGATTTTTTATTGGAAAACCCCCAGATTGAGTTCGATATCGATTTCAATGATCGCACCATAGATCTAATGCAGGAGGGTTTTGACCTAGCCATTCGTATTGCCGATCTTCCCGACTCCAGCTTGATTGCTCGTCGCCTAGCCCCCGTGCACCATGTGTTGTGTGCCAGCCCCAGTTATTTGAGTAACAACGGCACTCCGCAACACCTTGACGAACTGTTCGACCACCAATGCTTGGTATACAGCCTGGTACGGGACAGTGATCAGTGGCGATTCCAAAACCCAGAAGGTGGACTAGAAAAGGTAAAGGTTCGTCCCCACCTAAAAGCAAGCAGCGGTGAATGTTTACGTTCTGCTGCGGTAGAAGGGTTAGGCATTGTGCAATTACCCTCATTCGTCGTCTATAAAGAGATAGAGGAAGGGGCCTTGGTACCAATATTACGCGACTATCAACGCTCAAACCTCCACGCCTACGCCATTTACCCACAAACCCGCCATCTATCCCAACGCGTCAGGGCATTTGTCGATTTTCTCGTGAAACGTTTTCAAGGCGTACCTTACTGGGATCAGAATTTACAATAGCTACGAGGGCTCTACTCCCGCGTAGTGCACACCCGACAAGTCGGCTATATCTCGGTGCCACGTTGCCAAGTCCTCAATGTTGAATTTATTAAGGTGGTCATGCCCACAAGCGCGTGCCATCACCTGCATGAGCTCTGCTGATGCCATCATAAAATTGTGCAGTTGATTTGCCGCGTTATTCACATCTAAACGCTGGCGTAACTCATCCTTTTGAGTCGCGATGCCTGCCGGGCAGTTATTGGTGTTACACATTCTCGCGGCAACACAACCGATGGCTTGTAGAGCACTGTTGGATATTGCAACACCATCAGCACCCAGTGCTAACGCCTTCACGAAATCCATGGGAACACGCAGTCCACCAGTAACAATTAAAGTCACTCGCCCACTCGCACCTTGCTGATTGAGATAACGCCGCGCCCGCGCTAAGGCGGGTATGGTTGGAACACTGATATGATCCCTGAAGATTTCCGGAGCTGCACCCGTACCGCCACCTCGACCATCGAGAATGATGTAGTCTGCCCCAGCATCCAGTGCGAATTGAATGTCTCGCTCAATATGGTTGGCACTCAATTTAAAGCCCACAGGTATGCCACCAGAGACTTCCCGAACACGGTCGGCAAAGTGTTTAAAGTCTGCGACAGAAGAAAGGTCGCTAAAAGTGGGGGGAGAGACGGCCGGTTGCCCTTCTGGAATACCGCGCACTTGCGAAATCTTACCTATATTTTTGCTGCCGGGTAGATGCCCTCCCGTACCCGTTTTTGCCCCTTGGCCACCTTTAAAGTGAAAAGCCTGTACTTTATCGAGTAGTGCCTCTTGGTATCCAAACTTCGCGCTGGCTAATTCATAAAAATAGCGTGTGTTTTCTGCTTGCTCCTCGGGCAACATACCGCCTTCGCCCGAGCAAATGCCAGTGCCTGCCATTTCTGCCCCCTTAGCCATAGCTACCTTAGCCTCTTCAGAAAGCGCACCGAAGCTCATGTCAGAAACAAATAAAGGTATTTTTAAAACGAGAGGTTTTTTCGCTTCAGGCCCAATCACTAACTCGGTGCCTACGGCTTGATTCTCCATCAAGGGACGTTGTGCCAATTGGGCTGTCATGATTTGAATATCATCCCAATGAGGCAACTTGTGACGAGGAACACCCATCGCCGTCATAGGGCCATGATGGCCAAATTGTGACAAACCTTCCTTGGCCAACTGATGAATCAATGCCACTGTAGGCTCTTCGGGTGTTGGCGTTGCTGTGGGCATCCCTTGGCGTGTGTCGGGAGAGATACCCGGGCCTTCTTGCCCAACTTGATCTTGTGAAAATTGCTTATGAGTGCCATCGCAAAACGGGGGATTTCCTGTGTGTTTACAGGCACACAGATAGGCTGTTTCGTCTTTCTCTGCTTTAAACGGTTTTGGAGTAAAAGAAGTGCCTTTATGGGAACCATCACAAAATGGTTGTTTCGCTGAACGACCGCAGGTACAAAAGTAATATTCCTGCCCTTGTTTTAACTCAACCGCCTCAGGCTTGTTACCTGCAATAACTGGATTACCCATGCCTCTCTCCCTCTTGTATTCTCTAACCCGGCTCAAATGTGAGTGGTTTATATAAATATATTTATTGAAAACTAAACAATAATTTTTGCATCGTGCCTTCCGTTGCAAAACGGTCTCCTATCGCACGATGTTGCAGCTCTTCATTAACACCAAAAGACTGAGGAATATTCTTCATATACCTCAATGCGGCAGTTGCTTGGATTTTACTGTAAAGTCCAAGCAACCGAAGATTCTTAATGGGGATTACTGGTTAGCTAAACCCAAGAGCTATCATGTTGCTTACCATGCCATATGGTAGTAAGCCCAAATACGCTCAATATTCATCGGAAGCCATTCATTGTAGTAACGCCAGTTCTCATATTTGGGAAGTTTGATGGCTTTTTTCAATGCATCTGGACTATGTGTTCCAGCATCCATCGCGCTCTTTACCGCAGACATCAAATCTTCTAAGTAAACGCGTTGCTCCTTCACCACCGAGGCTGGATCAATTGCGGGTTGATGCTCAGGCCCGTGGGCAGAGATAACATAATCAAAATCCAACTGTTCTATCTCTTTGAGCGATCTGATCCACTCATCGGGCCAAAAATCAGGCATATTTCTAAAGGCTACTCGACGAGGTGTGACGATATCCACGACAAACAGTATCTTTTCTCTGGGAAGGCGCATCATAACGAGGCTTTCGCCATGATTTGGCCCAAAGTAGCTTAATTCAAGTGTTCTCCCTCCAAGCGCTAATATATAGGTATCTTCGAATGTAATATCCGGCACAGGAATGGTTGAGTTAGGATGATTGCCTAATTCTTTCAACACGTTTTTGTGAGCTACAAACTTCGCACCTTCCTCTTTAAAAATGTGGCCACCTGAAATATGGTCATGATGGTTGTGGCTATAAACAACATATTTAACAGGCTTGTCCGTCACCTTGCGGATTTCGTTGCGTAAAAGCTTAGCTGCTTTAGGGTTCAATGGATCGGTAACAATCACCCCCTCATCGGTAACCAGAAAGATATTTCGATAGACCCACCAGCGAAAGACATACAATCCATCCCCAAGATCCGTCACACTGTGGCCAAACGCTTGTCCCCCCACGGGCTCTTGCGTTGGAAACTTAGATTCAGCAGTAGCGGTAATAGCTAACAACAAGCCTACTGCTAGTGCGAATTTCTGAAATAAAGACGTCATATCCCACCTCCTTAGAAAGGAGCAGTCACCAGTGGTGGTAACCACATTAATCAACCAAACTTTTCGCTTTGCTCATTCAGCATGCATACAACTATAGTGTTGACTAAAAAGATGATAAACAGCCTATAATTAAACATACTGTTTCCTGTGGAGTGATAATATGTCGATTCTGACTCAAATGGAGACCTTCGCAACGGTGGTTGAGAAGGGGAGCTTCACTACAGCCGCCGAGCACTTAGGGATTTCCAAATCGTTCGTAAGCAAGCAAGTTACACAGCTAGAAAATAGCCTGGAAACTCGATTGCTCCACCGATCTACACGAAAGCTCAACCTGACAGATGAAGGCAGGCGTTTCTACCAACACTGTGAGTTGATTGTCAGCGAAGCAGAGAAAGCTCGTGCTGAGATGCAGGAAAGCCATGAAAATCCTCGTGGCCGTATTCGGATAGCAATACCTCAAAGCCTAATTATGTCTCAGGCCAGAGAGGTACTAATGGAGTTTCAAAAGGTATATCCAGATATTGAGCTTGAGATTAGAGACTGTAAATTAAACTGTGTATCTGCCTATTATTAACCCACACGGGAAAGGATAGGTAGACATGAACAAGAAAGAAATCGAAGCTCTGGCCTTAGAAGCCGCTAAAGGCATCAAATCTGAAAAAGACCTTAACGATTTTCGTAAGATGATGACCAAGATTACTGTTGAAGCCGCCCTGAATGCTGAGCTGGACGAGCATCTTGGCTACGGTCGACATCAGCCGTCCCCTTTAGACAACAGTCGTAATGGCTACACCAGTAAAACAATCAAAACCGAAGAGGGTCAGTTTGAGTTAAACACGCCTCGTGACCGAGACGGTAGCTTTGATCCAAAGCTGGTCAAGAAGCAGCAAACCCGCTTTACCTCCATGGATGAAAAAATCCTTAGCCTATACGCCAAGGGCATGACGACACGAGATATTGTCGCCACCTTCAAGGAGATGTATGACGCGGATATATCACCGACACTGATATCCAAAGTCACCAATGCGGTAATGGAGAAAGTCGTTGAGTGGCAAACCCGCACATTAGAGTCTGTTTACCCTATCGTCTACCTGGACTGCATTGTCGTCAAAATTCGCCAGGATGGCCAAGTCATCAACAAGGCCATTTACCTTGCCCTAGGTGTCACCATGGAGGGACACAAGGATCTATTGGGGCTCTGGATATCGGAGAATGAAGGGGCGAAGTTTTGGCTCAATGTGCTGACCGAGCTCCAGAATCGTGGGGTGAAAGACATTTTGATTGCCTGTGTCGATGGTTTGAAAGGCTTTCCTGATGCGATCCGTACCGCCTTCCCTGATGCTCAAGTTCAGCTCTGTATTGTCCACATGGTTCGTAACTCGATGAAATATGTACCGTGGAAAGACTACAAAGTCATTGCCGCAGATTTGAAGAAGATCTACCACTCTGTGACAGAGGAGGAGGCGCTGTTAGCGCTGGAAAGCTTCTCGGATAGCTGGGACAGCAAGTATCCTCAAATCAGCCGCTCATGGCGCGCTCACTGGGAGAATCTCAATACGCTATTTAGCTACCCACAGGATATCCGTAAGGCGATTTACACTACCAATGCCATCGAATCACTCAACAGCGTGATTCGTAAATCCATTAAGAAGCGTAAGCTCTTTCCCAGCGATGACTCTGCTAAGAAGGTCATCTATCTGGCGATTATGGATGCGTCGAAGAAATGGACCATGCCCATCAGAAATTGGAAAACGGCCTTGAACCGGTTTATGATTGAGTTCGAAGACCGTTTAAAAGAATACGTTTAACTCTGGCAGTTACACAGAGTTATTTACAGGCTCTGAGATTATCGCCAGTGGTGCAATAGAGAATTTAGTTGATGAAGGCTTTGATCTAGCCCTTCGAATTGGACAGCTGGAGGACTCTGCACTGATCTGCCGGAAACTATCAGAATGTCTATTCCAGACCGCGGCCTCTCCTGGATATCTTGATGAGCACGGTAGACCAAATCATCCCTCAGACCTTACTCATCATAACTGCTTAACCTACGCAAGTTCGAGTTCTGGACGTAAGTGGCGCTTTAATGACTCTAATAGCAAAGACATCACCGTTAACATTCGAGGCAATTTAGTTTGTAATGATGGCCATATGATAGTGGCTTCAGCACTTCAAGGCTTAGGGGTTGTACATGGGCCAAGCATTCTATACCAACCTTATATTGAGAGTGGAGAGCTTGAAATATTGCTACCTGATTACACTTTGCCGCCAGTATCAATTAGTGCCCTTTACCCTTCAAAACACAATCTCCCAAGGAAAGTAAGTGTACTAATAGATTTTCTCACTAAACACTTATTTAGTTAATCAAAAATAGGTTTATGGAAGTTCCTGGCGTTGCTTTCTTGCAGATATCTTAAATTTTCTTACTACTGCTTTCGCGACAATACAGCCATTCAAGACTCCAAAGTATCCAATTCCCCTTGTGCATACAAATCAATGCATTTAACTTCAAAGGTTTAGTCTTCTATAAACATTAAAACTAATTCATTCTCTGCGCAAAGCTGGATCAACTATTAATATGTTGATCAAAAAACCCCCAGATAAACTCAGCGTCTCTCTAAGTATTCTTCTACATGGAGCCATTTGCAACATATGCTATCTAAATTTACAGCTTATGCTCACCCGCACACAGCCTAACACCCTACGCTACGACTCAATCACTCGAACCACAATTGCTCACTTTTCGACCAATCGACTTAACCTACCAGCCACATTCCGATTTTAGTCATTATTAACACAGTTATCCACAGAGTTTGTGGATAACCCCTTCCTGTATTTACCCTCAAACGCCTCCAGGAAAAAATTAGCAACACAAGAAATCTTAATTTTTCAAATTCAATAACTAATTCTTCATTGTTTTAACCCCCTCCTCCAGCCACGATATCCCCACACCGTAGCCGCGTAGGGTGATCGATTATGCGAAGTACAACAGTGGTTATCTTGATGTTGTACGCGGCGCTAAATAGCACCTCTGCATACTCGTGTTGGCAGTCAGCTGCCGAACGCTACGGAATACACCAGGCCATCCTACAAGCCATTGCAATCACCGAGAGTGCAATGGATGAAAGCGCTATAAACCGAAATACGAATGGATCAGTGGATATCGGTTTAATGCAGATCAATTCTCGGTGGTTTCCCCAATTGGCAAA
>Ga0316204_10010237_pt1 | contig 12159 bp, 3 predicted proteins | sample 6monrhotite_MG_2_FD_205661 | JGI IMG/M metagenome (GOLD analysis project Ga0316204, IMG submission 205661) | Microbial mat bacterial communities from mineral coupon in-situ incubated in ocean water Damariscotta River, Maine, United States -... | ecosystem: Environmental > Aquatic > Marine >...
GTTATTCCAAAAGACAAAGCATACATCGACTATGTATTTGATTTAGATGGAGGTTTTATTGATCAAAACTATCAGTTTAGAGCTGTTTCTACCTGTAAAATTCCTGATAATGCTGATGCAACTGAATATTCGCCGGTAATCACTGGAATAGTAGACCGTGTAAACCCAAATGTATTTGGAACCCCAAGTCCAGCAGATGGAGTATTGGATCCGAATGATGATATTTCTATACAATTCAATGAATCCATTGAAGGTGGAGCACTGAACTTGGATAATTTCCAATTAACTGCTGTTGTGAATGGCCAGGAATTAAGGCATGATAATGCGATAGCCTTTGATGGTTCAACCGGATACCTTGAGATAGCGAACGGCTTTGATTTTGCATCCAATAATTTCACCATAGAATTTTGGGCAAAGAGAGCACAGTTGGGAACGATTCAGACCATTCTTTCACAAGGAGCAAGTAGTTCAAATTCTATTAATATAGGGTTTAATACTACTGATCAATTAGAGCTTACCTTAGGAAATACAATCTATGCTTCCAGTTTTAGTATTGAGGATAGCCTTAGTTGGCATCATTATTCAATTGTTTACGATAAAGACAATTTAACCTTAGAGATATCGGATAGAACGACTTCTAATAGTCAGACAAGCACCAATAAAAACTTCTTTGCAAACTATACAGGTGGAGGTAAGACCTATGTAGGAAAGAATGCAGCAAACAATGCAGACTTCTTTAAGGGTTCAATCCATCAACTTAGGATATGGAATAGACCATTGACCGCTGCCGAAATTAGTAGTAAAATCAGCAAGAACTTATTAGGAAGAGAAGCAGGTTTAATTGGTTATTGGCCAATGGATGAGGCTAGAGGGGATTTAGCTCAAGATAAAGCTCGTTTCAGACATGCTCAGCAGTATGCCAATTGGGAAATCAATCCCAAAGGAGCTTCTGCTCAATTCAATGGAATTGATCAATACGCCCAACTTCAAATGGCTGGTCAGTTGTCAGCCAATCATGAAACGGATTTAACCATTGAGTTTTGGTTTAAAACTGCAGGAGGGAAAGCCATGACTTTCCTATCAAATGGAAGTGGAAGAGCAATTCCAACAGATGTGAACCGCAATGGATGGAGCATTGAAATGGATGCTAGTGATGAGATTCATGTTAAGAATGATAGTATTGATTTTACAGCAGCAAGTGCAGATTTTGCAGATGATACTTGGCATCACTTTGCTTTAGTGGTAAATCGCTTAAGCAATGCAACGGCATATATCGATGGAGCTGAGCAGAATTCGATGAATGCTTCCAGCTTTTATGGCTTTGGAGGTACAAAATTGAATTTAGGAGCTCGTTTCTCAGAGAGTCTTTCCTCGGATTCAGTAGATCAATATTACATTGGATCCCTAGATGAAGTTAGAGTCTGGAATTCGGCAAGGTTGAGAGAAAGCATAGAACTAGATATGTTCAACCGATTGAATGGAGATGAGTTTGGTTTATTAGCATACTATCCCTTTGAGGAATATGTAGTACAGTTGGGTGTACCAACTTTAACTCCTTCTTTCAATGATGGGGCAGATACTTTGGATTTAATAGTAGTTAATGGAGCGATTACCACTTCAGAATCGCCAACAATTGCATTGCAACGACCTGTTCAAAAAGTGAACTACTCTACCAGTGTTAATCTCGATAAAATCGTGATAACACCAAATGAAACTCCTGCTAATATCGAAAATGTAACCTTAAATGTATCGGTGAAAAAGGTAAGAGATCGATATGGTAATGTGATGCAATCACCCAAAACATGGGTAGCTTATGTGAATAAGAATCAGGTTTTATGGCAAGATTTAGAAAAAAACCTTACTAAAGAGGTAAACGACACCATGACCTTTACTTCCACAATTGTAAACAGTGGAGGAGAGAGTGAAACTTTTACGATTTCTAATATTCCTACTTGGTTGACAGTGAGTCCAAGTTCAGGAACCATTGCACCATTAAGCAATAAGAAGATTGAATTTACAGTGAGTCAAAATGTAAACATTGGAAGGTACAATGAAGACCTTATTTTAACCACAGATTTTGGATACAATGAGAAATTGTTGGTGAATTTAAAAGTGGAGAAAACTGCTCCTGAATTTAAATTCGATCCTACGCCATTTCAAAATAGCATGTCTATCATTGGTCAAATTAGAATCAATGGAAAGGTGTCTGTAAACCCAGATGATAAATTGGTTGCACTCATCAATGATTCTATCCGAGGAGTAGCAGACTTACAATACATCGATGCTTATGATAAGTACGTAGCCTTTCTAGATGTTTACTCCAATACTTCTGATACCATTCAATTCCAAGTGTGGAATGCGAGCAAAGGAGAATTGCACGTAGATGTACAACCAAATATTTACTTTGTTACTAACGGATTGAAAGGAAGTCCAAGTGCTCCTCAATTCTTTGATGCAGAGGATAAACTGTCTAAAAAAATTGTTCTGAAAAAAGGATGGAATTGGGTTTCCTTTCCACTTTACTCTGATGTAATGAGTCAGTTCAATTCTTTCATTGCTGATTTGGCATTTGATTCGAGTGATGTGATTAAAACAACAGGTACCAACAAGATTGCAATTAGAGGGAAAAATGATTGGATCGGCTCTATCAGTACTGAAGGGTTTACTAATGAGGCTTCCTATTTAATTAAAATATCTAATGAGGATACCTTGGATTTTAGGGGTTTTGCTATAGATCCTGATACTGTCCCTATACAAGTTTTCAAAGGTTGGAATAGAATTGGATTTGTTTCCTTGAGAAACATGTCTGTTAATACAGCTTTGGCAAATTTTGCTGCAACAACAGGCGATGTTATTAAAGGTCAGCGACAGTTTGCTTATTATGATCAAAAGTTAGGTTGGATAGGAAGTTTACAAACCTTAGAACCTACTAAAGGCTATTTATTATATTCTTTGAGCGATACTTCATTCGTATACCCAAGAAAAGGTCTGTTGAGGTTGAAATCACCTAAAAATGCTAAGAGTATTGAATCTACGATTCCTTCTAATTATGCGCTAAACCCTAATGATTATGAAGCCAGTACTTCTGCAATAATTGAGATTAAAACTTGTGAAGATATTATTACTGATGAAGCTTATGGTTTAGCTGCTTTTCATCAGAATGAATTTAGAGGCTGGGTTGCTACCCCAGAAGAATTGGGTGACGATTTAGGTTATCGTTATTTCATGACTGCTTATGGTGAAGGAACAGACAAATTCAGTTTCGCATTGCTCAATCAAGATACACAGGAAGTGATTGAGTTGGAGGGTGAATTAACATTTGCTAAAAACAAATTGGAAGGAACACCTGAGAACTCATTGGTATTAACTCCAGTTGAGAAGATCAATTGTGATCAGTTTAAAATGCCAGTATTAGAGCTTAAGGAAGGGTTTATTTATCCTAACCCCTTTGTAGAGGAGCTCAACATTACTTTACCAAAAGGGATGGAAGAGAACTCAACCATATCTTTAATTGATGAGAATGGCAGAGTTATTTATTCAGAATTATCTCAAGGAAGAAAGCAACTAAGATGGACGAATATAACTTTTGGAATTGAAAGTTTGAGTAGTGGAGTTTATCACATTCGATTTACAAGCAATGAGAAAGTGATTGTTAGAAAAGTAGTGAAACTATAAAGCTAGTATAGCAACCTTAAAACACTAAAAATGAAAAATATTTTAGCAGTATTGGTACTAATGAACGCTATGAGTGTTCTTGCACAAGCTCCCTCATGGTCGATTAATTCTAATGCTTATCAATACAACATGACAGTTACAGCAGTGGTTGATGTAAACTGTATAGAGTTGGCAAATACAAGTAATAAATTGGCAGCCTTCAAAGGGGATACCATAAGAGGGCTTGCTAATACTACAAGCATTCTCAATGGAAAATACATTGCGACCATGTCGGTTTATAGCAATAATACAAATGGAGAAGATATTCACTTTCAATTTTATGATAGTGTAGGAGATTCTGTTTATGTCTCTGTTGATTCTATAGCTTTTAAAGACAATGCTGTGCATGGCAGTCCAAGTGCTCCTTTGGTAATTAGAACGAACAATGCGCCTACAGCTTTCCAATTAGATATGGATACACTAATTGAAAATGCACCTACTGGACAGCTTGTAGGCCTTTTAAGCAGCACAGATGCAAATACAGCTCAATCACATAGCTATACCGTAGTAAATGGAACAGGAAGTACAGATAACGACTTGTTTAGTATCAATGGGAATCAATTGATTGCAGATACTGTTGCAAACTTTGAGATTAAAGACTCCTATACAATTCGATTAAGAACTACTGATTCGGAAGGTTGCTATTTTGAAGATTCTATTCAAGTAAATGTGAAGAATGCAAATGATAGCCCGGCAGCTTTATCAATTGATACAAATAAAATCAATGAAAATTTAGCTGTAAATACAATCGTTGGAAGTTTAAATGCAATTGATGAAGATGCAAATGAAAGTTTTACTTATGCTCTGGTAAGTGGAATAGGGGATACAGATAATGCGGATTTTACTATTAGTGGCAATGACTTAAAAAGTTCTACAGTATTCAACTATGAACTTCAATCCAAATATAAAATTAGACTGAGGGTGACTGATGTTGCAGGCGCTTTTTATGAAGATACCTTGAACATATTGATTAACGATCAAAATGATATTCCTTCAGACATTAGTATAACGATAGATTCTGTTCTAGAAAACACAGCAAAAAATACACTTATTGGAAGCTTGAGTACTATTGATGAAGATGTAGCACAAACCTACAGCTATTCTTTTGACACCATAGCAGGGAATGAAAATGATAGTTTTTTAATTGTTGGAAATGAATTAAGAACAAATGGACAATTTGATTTTGAAGGGAAAGCTTCTTATACTGTTTATATAAAAACCGAGGACTTGAATGGAGGGGATTATACAAAGCAGATTACCATTAGAATTTTAGATGCAAACGATACCCCAGAAGATATTATATTGGGTAGTCAAAGTGTTAATGAAAATAACCCTTCAGGAACTTTCATAGGTACTATTCGAACGATAGATCAAGATGTAAACAATAACTTTATCTACTCTTTTTCTAATGGGGCAGGAAGTTCAAATAACACTAATTTTTCAATTCGAAACGATTCTTTATTCACTGCTAAAGTTTTTGACCTCAATACACAAGCAGCACATCAGATTCGTATCCAAACTGATGATGGAGAGGGAGGAGTATACAGCAAAGCATTTGTTATTCATGTTAAAGACATCAATAACGTACCAACAGCTATGGTTCTTTCCAATAATACAATATCAGAGAAACTTGGAATTGGATCTGAAGTTGGAGAGTTAAGCACCACAGATTCAGATCGTGGAGATATTCATACTTATTCTCTTGTTTCGGGTAATGGAGATACTGATAATTCAAGCTTTATAATAAATGATGATAAGCTGCAAACGAACATATCCTTTAATGTGAATATTCAAAATTTATATTCTATTAGAATTCAGACTGACGATGGGTTTGGAGGGACATATGAAGACGTTTTTACCATTAATATATTAAGTTTTAATGACGTTCCAACAGATATATTATTATCGGCAAAGAAAGTGCCAGAAAACTCAGCTACTAATGCAATTGTAGGTACATTGAGTTCTGTAGATTCTGATAGTACTGATGTTCATACTTACTCATTTATAGGAGGTGCTAATGACAATTCAAGTTTCATTATAGTGGATAAGGAGCTTAGAACGAAAGAGAGCTTCAATTTTGAAATTAAAACTTTTTATTTTGTTCACCTACAGTCTGATGATGGGAATGGTGGGACAATTAGTAAACAATTTACAATTGAAATAACAGATGCAGCTGATGCACCAACAGCTATTCAAATAGATAACAATACCATCTTTGAAAATCAAGCTGCTCCTACTTATATTGGAAGATTAACCTCAGTAGATGAAGACTCAAATGATAGTTTTAGCTATTCTTTGATAGGTGGATCCAATACTACTGATAATGCTGCATTTCAAATTTCTAATGACAGTCTATTTTCAGTTGATGTTTTTGATTATGAGTTGCAAGAGCAATACCAGATTAGACTTAGAAGTACGGATACTGGAAATTTATTTATTGAAAAGGCTTTTGTAATAAATGTCTTGAACCGCAATGAAGCACCAACTATAGAAAAACAATCTTTTGTTATTAATGAGAATACTTCTGCTGGAACTGTGGTGGGTAAAATTTTGGTGAGTGATGTAGATCAAAATGAAACCTTTATTTACCGCTTATTAGAATCGAACAATCACTTTAATATTGATCCATTTAGCGGAGAATTACATTCTGCTCGAATGTTAGATTATGAAGGTCAAGTAAGCTATGATTTAGTGACAGAAGTAACTGATGCTGGTGGCTTAAAAGATACTGCCAAACTAACTGTTGAGGTGTTAGACCAAATAGAAGGTAGTTTGCCAGCAGCAGGTTATTTTTCTCCCAATGGAGATGGAATGAATGATTTATGGAGTATCCAGAATGTTGAACTCTATTCAAACTATGAGTTATCTATTTTCTCTGTAAATGGCCAAATGGTTTATGAGAAATCTTCCAATTATGCCAATGATTGGGATGGGACGATAAATGGCTCTCAATTACCAGAAGGAGTTTATTACTTCTACTTAAAAAACAAGCTTACCTCAAACAATAATTTTAAAGGAACCATAACACTTAAAAGATAATGAAAGTATTAAGATTCATAGCTGTCGGTTTACTTTTAGGAGCAAGCACAGTTACAATAAGTCAAGAGTTATCAAATGGGTATTACAATTATACCCTAAACCGATTCAATCTAAATCCTGCTTTTGCAGGAAATAGAGGGAATATTTCTGCTCTTTTAAATACCAAGAGTTATCAAGGGACTTCAAATGGAGCGCCAAAGAATACCTTCTTTGGAGTTCAAGGAGCAATCAATGAAGAGCAAGGAGTTGGTTTGCGCATCTTGTCTGATAAGAGAGGAGCATATGAAGTAGGGAAATACGATTTGGCATACAGCCATCAAATTAAAATTGATGAGCAATCTGATCTTCGTTTTGGAGTTTCGGCAGGTTTAACAAGAAGAATGTTGAACAGCGGGTCCATTAATAATGTAGAATTATTAAATCAAGCTGATCCAACTTTGGCTTCAGGCTATTTTGATGAAAGTAATTTTATAGCTGGTATAGGTTTAGTGTATGATTATGAGAACCTTCAGTTTGGGCTTAGTTCACCACATTTGATCGAAAGTGGGGAAGGAATATCAGAGTTTTGGGTTGGTACAATAAGTTATATATATAAGATTGAAGAGACGCCATTTTCTATATCGCCACTTTTAATTTATCAAAATTTGCCTGAAATTGACAATCAATATGACTTTTTGCTAAAAACTGAGTACAAGGAGAAGGCTTGGGTTCAGTTAGGTTATCAATCAAACAACAATCTAAACTTTGGATTAGGGTTTGATATAGGCCCTTTGGGGATTGGATACTCTTATGAAATGACTAATTCTGATTTAAGCAACATCTCAAGTGGTTCTAATGAGATAATTATTGTCGTAAGCCTTAAATAGTGAAAAACAAAAGGAATAAAAAAGCCCCTAATAAAGGGGCTTTTTTTGTAGCGAGAAGGAGATTTGAACTCCTGACCTCCGGGTTATGAATCCGACGCTCTAACCAACTGAGCTACCTCGCCATTTTTTGGGAGCGCAAATATACTATTTTGAATAAATTATATCACCTTCTAAAAAGATAATGTTCGAAGGTAGAAATGATAGAACTGAAAGGGGATTGTGGCTAATAATTTGGTCTTTTAATTCCATGATTTAACTTGGAATGGAGTAGTGGTAGATTTAATATTTTACCCTTTTACTTTAGGAAGACTACGAGATATACCCATTGAACCAATTAAATTTCCTTCAGAATCATAAATTAAATTAGCAGATAAGTGAACTGAAAGTTTACTTCCATCTTTTCGGACATTAGTAACCTTTCCAGAAAAGATCCCTTTTTTTGCCAGCTCCTTCATAATAGCCTCTGAATCGTCACCAGAAATTAAAGAAATGTGTTTGCCAATAATTTCTTTGGTTGTATAGCCAAACGTTTTAACAGAGGCCTGATTAAATTCTGTTATAAAGCCATTTTTATCACAAGAAATGATATTGTCTACCGATTTATTAAAAAGTCGGTCAGCTTTGTCTTTTTCTATGCTTAGTTCATCTTTTGTCTTCCTAATCTTATAAAAGGAGAACCCTAGAATTAAGCTCATCAAACAAGCAATAATAAGTAATGTATGAGTCATTGTCCAATAGGAGTTTAGATGCATTGAATCTAATCCTATTTGACTTCGTTGATTTTTAACTGCATTTTTACAAATACCCTTTATTTCAAAAAGTGTTTTTTTTAGGCTCTGTTTATCCAATAAAAGGGATTGATCAAGCCTATTTAACTTAGAATCTTTTTTTAGAATTTCAGTAATGGATGATAATTCTGGATAGGGTTTAGCTATTGAAATTATCTCTTTTAGAGTAGCAGATTGTTGACTTTTATTCTCTACACTAATATTATCTATGTCTTTTAATAAAACTAGGGAGAGCTCATCTATCTGCGAAGAAGCGCTTATGGAATTAACTTTTTGAGTTATTTCTATTTTTATAGTATTAACGTTTATTATTAATACTATACTCATGATAATAAACGATAGAGAAATGAGGCTAGCTAAAATAAAAGTATTCTTTCTATTCATCTATGAAAAATCTATATGAGGTAGCGTTGAGAGCTATAAATTAATTGGTGCCTTTAATACGACTTAATTAAAAATTAGTTTCCAACTTGTTAATTATGATGGGTATTACTATTGTAATTAAGTTGAAAAAAGGAATAGGGCCTTAAATATGTAAAGGCTTAAAACTCGAATTAGCTCAGAAAAATGGGAAAGTAATATCGTTTAATTAAGGTAGATTTCTTCTTGCGTTTTCAATATAGGTTTGCATTCCAAAATTATTATTAGCTACAAGAATAATTCTTGGCTTATTTGTTCCTGTACTTATAATTTCTAGATCTTTAACATCTAATGGAGCTACAAAACCAGATTTCTTCAAAGGAACAACTTCAAAATTTCCTTTTCCATTTCCTAGCATAAACAATCCTCTTCCAGCATCTGCTCTACCAGTTTCTACTTCTGCTTGCCAGAGGTTTCCAGCAACTAGAAGATCCACAGTTCCATTACGATCAAAATCAGATGCAATAATGCCATTAATCGGAGCAAATTGAGCTTTTGTAGGTAGAGCTTTTAGGTTGAAATTTCCGCTACCTTCATTGATTAAGATTGAAGAAGCAAAGTTATGGGCACTCAAATGAATGCCTTCATCTAATTTTTCACCGTAAATCTCTTTGATATCAGCTTCACCAAACTCATCATACGTTTTAAATTGTTCAGCAATTATGGGCATTTGTTCTGAAGAGCATTGTCTCCCTCTTACTGGATAACAAGTGCCATCATTATAGTAACCAAGTACAATATCATTAGTACCACTATTATCGAAATCTCCAGCAAATACTTCAAATGGTTCTTCTTTGGAGGCGTGGTATTTATAATTGAGTCCTAAGTTTCCTAAAATATAATCGTCATCTCCATCTTGATCAACATCAGCAGCTACGATTTTATTCCACCAACCTGTTTCTTTTTCCATGCCATTATCCCGACTAACATTTTTCAATTTTCCATCTTCATTTTTGAACATTAAAATACCTGTCCATTCACCTACTATAATGAGGTCTTTTTTCCCATCATTGCTGAAGTCGGTCCAAACTGCTGAAGTAATCAGGCCTGGATTGACTAAATTTGGAGATACACTTTTTGTAACATCAGTAAATCTTCCACCATCATTTCTAAGAATATAGCTGCGAGGCGCATAAGGATATTTTCCTGGGATGAGTCTTCCTCCAACAAATAAATCTTGATCTCCATCCCCATCAAAGTCATTAGCTGCAACAGTTCCTCCACTTGAAAGCAGCTTAGGTAGTATGCCTGAACTTTTTTGAAAAGACCCTTTCCCATCATTTAAGTATAAACGATCTTGCAGAAGAGGGGAGTTGGGTTCAAATTCATTCCCTCCACTAACCACATACAGGTCTAAGTCTCCATCATTATCAGCATCAAAAAAATCTGCACCCAAATCTTCATATTGTGCATCAACCTCAAATGTGGGAGCAGATGCAGCAGCAAAACCTTTGCCTTTAATTTGAACAATCAAACTTCCAGCCTGTCCTGCGGCACCACCTATATAAAAATCATCTAACTGATCTCCGTTTACATCTCCAACTGTAATTTTAGGTCCATTCTGGCTTTGTTTATGGGGGAGTAAGACTTCTTTTTCATAATCATCATAGCTGTTTTCTTTATGTCTGAAAAGGTATTTTCCATTAGAACCAATAGGGCTAAAGTATGATGCTTGTTGGGGGGCAACTATACTCTTCTTTCCCTCGGTAGAATAATTGATCGTTAAAAGTTGATCTACTTCAGGAGCAGTTACAATTTGAACTTTTCCATCTGGCCATTCAACTTTTACTTCCTGAATTTGATCGCCCTCAGCAATACCAAAGTGAACTTTTTGATCAGATGAAGACTCAAAACCTCGGACTATCCACAGTTCTTGAAATTGGGTGCTCTTTTTAGTTTTAAGCCATATTTTGCTACCTAAGCCCTTTTTGTTCATGGCTGGTCCATCTAGCTCAACAAGAAGGAAATGACCATTCCTTTGCTCACTACTGGTGTTTTTGTAGATAGATGCAGGGTCATTAATATTATTCACTACTAAGTCTAGATCACCATCATTGTCTAGGTCACCATAGGCCATTCCATTGGAAAATCCAGCAAAATTAAAACCCCAATCTCTAGACTTATTTGAGAATTTTAAATCTCCTTCATTTTTAAAAACATAGTTCTTAATACGTGTAGATTTCATCATACTCGCCAATTTATTGTAATAAATTCCGCCTTGTTCTTTTATTAAATTATTAGCCTCTTTAGTATAATCTTTGTCCTGGGTATCGTAGAGATATCCGTTTGTAATGGCTAAATCTTTTAATCCATCATGATCAAAATCAGCAAATAAAGGGGCCCAACTCCAATCTGTATTAGTAAGTCCACTGAGGTAAGCAATTTCACAATAATTTCCACCTCCAATATTGTATTGTAATGTATTGCGCATGAATTGATAATGGTGTCCTAAATTGACAATCTCCCAAAATTTTTGAGGGTTCATACTCGCCATATTAGTTTTTTGTCTCTTGTTATCTTCAGCTAGCATTTCTACAACAAAAAGATCGATTAATCCATCATTGTCAATATCAGCAGCATCACTTCCCATTGCAAAGCGTGATACATGAGAGAGTAAGCTTTTGGCTTTTTCGGTAAAAGTTCCATCACCATTATTGATATAATAAAAATCATGTGCTTTAAAGTCATTAGCAACATATACATCAGGCCATCCATCTTGATTGTAGTCACTAATTGCTAAGCCTAATCCATGGCCGAAATTGTTTATGCCTGCAGCTAATGAAACGTCAGTGAAGGTATTGTTTCCATTGTTTCTATAAAGTTTATCGCTAAACATCTTCGGTGGGTTTTTTCTAGCTTTTTCCCATAATTCATTTGAAATATTAAAAAGAGGATGATTGGCCATATAACAATCTAAATCCCCATCTTTATCATAATCGAAGAAACCTACCTGAACAGTATAACCTGTTTCGGCTAAACCATATTCTTTTGCACTTTCCTTAAAAGTGTTATCACCCTGATTGATGTACAATAAATTTGCTCTGGTACTTGCATCAACGAACCATCCTGAACGACTTACATATATATCTAATAAGCCGTCGGCATTGATGTCTACCATAGAAACGCCTGTTTTAGATCCATTGTCTTGATGAATTCCAGCAGATAATGTGATGTCTTTAAACTTCATGTTTCCCTGATTCAGGTAAAGCTTATCATTGAACATTGTACTTGTGAAATAGAGGTCGGATAAACCATCATTATTAATGTCACCAATTCCAACACCACCACCATTGTATATATATTGGTATTTGAAGAAGTTGATTTCATTATCC
>Ga0316204_10010238_pt1 | contig 12158 bp, 11 predicted proteins | sample 6monrhotite_MG_2_FD_205661 | JGI IMG/M metagenome (GOLD analysis project Ga0316204, IMG submission 205661) | Microbial mat bacterial communities from mineral coupon in-situ incubated in ocean water Damariscotta River, Maine, United States -... | ecosystem: Environmental > Aquatic > Marine >...
GTTTGTAAGAAATTCCATTTTGGCCCATTTGAGGCCGGTTTGTAAGTGGAGTGGGTCCATACCATTATCCATGGGCTAGTACGCTATTCAAAACAATATCCTGCATTCTAATTGCGCGTCCAACTGCTTTTTCTAGGTTGAACAATTATATTGTGTGTTTAATGCTGTGTGGGAGGGAAAAATAGTCGACAGCTGTATTGAAAATAAAACATCAAAGAGTCCAAGTGAAATAACAATGGCAATAGCCCGAAATAGCTGAGATGGAAATCTATTTCTTCAAATGGACAACCGCTCAGCTAAGCAGTTTGCGATATACTGAGTGGCATGAAGAACAACAATATTTCGATGAAACGTTGTGATATTTAGGTTGGCGATAGTTCTATTTTTTACGGCCACTATCTTATCGGCTTGCCATAGTCCGATGGATGAATCCATTCAAGAACTTTCCGCACAAGCTGATGTGGGAAACAACACGTTTCATATTGCAGATTCTTCTTTATTAGCGGCGAATACGCTACAAACAATTTCTGGATCACTCTCATCGACTGACAGTTTTCATTATTATAAATTTACCATTCCTGAGTATGACATTTTATAACTTGTTCCGTACTGCAATCTGAGCTTATAAATCATAATTTTCGCGATGCAAATTATCTATCAAATGAAGGCTCTCCTGGCCACCACGGATAGTTAAAAGTAGGTGAAGAAGACTATTATGAAGTGCTATTGGACTTCTGGTCAGACGGTGATAGGCAGATCGTGTTAAGTAATTTGGAACAAGATTTTAATTTACAATTTTATGATCGTGATGAAAAGATATTGTCCGTCTATACCAATAGCCTGTCTCTACCAACATTGCTGCGCTAGATGAGCAGATAAATTTTTCGTTTGTTTATGATCACGCGTGTAACTGTGGGGGCGGGGATCGTTACTATCTCAAAATTATCAGGGCCTCGGGCGCAGAAGAGAGTCGTTTTACTCTGCGGGTAACTGAACGCTAGACGTTTCTTCGTTTAAATCAAAGTTCTTTATTAATTATAAAGATAAGTCATTACGGTGTAGACATCCAATATAACCTTAGTGGTAGAATATGGCTATGTTCCCCTTGAGTGATAAGCGCATCGGGATGACGTCATCTGAGCTTTTGAGGTTACCAGTCATGTTATTACATCATCGTTTTATTCAAACGGCAAAAATCAACGGAAGTAAGTTAGCCATTGTGGATGGTATGACAGGCAAACGGCTGACTTTTAAGCAGACCCTGATTGCAGCATTGATGCTATCGAAAAAGATTAAAAGCTTTCAAGATAAGTACGTCGGAATTCTTCTACCCAATACAGCCGGGTGTACCTTATCGGTGCTTGCTTGCCAGTTTGCAGGGAAAACACCGGTGATGATTAACTATTCCACTGGTGCTGAGCGCAATGTGGAGTTTGCCCGCAACAAGTGTCAATTCGACTTAGTTATTACCTCCCGTAAAATTTTGGAAAAAGTCGGTTGTCCCGAAATGGATAATATGCTCTATTTGGAAGATGTACTACTTGAGTTCGGTACTGTCGATAAAATTAAAGCCGCACTGGTTGCTGCACTTCCTACCTCAATGGTTATCAGTCGAGTGGCTGGTGGTGAGTTGGATGATACAACCGCGATCATGTTTACCAGTGGCAGTGAAAAAGAGCCAAGAGGCGTGGAGCTAACTCATCGCAGTGTTGGCTCTAATATTTCTGCGGTTTGTGAGTTTATTAATTTAAAAAATACAGAAGTGATTTCAGCTATTCTGCCTGTATTCCACGTTTTTGGTTTTAACACAGGTTTGTGGTTGCCCCTTGTTCATGGGGTAAAAGTGGTGACTTATCCTAGCCCGTTGGAGGCGAAAAAAATTGTCGGTTTAGTGAAAAAAGAGGAGATTACTATTCTTGTGGGAACACCCTTTTTTCTTTCTAGCTACGCGCGTGTAGCGATGCAGGATGATTTCAAAAGTTTAAACATAGCCATGTCTGGTGCAGATAAAACGCCTGAGTCACTCTTTAATATGTATCAGGCGAAATTTGGCTTAGAAATTCTTGAGGGTTATGGTGCGACAGAAACAAGCCCCATTATTTCAGCAAATCCACCGGGAGGTATTCGCCGCGGCAGTATCGGCAAGCCTATTAATGGGGTTAAAGTAAAAATTGCAGACGTTAACACCGGTAAAACACTTCCTCAAGGTGGAGAAGGCGTTATCATGGCGAAAGGGGATCTTATCATGAAAGGTTATTTCAACGATCCTGAGCAGACATCAGAAAAAATTAAAGATGGTTGGTATGATACTGGTGACATGGGAGTGTTTGATGAGGATGGTTACCTTTGGCACAAAGGGCGACTCAAGCGCTTCGTGAAAATTGGTGGTGAGATGGTGTCGTTGGTTCATGTAGAATCAGAAATTGAGAAACAACTTAGCGAAGGGATTGAGTGCTGTGTGGTTGATCATCCTGATGAGAAAAAGGGATCGAATATTGTTGTTGTCACCAATGAAGAGATTGATGCATCAGAATTGAAAAAGAAACTGGGCAAGTCATTGCCTTCGATTGCTATTCCAAGGAAGTTTTTGGTTTTGGCTGAGCTTCCTAAAATGGGGAGTGGAAAAGTAGATTTTCGTAAAACCACTGAACTGAGCTTGGAGCTGGCTTGACTTAGTTACTTAGAAATTTTAAGGGTATGAATGGACGCATTATCCAATTACAATTCGGTTGCACTGCATAGTCTTATTCGCACGCTCGCACCTTTTGTTCCGAATGAGTTAATTCCTGATAAGCAATATCAGCGAATTGGAGACATCTCCACGCAATTGCCCGTGTTACGTGTTGCGGGTTTTGAAACAGATCTCACCCGATCTCATACTGGCTTTGTGGTTCGTTTAGCAGCGAGCGATATTAATTCTGTAGTACGTCGTCAACTCTTATTTGTTGCTAGGCATGACCCCTCAGGTGTTTGGGATAGTATTTTAAAAGTGATGGATCTCCCTTCTGTTATTGAGCAGTGGCTGAAATTCGATCTCCCCCCTGGTCAGAATAGTGATTCTATGCCATCTGTTTTTTGTCGATTGACAGATGCAATGATTAATGATGATTACGTTGCTGCGCCATCTTATATTCATGAGATTATAGAAACACTGAGTAAAAATAAAGTTGAAAAAAGTACGACGGTTTTGCTCGATAGAATATATCAGGCGTTACCTCCATCGGGTGAGGTCTTTCAAATTGGATTGTTGTTAGCAAGGCAAGATAAGGGACTTAGGCTGCTAATCAGGGGGCTGACACCTGAAGCAATCATTGGTTTTCTAAAAACAATTGAATGGCCCGGAGATCTCGGACCAGTATATGGCATGGTTCAGTGCTGGTCAAAAGTTACAGATTTAATATTCTTGAGTATCGATGTTGGTTCACGAGTAGGGCCACGGTTGGGTTTGGAGTTAAAATATCACAAACATTTTGTTGAGTTTGATCCACGTTGGGAACGTCTACTTTCAGCCTTTGTTGCAAGCGGGTTGTGTGCTCCCAAGCAAAAAGATGCGCTGCTGCATTGGTCTGGTATAACTCGGGAGTCTAGCAGTGTTTGCTGGCCTGAGCATCTCAAAGGTGCAAGCGAATGGTTTGGTAATGAGTTTGAGCCGGTAATTGTACGCGCAATTAATCACGCTAAAATTGTTATTGATGAGGGGGCTATCGCAACAGCAAAAGTTTATTACGGATTCTATCTTAATTGGGAACAAACTGCCGATTTGGATATGCAAAATAACAGAAAAATAAGAGTGTCTGTTGAATAAATCTATCGACTAAAATTGAGTTCGTTAATAGTGACCAAATAGAGTACATTATTTTTTTCTGGGCCTGGCTCGATTCGTTGCCTCTGCTTGCAATGGATCATCTGGCCAATAGTGCTTCGGGTATTTTCCTTTTAAATCCTTTTTAACTTCTTCATAAGTATTATTCCAAAAATTAACAAGATCTTTGGTTACTTGAATTGGACGACGAGCAGGTGAGAGTAGGTGTATCAATAGTGGAACTTTATTATTGGCAATAGCCGGTGTGTTGGTCAGGCCGAATAACTGTTGAATTCTCGCAGATAATACTGGTGACTCCTTGTTGGAGTAATCAATAGCGATGTTTGAGCCACTCGGTATTTTAAAATGGGTGGGCGCTAGTTGATTTAGCTCTTGGGATTTATTCCAATCTAAAATTGTAAACAAAGCATCAGATAAATCTTTCTCCTGAATTTGTGAAAGTTTGGTTTTACCGACAATAAATGGTTTTAACCACTCATCCATCGTAGCGAGTAACGCTGAATCTGATAGATCAGGCCAGCCATTATCAGGAAAATACTCTCGCACAAATTGTATGCGTTCTCGAATACTTGATGATGTCTTATTCCAAGGGAGTTGACTCAAACCTTTGTCACTAATTCCGCTGATCATCGCATTGGCGATAAGATCTGGGTCGGGTGAGGAAATTGCATTTTCTTTCAAAATCAATGCACCAAGCTTTTCCTGTTCCACTGCTATTACTGAGCTATCTTTATTTTTCCAATTAACGGTGGTTTCATTTCTTATTAATTCTGAGCAGTGGGATCTTAGTTGTTCTTCAGTAATTTCAGCAGCAAGAAATACTCTCGCATCGCGGTTATGCCCATCGAGATTAGCAACAACAATATAGTTGCTGGCTGTAAGCCTGTCATGTTCAAACAGCAAGGCGGCCTTACCGTTAGCCATTAGGTAACGACCATGTTGATTAGAACGCTTTTTTGCCACACGATCAGGGTAGGCTAGCGCGAGTAGTACACCGCTGAGTTGGATGTCTGTTGAAGTTTCTTTTTTACAGTTTAGTTGTTTACATAGTAGTTCAGCGCTATTTTTAATTCGTTTTAATGCTGAGTGGTCAACATTGTGGTTGTGACCACGATTGGATAGTATTTCCAGCCGTGTGTTTAGGTCGCAACTATTTTTCTGATTGAGTCCCCGTTTGAATAGATCTTTTTCCGTTAAAATCGCGGCAATATTACACGCTAATGCTTCAGCTTCAATCTCCTTGGCTTTCAGTATCATATGGCCAAGTCGTGGATGGATACCTGATTTGAGAATGTTTTTACCATGGTTTGTAATTCGATCCGATCTATCCAGTGCGCCTAGTTCAACTAAAATTTTTTGTGCTACGCTAACCGAAGCGGCGGGGGGAAGATCAAGCCATTGTAAATCGCTAGGGGCACTTACTCCCCAGAGTGCCAGTTCCAGAATCAGAGGAACAAGATCGGTTTGTGTTATCTCAGGTGGAGATTGAGCAATCAAGCTTTTGTGTTTATCTTCACTCCATAAACGGTAGCAAGTTCCTGGTGCTAAACGGCCAGCACGGCCAGCACGTTGGTCAGCTGATGCTTTTGAAACAGGTAAAGTTTCTAATCGTGTCATTTCACTTGCTGGGTTATAACGCGGAACCCGCATCAAGCCAGCATCGATTACTACAGTAATCCCTTCTATGGTTAAGCTACTCTCTGCAATAGCAGTGGCTAATACAATTTTTCGTTTGTTTTCTGCACTAGGTGAAATCGCCTTTTCCTGGTCCTCTTGTGATAACACACCATAAAGCGGATGGATGGATATATGGTCGTCGATATTCACTTGTGATAGTAGTGACTCCACTTGAGAAATTTCGCGCATACCGGGAAGGAAAACCAAAATACTACCATTGTGTTCGTTAATCGCAGTAAGTATTGTTTGAACGATACCCTGTTCAATGCGTTGATTGTTTGTTAGATTAATATAATGAATATCAACGGGAAAGCTTTTCCCCTCTGATCGAATAACCGGTGCATCATCGAGTAGAGAAGAAACTTTTTCTCCTTCTAAAGTGGCCGACATTACTAATAGTCTCAAATCATCACGAAGATTCGACTGAATATCGAGACATAAAGCCAAACCTAAATCTGCTTGAATATGCCGTTCGTGAAATTCGTCAAAAATTACGCAGCCATACTCTGATAGCTCAGGATCATTTTGAATGATCCGCGTTAACACCGCTTCAGTTACCACCTCAATGCGTGTCTGTTTACTTATGCGGTTATCTTGTCGCATACGATAGCCAACAGTTTGTCCTGCCGATTCGCCCAATTGCTGTGCCATCCAAATCGCCGCATTTTTTGCAGCTAGACGCCTTGGTTCAAGCATGATGATTTTATTATTGTTTAGCCAGGGTTGATGCAATAGTGCTAGAGGGACGACGGTTGTTTTACCGGCACCGGGAGGGGCGATAAGTACCACGTTTTTATGGTCTGTTAGTTGTTCTTGGAGTTCTCCAAGTTCTGCGTGTATAGGGAGCGTTTGTGTTTGCATAAACTGCAAAATCTAAATGTTATTTTCCGATTGGGATTGCTGCTGTCCCCAGTCTGCAAGTAAATCAAGTACCGGTATTAACGTTTTCCCTCTTTCGGAAAGTTCGTATTCCACTTTGGGTGGAACTTCGTGGTACATCTTTCGATTAATTAAATCGTCCCCTTCAAGTTCTCTAAGTTGCCGAGTCAACATGCGTTCGTTAATTTCCAGGATGGAGCGATTTAATTCACCAAAGCGATAGGTTTTTTTGGCGTAGCCTGGCAAGAATAATTATCTTCCACTTACCGCCAATCATTTTTAATGTCGTTTCTACTGGGCAATAGTTCATTGAATTTTTCAAAATGGCTAAAAATGTCCATATCGGACAAAAAAGACTGTACTTGCTGTTATGTTGGTAGTCAAGCATCATCTGTTCATCGGCTGAAAATGATACAGATCATGAGAGATATAATGCGATCAAAAGTACTGGTAACTTGGTAACTGCTGCAAATGGTGGACAAGGCAAGGTAATAACAGCTGTGTTATTAGATAAAGGGTATGAAGTATTGGCGTTGATAAGAGATGAAAACGCTGATTTGTCTAGTGGGGTTACAGCTATGTATGGCGATCTTGCCGATAGAGCAACGCTAGTAGATTCATTTCATTTAGTCGACAGTGCTGTAATTACACTTCCACTGGTCGTAGATAATATGGTAGTGCGGCAGTGGGTTGAAAATCTGACTTATGCTATTCAAAAATCCAATATTAAAAAGACCATCTTCAATGCGAGTGGTCCTTTGCCAGACAAGCCTACAAGTGTTGCCGTAATTGATATCAAAATTGAAGCCGCCAGGAAATTAATGTCTACAAGTATCCCGATAGTAGTGGAGTGCTAGCTACTAAAGCAACCATAGCTGCACGAGAGTTACAAAGTAATACTTTTCCAGAAGTGGAATTGAAGTTTATAGAGAAGTTGTAGCAGAGTTTTTTTACAGAAAAGGGCTACAAGTATTAAGATGTATTCTGAAGTAGCTGCTTCGTTAGCTACGTATGTCAACGACTATGTTGCTCAATATGAAAATAGAAAAAATGAGGAGTTAGTTTTGTGTGACTTCTCTATTGTCAAAGGGATTGGAGCAACATTATTTCCGGCACTGTTGTATAGAAATAATCAAAAGTATGAAATTCTTTCGAACGGTTCAACTGAAATCGTGATGCTTATAGAGGTGTGGGATGGAATTTATCAGCGATAGGTTATCAGAATTCGAAAGGGGCGTTGTATGGTACTTCGTTATGAAGTTTAGCAATGATCCCGATAAGGAATTTGTAAGAAAAAATTTGGTAAAGCATATTTAATGCTCACATTAATAGTCGGTCGGTATTTTGGGGGAAATGCGTATGTGAAAAATTTGCGTAGGATGGGGGGGGAGGGAGTAATTTTATTTGAGATGAAATTTGAATACTTTAAGCATATACTTGTTCGAACTCTTTTTCACTAATGCTTAGTACCCAATTTGTTTAGTGTGACTTATCTGCTTTCGTTCATAATATATGCCATTCCTGCTAATTTATTTGGTGGTGCCATTTTAGTTGCTGGTAAAAAAAAGGTGCAGTGGTTAAAAGGCGAATATTTTTCCATCTATTTCCTTTGGTTTGTTTATATTATTTTAGTCGAAATGGTATTTGGTGGTGTCGCCCCACTCGAAGAACATGGGGGAATTGCCTATATTTTTCTCTTAGCTCAAGCTGCAGCAGCAGGTGTACTTGGTGGGCTTGCTCTTCTTGGTCGGGTTTTTGTGCCAGCGACGACGACAAAAAAGAAACTAACCTTATTAGCTGTTTCACTAATAATTGTAACAATGCTTTATATTTTTATCCGAACAGTGTTGTTTACTGCAATAAATGCACGTTTGATTGGTGGTGGCTAGTACGCTGCTATTCTATAAAATAGCTAACTCTTTCGCTCGTGCGATGGCTTCTATTCTGCGTTTTACTTGGTGTTTGTCGAATATATTCTGATTGTGCCCCTTAATGGCACTCAAGCTGATGAAGAGTTTTTCGCTGATCTCTTTGTTTGATAGGTCTTGTGCAATCAATCGCAGTACTTAAAGTTCGCATATACTTAACGGTTGTGAGAGAGGCTTGTTTAACGAACCGTAATTGCTTTTAGTTGTTTGTATATTTTCCTGATCACTATTTTTAATAGGGAACATCTGAGCAAGCTCCAAATTTCTGGCAAAATAAGATAAATACAAAATTCGGAAGAAAATCATGAATCAAGTCGGTTTTTACAGGGCTGGAATATAATCATAAACGACGAAAAACACGTCGAGAAGTATCTCTAGTCAAGATGGAAGCGCTCATTACTTGGGAAAGCTTTTCCAAAGAGTAGCAAAATTCGAAAAAGTGAAGGCTCAAATACGTGATAAAGTTGAGCATCCGTTTCTTAGAGTGAAACAACAATTTGGCTACGATACAAACGGTTGGCAATAAATAAAAACCGCTTAAGCTTATTGTTTGGTTTTTTAAGCTAACTCACTGCAGATATAGCGAATATTTGAAAATTTCATGATTTGTTCAGATGTTTCCCATTTAAATGTAGCTGCCTATGAATAAGTGTAAGCAATATAAATATGGTAAATCATCATCGTTAAACATACGGTGGCTAGAGATATATGTAGAGTTAACCATGTATTGATATACCATTTTTTTCGAGATTGGAAGATTTGGTAATTACACAATCCAATGATTATTAGTCCGATAAAACTGAAAAGTAAAATAGATTGATACGCATAACCGGTTTGCATAGTATGCATGAATATCAGAATAGGTGCTGATATACCTAGCCATTGATGACTATTATAAGCGCTCCTAATTTTTTTACTTTGATTAGTGTTACGAAGGTGTGTTAATCGCCACTGCATTAAAACAAAAAATAAAATGATAAATCCTGAAATTTGTTTGTAAATATTATTGTTTTGCAAGGCGATTAATTTCGTAATATTTACAGGATAAAAATATTGCGTTATTAGTAGTGCTACTAAAACCAAGCCAATAGTGAAAGGTATCAATTTATTTGTTTTGCTGGGCTGTTGGTGAGTTAGTCGCTGTTTGTTAATGTCGGGAATTTTAAGTGTACTTTCGTAAGTTGTTTTCGAATTTATATTCGTTAACATTAGTATGCGTCCTAAAAATTAGATTTTTCTACTGTGGATATTAGCAATATTGTTTTTAACGTAGTGCTAGAAGACTTTTCAATAAGTTTGGCACTAAATACCTCAACGCTGGGTAAATATCTCCCTTCTTTGGGCCACTTTTTACCAATGGTTGGTGGGTTAGGCATAGTGGAAATTTCATCTAATACAGTTTGATATGAAAATTCAAAAGCATCTCTCAGTGCATTTATCATATCAAGTAGTTCTTTGTAACCAACCTGTTGTTTTGGATAAGTCCAGGTAGCAGCCCCCATAACGTCGTGCAATTTCCAGTCAGTTTTTGGAGACTCATCATGATCGTTATGACAGGTGACACAAGGTTTTGCACTTGCTATATCAGGAGCCATATAAGCATAGCGTTCCGCATCTGCTGAATAGAAAAATACTGGCTTTCGTGTTTCTCTTACTTTCTGAAAGTTTTTCTGCTGTCCATCTTCAAAGTTGTTGGCTTTATTTATTGAGTAGTCAGAGCCTAGGAATAAACCCAGTTGGATTGGGTTTTGTTCCAAAGAGGTTGCGGTTAATCGCATAAATTGAGCGGGAAGTGGCCCTGCAATTATTTCAGCGTCTTCCCAATCTTCATCAAATTTTATCTTTTGCTTTTTCCCTGCACCGACGATTTTTTGTGTATACAAGTTTCTAGCCGCATCGTTTTCTTCTTCCAGTATTTGTAGTACCACTTGAATGGGAATGGTATATGTTTCCAATTCATTCTCTTTAATAGGCACAGGTGCTGTTACAAAAAGATAGATGGACAATGCGGTGAGTCCCAACATACTTAATATAAATGACTTACTTAGTTTCATCGAATCGACTCTCTTTAGCTTTAAATCGTTTTTCTTTTGAGTAAGGTGATTCCGTGCCATCAAAATAGGCGACTATTTCTTGAGTGGAGTGCCTTTGTAAGAATTTCGTTTTAGTCTTCATTTTATGATTTCCATGAAAGTCATGGCATCCCATACATGTATCCCAGCGTTTATGTTTTATGATTGACTTGTGGCTTATATCCAGGGTATCTTTTTTTAAAATAAGCTTTTCATGACATACAACACAATTTTGGGCATTCATTGTTACTCGCTTGCCAGAATGTTCTTTGTGACATGAGTTGCAATGTTGTGGTTGTAGTTTCTGCCGTGCTTTTTTGAAACGAGGTTCGAAAAAACGAAACACAGGATGGCTATCTTTTGGTCGACGATGACAAGCGACACAATCAGCATTGCCAACGGGCAATGTTTTTATATCTGCTTGAACACGCCTTTGCCCTATTAAATATTGTGCATTTGCTTGGAGTTGTTGACGTACGGTTCCCGGTGCTGATTGATGACATTCCACACATTCTAGATTTTCATGGCCCGAATTCATTGGACCAGCAGATATCATCCAATTATTAGCGGGAAACAATAGCATGGTAAGCATAGCAATACTTATGACGACACCAATTGAAAATCCTACTAATCTACGATGATTTGACGTTTTTTGTTTTTCCTTCATTGTCTATTTGATCTCAATTCCCCAGCAAAAATACTCCAACTACTCGTCAAAACCTTTCTATACACATCAAATAATTCGATGATAATAATCTGATCTCCTGTTGATGCTGTGCTTTAACAAAAATACTCTTGAATGTCTCTATATATCTAAACGACTTAAATGCATGATTTTCTTATTTTCTATTGATTGGGTGCCACACAAAAAGGTATGAGTTATGAGGCGAGGGGAAGGGTAGCGAAAGGCAGGGAAATTTTTTCTTAAATAATTACTAAAGGAATCTTAAATTTTTACTCACTTGCAAAAAATGATCTAAGGAATTACTTTTATATACCTATTATATCTCATGAAAAATGACTTCAGCTTTACTCGAAAGAGCTCTTAAACGCTCGTGGCAGGTAAAAGGTCCAAGGCACGAGTAATTAAAAGTCTAAATCGCCCACGCCCCGTTTTTTCCATTTTAATGCAGGCGCATTTGTCGTCCAGACGGCGTAGTAATAATATGAGGCGTGCTTCAAGGTTATCTACAATCTCAGGTAGTCTCAGTTCCGCATCTAAGCGCAGTTCGCGATTACTGAATTCAGTACGTCCTTGTTCCTTATGGATTTGTAATAAGCGCCACAGAATAGCGCCCGCGACCCCTTTTATTAAATATTCAGAATCGATAAATACACTTCTATCTGCTTCGTAATATTGGATTTTAACTGTACCGACGGTTTCACCGTGACGTGATGCACCTATTGAATTTATTGCTAATGCAGTGGTTTCTGATATCATCTCTACGTTTTTGTTAGTAAAACCTGGTGGATTAAGTAACTTTTCCGGAACAAAAACATCCCCCTCCATTACAGACCGTAAGGCATTCAACATTACGTGACTTTTTTCTGTTTTTGATATATAACCCATTGCACCACCATCAATCGCGTTCGTCATATCATCGTAATGATCTGATGCAGATAAAATAACCACGGATAGCAATGGTGCATCAATAGATAGTTGTTTTAAAACGTCAAATCCATGCATGTCAGGAAGATCAAGGTCGAGCAATACCAAGTGAATATCTTTATGTAATTTCACTTTATCAAATGCTTCTTTTGCATTGTGGGCTGTGATGA
>Ga0316204_10010240_pt1 | contig 12156 bp, 6 predicted proteins | sample 6monrhotite_MG_2_FD_205661 | JGI IMG/M metagenome (GOLD analysis project Ga0316204, IMG submission 205661) | Microbial mat bacterial communities from mineral coupon in-situ incubated in ocean water Damariscotta River, Maine, United States -... | ecosystem: Environmental > Aquatic > Marine >...
AGTAAATTAATTAAAGCCAATCAAGAAGTTCGTCGCGAAAGAGAGCTACTCACTAAACGAGTCGCCGAACGTACCGAAGAGCTAAGAACCATCAACAGCGAACTAGAGGCTGCCCGCGATGAATCTGAGCAAGCCAATCGAGCTAAATCAGCATTTTTAGCCGCGATGAGCCATGAAATTCGCACACCGATGAACGGGGTTATCGGCATGGTCGAAGTACTCTCACATAGTGAACTCAACGAAAACCAAACCGATGCCGTCAAGACCATACGCGAGTCATCATTTTCGCTACTTAGCTTAATTGACGACATACTTGATTTTTCTAAGATAGAAGCAGGTAAGCTAGCCTTAGACTTAACCTCTGTCAGCGTCGACGATATTGCTGAAAGTGTCTGCTTGACCCTCGAATCTTTGGCGGAAAACAAAGGCGTAGTACTCACCTATTTCATTGACCCTAACACCTCTAGAAACGTGATTGGCGACCCGACCCGCATACGCCAAATACTGTATAACTTAATCGGCAATGCCATAAAATTCAGCGCGGGAATGTCCGATAGAACCGGCCGAGTTTCACTTCGTATAACGTCAGATAAAACCCTACCTAAGCACCCGATCATCGTCACCATTACAGATAACGGCATAGGCATGAGCGCAGAAGTACTACCACGCTTATTCACATCATTCACACAAGCCGAAGCATCGACCACGCGCCGATTTGGCGGCACAGGCTTAGGCCTCGCTATTTCTGATCGACTGGTTGATTTAATGGATGGCAATATCAGCGTACACAGCGAACTCGACAAAGGCTCGGTATTTACCGTGACTCTACCACTTGAAATCATCAATGACGAACACGCGACATCCAGTCCATCGACACTAGAGGGCGTCAACTGCATCGCCGTCAATAGTGAATATATAAATATGGATGATATTCGCATTTATCTCGAGCATGCGGGTGCTGCGGTCAGCCAAGTTAATTCACTGCAAGATATCCCGCAGACTCTCACCACCGATAAGCATCAACCCATCGTGATATACGACACGCCTGATAGAGACTTATCATTCTTAAAGGAACGGCCGTTTGACGTGCCATTTTTTCTAATCAGCAGAGGCCGAAGAAAAAAACCACGCAGCTTGACCTCCCACATCACAACCCTAGATGGCAGTATTATTTTGCCAGAGAGTCTCATTAAGGGCATCGCTATTGCGGCTGGGCTGTCTCCTCTCGAGTCCCCCAGGGATCAAATCGAAGCCCGCACTCGACTAAGTCAAAAAACAGTCACGGCACCCAGCATCACTCAAGCCAGAGATAGAGGCCAACTCATTCTCATTGCGGAAGATGACCCAATCAACCAAAAAGTCATTTTACGCCAACTCTCCTTGTTGGGTTACGTCGCAGAGATTGCCAGCGATGGCGAAGAAGCACTCAACATGTGGCGTAAAGGTGACTACGCTTTACTATTAAGTGACGTGCATATGCCAAAAATGGATGGCTATAGCTTGGCAAAGTCGATTCGACAAGAAGAAATCAATGAGCAACACATTCCCATATTAGGCCTTACCGCTAATGCGCTCAGGGGTGAAAGTGTACGCGCTAAAGAGGCAGGCATGGATGAATACCTCACCAAGCCTATTCAATTAGATGGCCTAGCCAAGGCATTAACCCACTGGCTGCCGAAGGAAAATGACGATTCTGACATCGACCTAAACCAAGAGGGTAAGGAACTCCCTATGAATAATCTTAACGCGAAAGCACTTGACGTCAACGTATTAAAAGCACTGGTAGGTGACGATGATGACGTCATTGAAGACTTCTTAACTGAATACCTTAGTTCAGCGAATGACATCATGGCAGAACTTGACGCCGAGTATACAAAAGGCGATTTAGCAAAAATTGGATCACTCGTACATCGACTAAAGTCCACCTCACGGTCGGTCGGCGCGATGCCGCTCGGGGATTTATCTGCCGACATTGAAAACGCCTGCAAAGCCAATGACAAAGAGCGAGTTAAAGGTGCCCAAAAGCAACTAAGTGAAATGTTTAACTCGGTCAAACACAGCATCATGGAGGAAATAACGGAGTAAGTTTTTCAACCCACAGTCGCCTGTTACGTGGAAGACAAGAAGAATAAAAGCTACTCTGTTCTTTATAACCGGCTTGCGCACACGACCATATAAAATATTTTCTATAGCGTCGAAATAACAAACATGTGTACCGCAAAAAAATCAGCGTCACGAAGGATATATGATGAGCACTTATGAGCCCAAAATATTAATCGCTACCGATATCGGGTCAGATGGTGAGTCAATCAAAGAACTGCTATCAGAAGAGTTTGTCAACATCTACGTCTCAAAAAATCCCGCAAAATATGTTGAGCATTTTGAGAAAGTACGCCCTGCCGCCTTAATGCTGGCATTTAAAAGCCTTGCCAAAGCTGAAGAGTATTATTTAGGGTTATATAAAAACAGCTTGAAAGTTCACGCCATTCCTCACCGCACTTTAGTGCTGTGCACTAAAGATGAGGTACCCGAAGTGTATCAGAGCTGTAAAAAACGTAATTTCGATGATTATGTTTTGTTCTGGCCCATGGCTCAAGATGGTTTACGCCTGCGTATGGCGGTTCATCATGCTGTGCACTATATGATGACTGCAGAAGGTGTCACTGCCAGTGAAATAGCTAATCAAGCGCGTCGTATATCAGGTTTAGAATCCCTACTCGAACAAGCGATGTCAAAAATTGGCAGTCACATTGACGTGGCCCAGAAGTCAATAACCAGCTTAGAACACGACATAATTGGCCAAATCGAAACCTTAATTCGAAAGGCTCAAACTCAGCGTCCCGCAGCCAGCAATAGCCAAACAAGTACCAACAACCAAGCCACAGAAACCAAACCTGTAGATTTCAGCCAAGAACTTCAACAGCTTAGACAACAAGGAACCCAACGCATTCGCTCTGCATCGAGTAAAATAACCCCCATACAGCAATGGGAAAAGGAGTTTAAACAAGATATTGAGCCCGAAATGGAAAAAATGCGTGCGCTACAGGCAATGGCCAATGAAGTTCCACCCAATCTGTTAGTCGTTGAAGACGAAAAATTTCAACACAAAATCATCGCACACCTGTTAGACAATCAGGGAATTAATATTAAATTTTGCCTGTCCGCCTCCGAAGCATTAGTGGCTTTACGTACTTTTCGGCCAGACTTAATTCTGATGGACATTGATCTACCTGATATTAGCGGAATTCAAGCTACCGCCCAGATTAAGTCTATTAAGACCTTAAAAAAAGTGCCCGTCGTTATGATGACCGCCCACAGTGAAAAAGAGCGTGTTGTGCAAAGCCTAAAAGCGGGTGCCTCGGATTATCTGGTCAAGCCGCTGGATAAGGAAAAATTCATCACAAAGATATCAAAACATCTCTTTGGACTCGAATAATCAACTGCCCAAATCAAATTTTTCTTACAGCGAAACACTCGCTTTCGCAAAAACATAGCAAGCCGACGCAGCGAATAGGCTTATGCAACACTATTCTACTCAGCAGACTGTGTAGTTTATTCCTGCACCCGCCGAATCCCAAACGTCACCGTGGGTGGAATACCCATTTGCAAATCGATATCGCCAACGCGATAGCTCGAACCCCGCTCTTGCAGGATGATATTGATTTTTTCTTGCTTTTCAACGGCCTTGATTATCGTGTCGGCTATCAATTCATCACTACTAAATTGAACCGCCTTTTCTGTCACTTTGTCAGATAGTTCTTTTGCTTTATCAAATAAACTCATAACTTTCCTCACAGAATACTATTAGCCATCCAGCGACTTAATGATCTCGACGCGTATTTAAATAACTCCGAGTCATAAATGTTCGATAAAGCAATGGCGTGACAAATAAGGTTAACACCGTAGAAAATGCCAAGCCCCAAACAATCGCCGACGCGACCGGCCCCCACAGCAGGGATTGACCACCCAAACCTGTCGCCAAAGAGAACAAGCCCGCAATGGTCGTCAACGACGTAATAATGATGGGAATCACGCGTCGGCGCGCCGCATAGACCGCCGCGTGCAATACACTCATACCGGCTTCGAGGCGACGGTTTGCGGCATCAATCATTACTATCGCCGCGTTTACCGCAATTCCCGTCAAGGCGACTATACCGTACATGGTATAGAGACTTAGCGGGTTGCCACTCACCATTAAACCAAAAGCAACACCAGCAAAAGCTAGGGGAACCGTGACTAAAATCATAAAGGGCTGGTAATAACTACGAAACTGCGTCCCCAAAATCAAATAAATCAGCCCCAAACCAAACAAAAACAGCGCCTGCATGGCATCAATACTTTCCTGGATATCTTCAAGCTCCCCAGTGAAGTCCAAATTCACGCCAGGGTAGCTATGCTGAATTCGCTGCCATTCGTCTTTTAGCAAGTTATTGGCTTCAAGAGTATCCATTTGCAACTTATCCAAATCCGCTTGCAAGGTAATCGTGCGGCGAAAATTGTAGTGGCGAATATTGGCTTTGCCTCGACCGCTGACTACATTCACCACTTCAGCGAGTGGAATAAAACCACCTTGGGGTAATGCAATCGGGATCTGTAATAACTGGCCCAAATCATCAAAGTCATGATTCGCAGCCCGCACTCGGACCTCAATTTTTTCACCTTTATTTTGCATTGAGGCCACAATTTCACCATCAAACAATAAGCGAATATGACGGGTTAGCTCACCTGGGTTTAAATTGGCCCGCTTGATAGCATCCTGATTCAGCACCAACCGTAGTTCTTGTTTGCCTGGACTATCATCGTCAGAAATATCATGCACCGCAGGCAGTGTTCCCAAAAACGTCCACAGCTCATCGGTGACAATACGAAGCTGCTCAAAATCATCACCCCTCACTTTCACTTTGATGGGCTTTTCTGTTGGCGGACCGCCCGAGAGCTGCAAAAAGGCAATGGTCTCTGCGCCATTAACCGCCATCACATCGGCCCGCATGGATTCAACTACCTCACTGACCGCTCGATGTCCCTCGCCCTTGGGTAATAAACTGACGGATATCTGGCCGTATCGGTCACCAAAAAAGGGCTCAGTCTCGGTAAACATTTGGCCAGCTGCCGACGCTACGCCTCGCGCCTCGCCCTCCTCGAGATGCGCGTGCACCTTGGCTTCAACTTCCTTCACCTTAGCCATGGTCTGCTCCAGCGAGGTACCGGGTGGCATCATGACATTGACGTAAAATAATCGAATCGGATCAAAAGCAAAAAACTGTACGCGGACTAAATCACTGGCCAATACACCCACCGCCGACATTAAAATCAGCACCACCCCCAGCAGCGATCGTTTGGGATAACGCAACACCTTGATTAACAGGCGGCTATATTTAACTCTCACTTTATGGGTGAAACGCACGCGGTAACGATGAATGCGTGATGGGGTTTTAAAACTTACGTTTGATGCACTGACGTGCACAGGCAACATCCAATACGCTTCCAATAAGGAAATGGCCAAGGCCACCGTCACCACAAAAGGAATCACGAACATAAAATCCCCTAAAATTCCCGGCAATAACATGAGCGGCAAAAAAGCGGCCATGGTGGTCGCAACAGCGGCTGTCACCGGTGTGAATACTTCAGCCAAGGCCTCTTGCGCTGCTTGCAAAGCGCCCATACCGCGCTGTATTCGATAATAAATCGACTCCACCACCACCACGGCATCATCGACCAACATTCCCAACACCAACACCAGGCCGAGCAATACAGAAACATTCAGTGTCGAGCCTGTCATGTTCAGGACCCAAAACGTACCGGCCAAAGTAAATGGAATACCAATCCCAATAAATATTGCAATGCGTGAGCCTAAAAAAATCCACGTCACCAGTGTCACCAGCAACAAGCCCACCACAGCATTAGTCTGCATCACACTCAAAGCAGCACGCGTCGGCACGGTTTGATCATCCAACAGCATCACATGAATGCCTTTATTCGCTACGCCTTGATTAGCGTGGTCGATATAAGCTTGAATACGCTCCACCAACTCAAGTGTATTGGTGTAGCTTTTTTTGGTGATCGAAAACATCACCGCAGGCGTACCGTTATAACTAATCAGCTGATCAGGATCGGCGCGACCACGCGCCACATCTGCCAACTGGCCGATAGCGACCTCACCTTGGGTAGTCATCACGGGCAGGCTGGCGATATAGTCAGGGTCCGCCGCCGTGCCCAATACCCGCACCAACCACTCTTGTTGTTGCAAGGACATCACTCCCGCCGAGGTGTCTTTAAAGTTGGCGCGAATAGTATCCGCCACCACGGTTGCAGACACCCCGTAGGCTTGGAGTTGCTCAGGGAAAAATCGTACTTGTAGTTCGGGCAAATGCAACGCCGATGGGCGCACGCCATCGACACCTTTTAAGCGTTCTAAATCTTCTTTGATGGATGAGGCTTGCCAGCGCAGCACTTCATCATCAGCTTGTCCGCTGACGATCACCAAGGCCGTTGGCATTGAATTGCTAGAGGTCACTTCGAAGATAAAGGGGTCTTCCGCTTCACTCGGTAAATCGGTATTGGCTTTGTTTTGAATCTCTCGACGAAGGTCGTTAATGCGCTTATCAAAAGTCCTATCATCGATATCATCAAAACGCATGGTGATATCCGACACACTTTCTCGTGAACTACTTTGCACAAAACGGACATCGGATATTTTTGACGCCGCCTCTTCCAGCGGATCAGTAATCAATTTTTCAATATCTTCCGCTGAGCCACCAGGCATGACGGTACTAATACTAATCCAGTTAAAATTAATTTCCGGGTCTTGCTCTCGCGGCATCTCAAAATACGACACCACCCCCATCACCATGACGATGACAAAGGTCAGATTGGCTAATACATGATTGGTTAAAAAACGCTGTAACATTATTGTGCCAACTCCACGCTATCCCCATCTTGCAAGGTATAACGCCCCTCAATAATGAGCTGGGCATCGTCAGCTAAACCGGCCAGAGGTACACTGCGCCCTTCTTGTGCGCTAGCTAACACCACAAAACGTGCCTGTGCCCCATCAAGAATAAACACCCCCAATTGACCGTCGCGCCGAACTAACATATTGGCCGGTAAAAAGGCTGAGGGACTGCGCCAATGCAAACGACCACTACTACCGGCCAGGGCCTTTTTTTCGATAAAGGATAAACGCGCCTCTTGGGTGCGCTGCTGGGCATCCATCACTGGCGTCACTGCTCGAAGTTGAACTGGGTAGGAGCGACCTTGCCATTCGTAGCTCAAGCGACGGGCCCTGGGCACAATCAAGGCATCATCACCTTGCAGTTGAGCAGACACCTCGATGTTATGGGTACTCACTAAATTAATCACTGGCTTAGCTGGGTCGAGCTGCATGCCCAGTTGAGCAAATCGCGCAGTTACCACACCATCGAACGGCGCAACTATTTTTGTCTTCGCCAGATTCCGCTCAGCCATTGCCAAACCGGCCTGCTGAGCCTGTTGATCGGCCAATAACGTTGCTAACTCTGCCTTGCGCGTCGCCAATAACTCTGCCGACACGTTATTTTGTAAACCTAAGCGTTTGGCTTGTTGCAACTGATATTGGGCCAATTCTATACGCGCTGCCGTTGCCGTCAAACTGGCCTGAGCCTGAATCACGCTTTGTTGATAGATAAAATCATCTATGCGAATCAATACATCCCCGGCTGAAACTCGCTGCCCTACGCTCACAGACACCTCAGTCACAACACCGCTGACCTCGGCGCTCACTGCGCTGTTATTTAGGCCAATAACACTGGCAGGCGCTGAAAACGCCGGATAGATCACAAGCTCGCTCACGCGCTGGATCGTTACCTGGGCCGCCCCAACCAGTTGGCTAACCAACATAAAGATAGGCAAAAGAATAAAACGCATAAATCTTCTCCAGCACACGAGACATTAAAATAGGGAGGTAAATGTTCGACTAAAACGTCACGGTTGGCAATTCGTAATTAGGCCGTCGCCACGATAATAAGGGAAAACAAGGATAGCGTTCAGGAATACGACGCAAAAATAGGATAACTCACGCCAATACGAAGGAGAGACTATAAGCAGGGATAAATACGATCAAGGTCAGTCTAGCCAATAAACGGAGAGACGCCCTAAAAATAAGTGCGGCGGTTTTGACTCGCAAAACAGCCACACAACCCATTAAAGAAATTTGATATTTACTGGGCCACAGTGCCCAAATCTATCTCAGAAAGGTGATCTGGCGTTTCACTCCGATCTTCGCCAAGCCTAATAGGATGGCCTTGACCCCTTGGCCTGCAAACATAAAGGGCTTTGATGCCCTTTATGATAGACCGTGCGAGTGGTTTACCGTGAAGCAACAAACCACGTACCAAATCGGCCGGCTTACGGCGGATAATTAGGTACGATCCATGAGTCCTGAAATGTCCAGCTAACCACATCAACAGGCGCGGGACTTGAAATGGATTGAAAATCACTGACGGTAAGACCGCTCAGAGTTGCCTTATCATATATCTGAACCTTAAACTCCATTGCGGCTATCCATTCCGCTCCCGGCGGCCATCTCCGTGCCGGATCGGAGCTTAACCCTGAAGATTGGCTTACACCCACATAATCGCTTAGCCCGATATTGTCCCCTTGCTTAGTCAATCCCGGATATTCGGCATTATTAGCATTGGTATCAATGACCCAATCCGAAAAATTAAAGGGAACATTATCCCTTCCCTGATGGGGAGTGCGTTTTATTGCGTAGGCACACCCTTGCGGAACACAACCCGAAATGTACCCTCGCATCCATTGGACTATCAGAAAACGGCTGTCGATGTTAGACGCATTGAACGTACATCTAAAACGCCACCTAAATCTATTTGGAAGAAGTCCATGATCGGACTCATTATTCTCAATGCACCATAGTGGCGTACTCGGAGCTGACATTTGATTATTTTCACATTGGACAGATGCCGGTATTGGAGACAAATTGAAGGCGGGATGCTCAGCCCCCCTTTCAGCCTGACTGCCCCTTTCCCCCTCGTTGAGCTGTGACTTAGGAAAAACGGTTGCTCCCCTTTGCTGTATGGTATGACTCAACTCATGTGCCATGAGATGTTTTCCATCACTGGACTCGGGCCGATACATTCCCGACCCGAACACGATATCATTTCCCACCGTAAAAGCTCGAGCCCCTATATTATCAGCCATTTTAGCTGAGCGGTTGTCGGTATGTAATCTAACGCCGCTGAAATCAGCACCAAAACGAGGCTCAAAAAAATCTCTTTGGGTGTTGGACATATTGCCCTGCCCCTGCACTCGATGCGGCCCTGTCGGATACAAGGAGCATCCACCACCACGGGCGCTTTGAGATCGTGGCTCAGGCATGCGCATCACCTGCTCAGCAACGTAGTCTGCTTCTTGCTCGTATGCGTCCCCCGGCTTGTTGATGGCCAATTTCGTCTGTATCGGTCTTACAGTAGGGGGGCTAACGGGGATACGGCTAAAATCGTGCCCTAGGTGAGGCGGCGTCATACCAATAAACACGTTATTGCGTTCTTCAGCATCGCTCTGCAGCAATCGCTGCACTGTTTGATTCCCGATCGTGCGCTGAAGGCCTAGAGTCGAATTCATCTGATGGCTATGACCCAAGAGTGACTGAGTAGTTACCTTAGCCTTAGGAGGCCTGAACAGCTGATTCGCTTTGGGTTTCTTTGCAAAAGTGCGCATAATTAATCTCCTTGCGTTCGATTATTCCGCGTTCAGGTAGCAATTACACCATCAACCAATTTTATACCCAGTCTTTTCAAAAACCTGCGCCGGAGCTATACAGCTCAAGCGTTTTCTTAGATACAAAACGCCGAATCAGCCCATTAATTTGCTCGACCAAGCCCCCTCATCAACTATGATACGACCGACAAAAAAAGGTGTCTATCTTTAATGTTTTCATCACGTAATGGACGTAAAGGGGTCGGAGAAAATAGGCACGAAATCGAAATAGCTAAATAGGAGTCAGAGCCCTTTTTTGCTAATTCAATCGGTCAAAAAAAACCCCTCCAGTGCGGCTGGAAGGGAATAGGGTAGAAAGTACTAGAAACATATGTCGACAACAGATTGTCGTCAAAGTAATAAAAAAAGGCTAATTCGCCTGCTTCTTAAGCGCGTCCTCAGTCTCCTTTTTTATTAATTTCCTCACGAGCAAACAATCGCAAGTGCAGGAACCTAAAACCAGGGGCTTCCATAAAGCTAGCTTCACCCCGCCCCGTTTACCCACATAATCACTTCTTGTCTCACCACACATAAGGCCTCCCAAGAGAATAGTGCTACGTAATTTATTTTAGTAGCACTATTTTTATACCTGAAATGCTCTCTTGCCACAAGCTTTAATTAGAGCTCCCTCAAAAGCGGTGTTTTTCAAGATATTAGCCTAGCTGGATTCCAAAGCGCCCACATGGGATCTTGATTTTTGAGTGCCTCGGGTCAGAGCCCTTTTTAAAAGACACAACACCGGATTCAAAAGTCCGGTGCTGCAGCATTCTTGACGTTTGGGGTGGAGGTTAACTTTACGGTGTACTAAATAAGCTCCGTCGCCTCAGTCCAGCGCCTAACAGTGCGATCAATAAGGGCAGAAGCCCAAGGCTACCTCCTCCGCTATTGCCCCTGTCCGTGTTCCCAGGGCTGGATTCAATTCCAACGCCTGACAGACTGATCACGACGGTTGGGCTATCAGGATCATCTGACGGGACATCGAAACTGTCGGTGAAACTACCCGTGCTCACGGGGCTGAAACTGAGTCGTAATACACAACTTTGCGTCGGGGCCAGCGTGTTGCCCGAACATGGGTCACTCACTATAGCAAATGGAGTCTGTAGGGTATTGAGCTGGGCAACATTGCCAATAGTTAGATCCGCACTGCCTGTGTTGCTGAGCGTGACACTTAACTCGGCGCTGGTTTGTTGCGTCACATTGCCAAACAGCAATTGGTGGTCAGTGATTGAGACATTAGGAACGGGCAAACCCGTGCCCGCACCACTGACGGTGATAGTGATTGACGGCTGATCTACATCGCTTGACGGTATATCAATACTGTCGTTGAAGTTACCTACGACAGTGGGACCAAAGCGCAGCGTGACCACGCAACTGGCCGCTGGAGCGAGGCTAGTGGCAGAACAGGTGTCACTGACAATACCAAAAGGAGCCAGCAGCGCATTTTGATCACCAATATTACCTATATTCAGATGGGTATTGCCATTATTGTGCACGGTTAACTGAGCATCGCTAGAATCTGACAGCATGACATTGCCAAAGACGACTTGAAGATCGTTCGCCGGCGCGACACTGTCACTAACACTGATATCAGCTACAGGTAATGCCATGCCAACACCACTAAGGCTAAACGTTACCCCGCTGTTGTTCGGATCATCCGAGGGGATGTCAAAACTGTCACTGAAATTGCCAACGGCTTGCGGCGTAAAACTCACCACAACAGAGCAGAAACTACTAGGCGCCAGGCTCTGGCCAGAGCAGCTATCCGTATTAATAGCAAAGGGGAATGCCAAGGCATTTGCAGTGGCAATGTTGCCGATGTTGAGGTTCGCATTGCCTGCGTTGGAGATGGCGACGGTCTCAGTAACTGAGATTGATTCGGTCACATTGCCAAACGGTATAGCCAAGTCATTAACCGGTGCCTCGGTATCCGTAACCGCAATCACCGGGGCTGGCGTAGCGATGCTGACTCCCGAAAGATTGATAATCACACTGGACTGATCGGGGTCATCGGAGGGGATATCAAAGCTCTCGTTGTATGTGTAAACCGCGGTGGGTGCAAAGAGTACGGTGAAGGTACAGCTGGACAGCGGTGGCACCGCCACACCGGAGCAAAAGTCAGCCACAATGCTATAGGGGCTTAACAAGACATTTTGCGCGGCAATGGTGCCAATATTCAGATCGACATTACCATCATTACTCACCGTGACAAGCTGGTCAGCGGATGTGGAGTGAGTGATGGCGCCAAAATTGATCATGTGATCATCAACCGGTACCACACTATCTGTCACCGTGATATTGGCAACTTGTGCTTCGATGGCGGTTGCCAGAAAAGAAACAGAGAGGGAGGCCTCATCTGCATCATTCGATGGAATATCAAAACTTCCACTATATGAACCTACTACG
>Ga0316204_10010241_pt1 | contig 12156 bp, 14 predicted proteins | sample 6monrhotite_MG_2_FD_205661 | JGI IMG/M metagenome (GOLD analysis project Ga0316204, IMG submission 205661) | Microbial mat bacterial communities from mineral coupon in-situ incubated in ocean water Damariscotta River, Maine, United States -... | ecosystem: Environmental > Aquatic > Marine >...
TATTCCCAGCGTGGTAGTCCTCCCATAAAGGTCCTGCTATCTTTTTCAGAATACGCATCAATACCTAAAACAATTAAGTCAATAAGCACTGCAATAATGGCTATCAAGAAGCCCAGAGAAGTAGTATCAATAAAAAGAAACCAAACTATAATTGGGAACAAAATTGCTCTAATAGAGTGAATTTTATGTTCAACGTAACTTTCTTTATGATTGAATAATTCGTACTTGAAAATATGGAGATAAAAGCCGTCATAAGTGGCTAAAACCATAAATAGTACTAAACATATCGCGCTTAAAAAATATAGTATTTCCATAATGACTTGACTTTAATTAATTCCTATTGTTTTACTTCTTTTTTCCATAATGACATTATCATGCCACACATTATTCAGCTTACCTACTTTTTCTCTATGACCAATCTCTCTAAACCCCACTTTTTTATGAAGTTGTATACTTCCTACATTTTCACGAAAAATGCCAGCTTGCAAAGTCCAAATACCCTCTTTTTCACTTTCTGTTACTATACATTTTAAAAGTTGCGTACCAACATCTTTTTTACTATGACTCGGATCAACATAAACGCTTACTTCTCCAACACCACCATATACACATCTATCAGAAACTGGAGACAAGGCCGCCCACCCAATAATATTTGTATCTAACCAAGCTGCAATTCGACAAGACTGCATATGCGATTGATCCCATTGTTGCCAAGAAGGTATATGTGTTTGAAATGTTGCAACGCCGGTATCGATACCGAGTTTATATATTCTGGCAACAGCGTTCCAATCCTCTGGGTTCATATGTTTTAATTCTAATTTCAAATCGTTATTTTACGATGATTATATTCAAAAAAATACTTAACAACATTTAATGTCATTAAAGTCTTCTTTAAATAAAGTTGAAAATAATGCTTTTGCTTTTTGCCAATTTTTTTGATGAATACAATACTTAATTTTTGGCGGACTGATTTCACCTTCAATCAAACCAGCCTCTTTTAACTCTTTTAAATGTTGCGATATTGTAGACTGAGCTAAAGGCAAAGCATCGACCAAATCACCAGTATAGCAGCAGCTTTGGTTGCTCAAATATTTTAAAATAATTAACCGCGTGGGATGCCCTAATGCTTTTGCAAAGCGAGCTAATACCTCTGTTTCTTGACTATAGTCTATATGATGAATTGTTTTACTCATAGTTCATCGCAAATATACGATTAATATTTAAATCACCAAATAATACATATATTTGATAGAATATGGGGACTATGTGTAATTTGAATCACCCGCGTAATTACAATAACCTTTTTCAATAAAATCTAATTTATATGGAATCACAGATAAAAACGTCCCTTGTCCAAAACATCTTCAGAATTTTATTGGGTAGTTTTATGGTATTCGCTGGGTATGGGCATCTAGACTTTAACAGGATAGAATTTCAGGCTCAAGTACCAGATTGGGTTCCGCTAAGTAAAGATTTAGTGGTAATATTATCTGGTATCGTAGAAATAGTATTGGGTCTTTCTATGCTATTTTGGACGAAGCAACGCGCAAAAGTAGGATGTGCATTGGCGCTGTTTTTTGTGCTAATTTTCCCTGGAAATATTTCTCAATATATAAACGGGACAGACGCTTTTGGCGCATTGAATTCTGATAGAGCTAGATTGATTCGTCTTTTCTTTCAACCCGTTTTAATCTTTTGGGCACTTTGGTCGACTGGAGCTTGGAAAGCTTGGAAAAATCGACATAAAAACGAATAATTATTTAGTTTCAACTACTCGATTACCGTATAATCTTTGATCGCCTGATTTGGTTCCATAATATTATACCCTTTCCAAAAGTCAGGATTATACGCCGGCATATATGTCGCCGACACTGTATTTTTTTCTTTAAAACTATCAAAAGTAGAAGCAGAAATAGCATTGGTGTCAAAAAAAACGACTTCGAATTTCTGGGCATTCGTCATTGCCACATCTAGTTTTAAGGATAGCTCATTCTGCTTCCGCCTACCCTTTACGTTTTTATTTTTTTCGATAATTTTTAGGGGGCGTCGAATACCAAATCTGCTAGCTTCTTCTTTCTCTAAATACTGTAAGTTATACATATCAGTATTATTTTTAGAAAAGATCATTTTTCCTTTAGAACGAAAGATACTGAATGAAATACCTAATAGTTTAAAATTCTTTACAAGTTTCACATTTTCATAATCTGCTCTTAAAATGGCAAAGTCACTCATGTTTACATAGAGCGTTCCTTTATAATCGGCTGATCCTTTTGGCGCAAATTTGATAACGTAAGTAGCATCATTGCCAACATATGCAAAATCAATAATTTCAAAATTATACTTTCCAGATTTACGGATAAAATTGAGCTTTGTTTTTTCTTGAAAAAACAAATCCTTCATTATTCCAGATAATGCATTCTTTCTATATTTCGAAAAATTCGTTTTTCTTTCTGCCTCTCTTTTTTTCTGATCCGCAACTGTTTTTTTGTAAGCTTCAGCATCGGTAGAGTCAATTTTTTCACCGATCATTTCTTCTGAGTTAATTTTTTGAGCGAAAATACCTGACTTTATTTTGAAATAAGAATCCTTTTTTACGTTTTGATTTATAATTTTTTCAAATTTTTCTTCAAAAGCAGTCATTCCGATTTCATTGTTTTTATCGTATAATTCAGAAGCTTTAATCATTTCAATTTTTTGCTTCTCTTTGCTGAAATTTCCGTACAAATCGCATAGAATTTCAGTATAATAAGAATTAGTCGTTGGTACACTTTGTAAAACGCTATCTAAAAGACCTTTGTTTAATTCTTTGATTGTAGATTTTTTTAATTTGTAATCTTTTTTTACGAAATTTTGATGGCTGGACTCTCTAAAAAATAGACGTTTTTTGGTTAAATCGAAATTGTAATTTTTAGTGATATTTTCTTGTACTTTTTTAATGATTTCTTTGGCGGTATAATCTTTATTAGTCAAAATTACCTCCCTAAGTTTATTGGTTTTCGGGATCATAAAAATAACGCTATCCGTGAATTGTGTAAGTGGTTTTTTTATAGTTTCATATCCAATACATGAAATCATTAATGAGTCTGTCGCTTCTATGTTTTTTCCAAACAAAAAAGTAAATTTCCCTTCTTCGTTACTAATTGTTCCTCCCTTTTTGAAAATAATATTGGCATATGGAATAGGTTCCTTACTAATTGAATCAATAATCTTAGAGCTCACTTTTTGTGCAGTAGCAATGAATGAAAATAGTACTATAAAGAGTCCTGATAATCTAATGGTAATTTTGTGCATATTTGGTTTTTTCGGTCTACGAATTAAAGATTTCTAATGGTTAAAACCATGCCTTTATGATTTTCTTAAGACAGTTTTATGTTGTTTTTAACTTTTAGATCGTAGCTCTCTTCAATAATGACGAAACTGAAGGTGAAAAGTAACAGGAGCAAATACAAATAGGAAAATTTAAGACGCTATTTCACCTCTATGAGGTTTTAAAGCATCTCTAAAAGTAAGCATGACACTTTCATCGACAATGATATAAGCTATGGAATAAAAATCGGTTAACTTTTGTGAATTAACCTCATGGAAAGGTAATTTTTCAAGTACAGCAAACTCATCCAAATGAATACAATGATGCTGAGCTGTTTTTTGGGCATTTGGACCACGAAAATCCCAAATGAGTTTAATTTTTCTGCTCATAAGGCAAAGATATTCTTTTCTAGTACAGAAAAGAATACCTTAAAAAGATAATTTGAATTAGATTACCTTTGTTTAACTGACTTTCTAAAGCTTTTTGTGGGATTTTGTTGTCAATTAACTTCTTAGTTTTGCGTAAAAAAAGAAAAGAAGATGCATAAGAAATGTTAAGATTGTAATCAATATTTTTATAATCATTTCTTTACAAGGGTTAATATAATGATACCCAATCTAGCGATCAAAAAGACCACCATTCCAAATAAAGGCGAAAGTATTGCGACTTTAATACCACCCGCCAAAACTGCGGGTGCGACATTACCCTGAATCTGTATCGCATCAAATGCACCTATTAAACCAATCATCTGGCCTAGAAAACCCCAAACTAATACGAATAGGCTAAGGTGTTTTACCATTGTAATAATTTTCTCGTTGTTTTCGGGTTTCATAAATGCCCGCACTAATAATACTATTATGGCAATTAAAATGAGAAGTGTGGTATACATAAAAAGAGGCCCGCCTTCATTAAGTCTATCCGCAAATTGATTGATCATAAGTGGTTTCATACTTTGTAAGATCGATACATACATATTTTGAATTTTTAAGATTATTGCGCCAAAACTATGAGTTATCTGGTTCGTCAGTTTATTATTTCGATAGTTGACATAAATATTGATGGTTTCTACAATTTACGCTGTTCTTTTGTAGAGACACAGGTTATTTCGCAGAATCCATAATCAAAATTGAATTTCATCGCTAAAATAGGAACACTTTAATAAAAATCTGCATCTTGCAAGTTAATGGATAAAAGAGCCCTCGTAATTACATATATAATGACTCCTATGGTGCATATTGCCTTTTGGGTTGGGATCTATTTTTTTTACGCCTATTTTCTTGGTTATGGGAGCACCAACACTAGATATGTCAATCTGTTTTCGGCTTTTCTGATGCCCGTAACTATAACATTAAGTTATTTTTTTATGTATCGGTTGATTCCCAATTATCTATTGAAGAAGAAATATGGCTTATTTATACTGTATACGATCTACACAGTTATACTTTCGGTATTTGGAATTGTACTATCTATATTGTACGGGCTGATTTACACTGAAAATTTAAAAGGCGCTAATACTTCTCCGTTAACCAAAACAATACCATTTATCGTGCTCGGTGTTTTTTTTGTGACCCTTATTGTAGTTTCCATTAGTTTAATTTTGCATAATTATCAATCTGCGGTTACTAACGAGAATCTAAAGAATAAAATATTGCAAACACAACTACAGCTGAAAGAGCAAGAATTGAAGTTCTTAAAAATGCAAATTCATCCACATTTTTTGTTTAATTCATTGAACACTATCTACGGGTACGCACTAAAAAAAGGAGATGATGCTCCAGAAATGATTTTAAAACTTTCGAATTTGTTAGATTATATCTTGTATCAAATTGATAAGCCCCAGGTTTTATTGAAAGATGAGTTGAATCATATGTATGATTATGTATCTTTAGAAAGAATGCGATTTCATGACACACTAGAAGTAAAGATAGAAAAGCACATAACCAATGATGCCATCGAAATTGCTCCTATGTTATTGATTCCTTTTGTAGAAAACAGTTTTAAACATGGAACAATTATTAATGGAAAATTAACGGTTGCAATTGACCTTAAATTTGAGGATGATATATTAAATTTCATAATTGTCAATTCATTTATAAGAGATGATGAAAATATCGGAGGCATTGGTTTAGAAAATATTAAAAAGCGATTGGAAATGTTGTATCCAAATAAACATTCAATTGAAATAATACAACGAAAAGGTCAGTTCATAGTAGTATTAAAAATTCATGACTTACGCCAGTTAGAATATGACAAAATTGATTAATTGTATTATAGTCGATGATGAGCCAATGGCTCGTGAAATTTTACAGTCACATTTAGCAAAAATGGAGATTGTAAATGTTATTAAAACATGTAAAAATGCTATTGAAGCTTTTAACGTTTTGAGTACCAAACAAATAGATTTGGTATTTTTAGATATCAATATGCCTGAAATTTCAGGACTATCATTTGCAAAATCAATCACAAAGAACATCAAGGTAATTTTCACAACTGCTTATAGAGAATACGCTGTTGACGGCTTCGATTTGCAAGCTGTTGATTATTTATTGAAACCCATTTCATTTGAGCGGTTACAGCAAGCTGTCGATAAATTTTCTCAACAACATCATCAAACGGAGTTACATGAACCAACTATATCTGAACCGCAAAATGATTTCATTTTTGTGAGGTCTGATCGCCGAATGGTAAAGATAAATTTTAGCGAAATTCAATATATAGAAAGCTTAAGCGACTACATTAAAATTCATTTGATAAACAAAGTTGTAATTACTAGAGAAACGATTAGTAATATAGAGGCGAAATTGCCTGCATCTCGATTTTTAAGAGTTCATAGATCTTATATTGTTTCTGTTCTTAAAATTGAATCATTCACAAATGAGTTTGTCGAAATCAATAAGAAAGCCCTTCCTATAAGTAGAAGTTATAAAGCGGCCGTTCTAAATAAATTAGAAAATGGTTAGACTAACATTTATATTTGCATAAAATCACAATTTTGAACGGAAACGAATTTATTTATAAGCCAGATAACTCAAAAATATTAGAAGATGGTAGTTTTACTTGGAAGGCACCTAGTAATATTGCTTTGGTAAAATATTGGGGAAAGCGCGATGTACAACTGCCTCAAAATCCTTCGATCAGTTTTACCTTGTCTAGTTGCTTTACGGAAACGACCTTAGAATTTAAAAAACGGGAAGAACCTGCGGAGGTTTCTAAACCAGATGGTAGCACTGATTTTGAACAAACTCTAATCCAAAAAGTATTTAAATGGGATCTTTTTTTGGATGGTGAAAGAAAGCCAGAGTTTAATAAGAAAATGGGTGGATTTATGACAAGAATTGGCAAGCTAGTTTCCTTTATTAGTGACTATGATTTCATTATTAAAACGCACAATTCTTTTCCGCATAGTAGTGGTATTGCTTCGTCGGCAAGTGGTATGGCCGCTTTGGCCTTGTGTATTATGAGCATGGAAAAAGCCTTGAATCCATTGATGTCTGATGATTTTTTTTATCAAAAAGCTTCTTTATTAGCCCGTTTAGGTTCTGGGAGTGCTGCGAGAAGTATCAAAGGTGAATTAGTTGTTTGGGGAGAGCATTCTGAAATAAAAGAGAGTACTGATCTTTACGGAGTTGAATTTCCGCATAATGTGCATGAAAATTTTAAGAATTACCAAGACACAATTTTGCTGGTCGACAAAGGGGAAAAAGTAGTGTCTAGCACTGTTGGTCATAATTTAATGCACGGACATCCTTTCGCTGAAAAACGATTTGAACAAGCAAATGACAACCTTTCAAAATTATCCGAAATACTACAAAATGGGGACTTAAAAGCCTTTGTGAATTTAGTAGAAAGTGAGGCATTAACATTGCACGCAATGATGATGACGAGCAATCCGTATTTTATACTAATGAAACCTAATACTCTACAGATCATTGATAGTATATGGAAATTTAGGGAACAAACAGGATCAAATGTTTGTTTTACGTTGGACGCCGGAGCCAACGTTCATGTGCTCTTTCCTGAAAAAGAAAAAGAACTAGTTAACGACTTTATAACTAGAGAATTAGTCCAATTTTGTCAAAAAAATGAGTATATTTGTGATAGTGTTGGCCTTGGAGCCAAGCAGATGTAACTTTGAAATGCCTACACTACTTATTTAGTGTGCTACCCTAGCATTAAGTATTGAAGATAAGAGAATAATGATTCAATATACTTTTAACAGCTTTTATAGCTGCAAGAATTGTATTGTTTAAACCAATTAACTCTAAAATCTTCTATTATGAAAAAATTTCTAATAATTTTATTGATTGGATGTATTTCTTTATCTACATCTATGATTTCAGCACAAGCTGAAAAGGACACGATTTGGTTCGATGCCAATTGGAACGAAAGCACAAAAAATCAAGCTTCATATTTTAGACCCCCACCTAACAAAAAAGATAAAGGTTTTTTATGGAAAGATTATTATTTATCTGGCGCTAAGCAAATGGAAGGAATCTCAATGAAAAAGACCGCAGAAATTTTTGATGGTACGGTTACTTGGTATTTTGAGAATGGCAATGTAATGCAAACAGTAAATTATCAGAATAATTTAAAGGTAGGAGAACGAAAAAATTACCATGAAAGCGGACCATTAAAAAGCCAGTATAGCTATATAAATGACAACATTGAAGGTGTTTGGGTTGGTTATCATGAAAATTCTAAGCTGTCAGAATCAGGGATTTATAAAAGTGGATTGCGCAATGGACAATGGAAAGAATATCATAAAAATGGTAAATTAAAAGGTGAAGGAAGTTATAGCGATGATAAGAAAGTAGGCCTTTGGAAGATGTATTATTATGACGGGAAGTCTGAAAATGAATAACTAAGACTAGATTTAACGATATCTATTGCTTCGTTTTACAATGAATCTAGTATATTTGCGTTGATAATATGATTAAGCTAAACACACTTTAATGAAAGGGCCATTATTTTACGCAAAAATTTTACTTTTTGGTGAATACGGAATTATCAAAGATTCTAAAGGCTTGGCGATTCCATATAACTCTTTTCAAGGTGCATTAAAGGTTTCTGATGAACTCTCAGGTGATGCTATTGCATCAAATAAAAATCTTCGCAAATTTTATGATCATTTAAATGACTTGGAATCTAGAAATTTAGCTGATTTTAGATTGGAAGAATTGAAGCGCGATATTGACAATGGGATGTATTTCGATTCGAGTATTCCACAAGGATATGGTGTCGGTAGTTCTGGTGCTTTAGTGGCAGCGATTTATGATAAATATGCTGATAATAAAATTACCGTATTAGAAAATTTAACGAGAGATAAATTATTGAAACTGAAAGAAATTTTTTCTTTGATGGAATCTTTCTTTCATGGTAAAAGCTCGGGGTTAGATCCTTTAAATAGTTATTTAAGCTTACCCATCCTCATCAACTCCAAAGATGATTTAGAAGCAACAGGAATTCCTTCTCAGAAAGAAGGCAAAGGAGCTGTATTCTTATTAGATTCTCAGCAGGTTGGTGAAACAGAACCTATGGTAACACTTTTCATGAATAAAATGAAAAATGAAGGTTTTAGGAGAATGCTCAATGAAGATTTTGCTAAACATACTGATGCTTGTATTGATGATTTTTTAAAGGGTAATGTAAAATCGTTGTTTGGTAATGTAAAACAGCTTTCTAAAGTAGTACTTGCTAACTTTAAGCCAATGATACCAAAAGCTTTTCATAAATTATGGCAACAAGGTATAGATACAAATGCCTACTACTTGAAGTTGTGTGGCTCTGGCGGCGGCGGTTATATTTTAGGCTTTACCCAAGATTTTCAACAGGCCAAAGACATTCTTAAAGATTATAAATTAGAGTTAGTATATAGATTTTAATCCATTATAATATGGAGTCTACAGAAAAATCGAATACTATAAGTAGCACTAAAGAATATTCTATTTTTTTTAAATTTTTCAGCTTACTTTCAGTTGTACGAGGCTATAATATTTTAATCGTTGCAATCGCTCAGTACCTGGGATCTATTTTTATTTTTTCACCTAATAAAACACTCAAGGAAGTATTGTTTGATCTTGATTTGTTTTTTGTAGTATTAGCCTCAGTTTGTGTAATTGCCGCAGGTTATATTATTAACAATTTTTATGATGCTGAGAAGGATAAAATTAATCGTCCCGTAAAAGCAAAAATTGACAGTATCGTAAACCAAAAAACGAAATTGAATATTTATTTTTTTCTCAATTTTCTTGGAGTTATTTTTGGAGGTATAGTGTCATGGAGAGCTGCTCTATTTTTTGCGGTTTATATTTTTTTAATATGGTTTTATTCTCATAAATTGAAAAAATATCCTTTAACAGGATTATTATCGGCGAGCATTTTATCCATTTTACCCTTCTTTGTAATTTTTGTGTATTATCGAAATTTTTCGAAAGTTATATTTGTACATGCTTTATTTGTTTTCACGGTTTTATTGATACGCGAGTTAGTGAAACAACTCGAAAACTTAGAAGGAGACATGTTGCTGAATTATAAAACGGTACCAATACGATACGGTGAATCATTTACTAAAAAACTGATTACTTTTTTGATCCTTCTTGCTTTTTTACCAATGTATGTTTTATATACATATCCAGAAATTGGTTATATGAAATATTACTTTTACGGTACTGGGATTGTACTATTAATATTCACCATTGTTCTTTGGGTTAACTCGACTAAAAAGAATTATTTATTACTTCATAATATTGTTAAACTGGTTATTATCATTGGTGTTTTTAGTTTAGCTTTGATTGATACCTCAGTACTAATTAAAAGATTGTTGTAAATATGAGCTCGAACTTATTAAAGGTTGCATTAGCACAGATCTCACCTGTTTGGCTAGATAAAGAAAAGACGATTGAAAAAATTCAAACAAGTATTACAGATGCTGCAAAAGAACAATGTGAACTCATTGTTTTTGGAGAAGCGCTGTTACCAGGATATCCGTTTTGGTTGGCATTAACTGGAGGTGCTGAATGGGATCAAAAAGTAAACAAAGAATTACATGCACACTATACAAGAAATGCAATCCAAATAGAAGCTGGTGAACTTGATAGTATTTGTAAACTTGCCGCAACCCATAGTATCGCTATTTACTTAGGAATCATTGAGCGCGCTAAAAATCGTGGAGGTCATAGTTTATATTGTTCATTGGTATATATAGATCAGAATGGTGAAGTGCAATCGGTACATAGAAAATTACAACCAACTTATGATGAACGGTTAACTTGGGCCCCTGGAGATGGTAATGGCTTGCAAGTACACTCGTTAAAAGAATTTACGGTAGGTGGATTGAATTGTTGGGAAAACTGGATGCCATTACCAAGAACTGCATTGTATGGCTTAGGTGAAAACTTACATATAGCTGTGTGGCCGGGGAGTGATCATAATACAAAAGATATTACGCGTTTTATTGCTAGAGAATCACGCTCTTTCGTGATTTCCGTTTCAAGTTTGATGTCTCGTGACGATTTTCCGAAAAACACACCACACCTAGAACGCATATTAGAGAAAGCTCCCGAAATAATGGCTAATGGAGGTTCGTGTATTGCGGGCCCAAATGGAGAATGGATTGTAGAACCTTTACTAAATAAAGAAGGACTCATTATACATACGATCGATTTTAATCGTGTTTATGAAGAGCGTCAAAATTTTGATGCTGTAGGTCATTATTCTCGCCCCGATGTGACAAAACTCATGGTGAATAGAGAGCGTCAACAAATAATTGAGTTAAAAGATTGATTTACATGGTTAAAAAGGAGTATTTTTGCCAAAATTTTAAAAATGACAGCAAAGAAAAACTCGTCGGGAGGACGACATGCTAAAAAGTCTTCTTCACCGCGTACAAACAAATCTTCTGACCAAAAAAAACCATTCGATAAACCTAAAAGGTTTTCCGCAAAGGGGAGGCCAAATCCATATGGTAAACTGGTTAGAAAAGATACGGCAAAACAACGTATCGAGGAGCCAACAGAAATTAGATTAAATAAATACATTTCGAACTCAGGTATTTGTTCTCGTAGAGATGCCGATACATATATCAAAGCAGGAAGCGCTACGGTCAACGGAAAGGTAATCACCGAAATGGGTTACAAAGTACAACTCGATGATGAAGTTCGTTTTGATGGTACTTTAATAAGCCCAGAAGCCAAAAGATATGTACTGTTGAATAAGCCAAAAAATTTTATCACTACAATGGATGATGAAAAAGGTAGAGATACTGTTATGTCTTTGGTTGCGAACGCTAGCAAAGAACGTATTTATCCAGTAGGTAGATTAGATAGACAAACAACAGGCTTGTTATTGTTTACTAATGATGGTGAGATGGCCAAAAAATTAACACATCCTAAGCATAATGTACGCAAACTGTATCATGCTTCCCTAGATAAAAAAGTAGCCTTGAAGGATTTACAGAAGATAGGTGAGAATTTTATACTCGAAGGTAAAATGGTCTTTGTAGATGCTGTTTCTTATGTCGATAATCAACCTAAAACTGAAGTAGGCATTGAAATTCACTCCGGAAGAAATAGAATTGTACGCAAAATATTTGCTCATTTTGGATATAAGGTAGTCAAGTTAGATAGAGTGTTGTTTTCGGATTTGACGAAGAAAAATTTACCTCGTGGGCATTGGAGACATTTAACACAGCAAGAAATCAACAATTTAAAAATGTTATAAACCAAAAAACTCGAACAAAAATGTTCGAGTTTTTAGTGGTGGTGCCTCCAGGAATCGAACCAGGGACACAAGGATTTTCAGTCCTTTGCTCTACCAACTGAGCTAAGGCACCAATTGCTTTTCAGCGGGTG
>Ga0316204_10010242_pt1 | contig 12155 bp, 8 predicted proteins | sample 6monrhotite_MG_2_FD_205661 | JGI IMG/M metagenome (GOLD analysis project Ga0316204, IMG submission 205661) | Microbial mat bacterial communities from mineral coupon in-situ incubated in ocean water Damariscotta River, Maine, United States -... | ecosystem: Environmental > Aquatic > Marine >...
CTCGCCCACCTTCTTGATCAACAGAGATCAACAATTGTGGTTTAATTTTTCGAAGAGCTGTTGTTAAGGCTTTTAATTGTGATTTGGACTGGAAGTTTTTAGAAAATAAAATAATACCTAGAATAGCAGGATGGGCAATGATCTCACGATCTTCAGCGGACAGATCAACGCCTTCAATATCTGAAAATATAAATCCAGGGTTCATTTAACGTCTTCACCATTTCCTTTGCTTGTATTTGTTCGTGTTGGTAAATGTCGAACATTTCCTTTATCTTTTCCTATTTCATGAATACGTGCAGGGCCTTGCTTTACAACCTCGTCAATTCGATGAATGGTATGCATGGGGATATAAATGCGCTCTACATCTTTGAATTCATTTTTCAGTTTTTCTTGTGTGGGATCCACAAGCAGCTTGTCTTCAGTGAAAATCAATTCCTCCGCCTCAACAAAACCAATCATAGTTTCTTCGGATACGTATCTAGCATAGATCTCATAGGTCGTAGACCCCTGGGTAAAAATCACGCGATAAATTGGTTCTTCATTGCTCATGGGTTAAGTAGCCTCTTGGTCTTTGATTTCTTTTAAATAAGCGATTTCTTGAGGAGTTGATGGTCGTCCTAAGATTTCATTTCGTTGGGGAAAACGTCCAAAACTTTTGATGATTGTATAATGATGGTTGGCAAATTTTAAGAAGCTATCGTAAATAACTCGAGTTTCAGCAAAGGCCAAATCGGATAGATTTTGATAGGCGCGGATTGATTGTTCTTGATATGCAAGCTCTTCCGAATGTAATAAAGGAAAATAAAAAAAGACGCGTTCGATTAAACTCAGTGCATGGTCACTTTCATCTTTAATGCCTTGTAAACAGATCGATAAGGCTTTTTGATCTTGTGCGTAGGCATCCGGGTGCGCACGGAAAATATGACGGGAATACTGATCGAGCAGAATGATCAAAGCAAGCTGCCCACGTGGTGACTCCGACCAGACATCGTATTCACCCAAGCTGCCGAGCTGGAGGTCATGACTGAATTCGTGATGAATCTGGACATCAACTTCTTCACTATCACCAAACCAGATCTTAGCCCTATTTTCTGAAGGTACAACGGTCTCTTCGACTCGCCCGAACCAGAATTTTAAGATACTTTCAATTTTTTCAGTATGTTCCATAGTGTTTAGTATAGTTGAGGCTACCTCTAGGGCCCGCCAATCTAACATATCGACCAAAAACTTGCTAACCCTCAAGAATCAAGACTGGAGTGCCTACGGTGACCATAGTAAATAAGCTAATTAGATCAGTATTGTGCATTCGGATACAGCCTCTGGAGCCGGGTTTGCCCATTGGGGTTTCATCGGGTGAACCGTGAATGTAAATGTAGCGACGCATTGTATCAAAATCACCAAGGCGATTTTTACCGGGCTCTTTGCCAGACAGCCAAAGAATACGCGTTAGAATCCAATCACGGTTGGGGTATTGTGTTTGCATACCGCTTTGATAGATTTCACCAGTGGGTCTTCGCCCTCGAAAAATAGTTCCGACTGCGGCGCCATAACCGATTTTAGCGCGGATGATATGTTTTCCTCGCGGTGTTTTTTCACTATCTTTTTCTTCGCCAACCCCGTTTGCACCAGTAGAAATCAAGTATTGCCCTAGGATTTTGTTACCCTCCTGAAGGGTCAGGGTTTGTGTTGCGATATTCACAATAATTTCTTTCATGCTAGTTTCTGCTCTAAGTAAGTGATTACTTGCTGATGCAAAGTTTTATCTTCACAGTCAAATGACTTTAAATCTGGCCAACGGCGCAACCAAGTCATTTGGCGTTTGGCGAGTTGTCGTGTGGCAATAATACCGCGATCTATCATTTCATCATAATCATACTGGCCATCTAGATGCTGACAGACCTGACGATAACCGACTGTACGCATTGAGGGTAATTCAGTATGTAGTTTCGGATTTTTACGGAGATTTTTCACCTCAGCGATCAAGCCTGATTCAATCATTTTATGGAAACGCATTGCAATTCGTTGGTGTAAATGACTTCGATCATTGGACAAGAGTGCTAAATTAATAACGTCATAATTTAAAGTGTTAGCAGTTTGTAAGCTTTGGAGCTCCGTCATCGTTTGTCCGCTAATACGATAAACTTCTAAAGCACGCTGAATTCTTTGTGTGTCGTTAGGATGCAGTTGTGCAGCCATATCCGGATCTATCGTTTTCAGTTGATTATGCATGTGAGGCCAACCCAATTCTTGCGCCTCTTTTAGTAATGCATCACGAATCGTTTTATCTGCAGTGGGCAAGCTGGCAACGCCATTCTGTAAAATATGAAAATACAACATGGTGCCACCGACAAGTAAAGGCAAGTGACCACGTGCCAATATTGCTTCAATGAGTTCAAGCGCATCTTCTCGAAAGCGCCCTGCTGAATAAGCTTCTTCTGGATCACAGATATTGATTAAGTGATGCGGTGCTTTTTCTAATTCTGCTTGCGTCGGCTTTGCTGTGCCGATATCCATGCCACGATAAACCATGGCAGAATCTACGCTGATAATTTCACAGGGAAAATGCTGTGTGAGCGCAATAGCAAGGTCTGTTTTCCCAGAAGCTGTTGGGCCCATTAGACAAATTATGGTATTTTCAGTGTTCATGCTCAGAGATTATATCGATGCTGGAAATATAAGCTATACTAAAAATAACTAAAAGAATGAGGTGTTGACATGATAATTTTCAGTGAAAGATTTAGAAGGATAATTTTTGCCATATTTTTGCTTGGAATACCAATGACTATTTTCTCGAGCGAACCTAGGCAGCTTTCTGTTGTGATACAAGGTAACAATACGTGGGATGATCTGTATGAGGGCGGTATTTCAATTAAGTCAGGCCTCAAAACCTATAAACAATCTATCGAAATCTCTCCGCCTTCAAAAGTTCAATATATTAACATTAAAATAAGCTCAGGAAAGAAAGTAGTAATCTTCAAAAATTGTCCCGTTGGGGAAAACGTCAATTTAACATTCCGTCTTATGCCAAACGGTAATATATGCATATTGCCTTTCGTAAAATTACCAAATACTTGTCAGCCAACTAAATCATGTATCTAGTCAATATCACAACTCATCCTTTTCTCTCTATCATTATTTTTTTATCACAAAGTATTACAAAGTTGACAACCCTCATAGTAATCTCCATACCCAGGCTCTCCAGTGGCATAGGAGTCTGTAAGTCTAAGATCAATAAGGTCACTAGCTGTTAGATAACCCGCAACATCATCCCGATTGGGTCCAGAGCCCATCACAGGCGTATTAGACACATCTCCATTTAGCATATTAATACAACAGCCACCTGTATTCCTTATGCGTTCAACATTACAGTGCAGTCTCCGTCGTAAATAGTCGTGTATCCTATTTCCTAAGTCTGGGTCATCCCCTGATGCCACATAACATGATGTAATAGCACTGTTATACTTAAAGTTAAATTGTCTAAGACACATCCAGATAAATGTTTCTGGGTGCGGCGCATCTCCAGAAATATGGGTAGTAAATGTAGCATTATTACTTCGCCAAATCACTTGACAGCAGTTCACTAAACCATCTGTAAAAAGGTGTGTCACTAGAAAAGGAGCCTTTAGGTTTAAAATACAAAGGCCCTCATTTATGCCACATCTGATTTTTAAACGTCTTTTATTCCTGCCATGTGTGTGACCATTTCTCATTAGATTTCCTTAATCTTCGTTACGAGCACAAGCTATTATACATTTTAATTAGTTCTTGCTTAAGTGCGATTCAACAAAAGAGGCTTCTAAATCATCATACGCATCTGACTCTCCCATTATTTGATTGTAGTCATCAGAAGTGAGTGATATCGCATAACTAAGTTGCACAGCCGCAACCGTTCCCGCTGCTCCACCACCGGTTTCTCCTGGGTTGCCAGTGTCAATGGTCTCAATCAAATAATCAGTGGGCGCACTGGCAGCAGCAGCCGCTGCAGCAGAGGCTGATTGTATTTCCACTTGTAGTTGCCGCTGACAATCTTCTGCTTCTGCTTTTGTGTTAAAAATCAATTGGACTTGGCCTGGTTCGCTGATTTGTTTTTCTGCGCACTGCAGTAGCGTTGTTAAGGTGGATACTGCTTGGGCTGGAGGAAACAAGCCTGCTCGTGATGGCATGGTCTCAGGCTCCTTTCTCGGTGTATCTGTAACTGCAGATTTTGATAATACAACACCTGAAGAAAGTCCCTGGAACATTCTGCCGCCTTGTACTGAGATCCCCCCTCCTTGCAGTGCTCCTAATAGTTTAGGGATATCACTCATATATGACGGATCTCCCGGGAATAAAGGGGCTTTTCTTTGTGGAATAAATTTTTTCAGGGCATCAACTAGGTCAGCTGTCTTTTTTGTGTCATCTAGGATGTTTACGCTTCTAGATAAATCTGCAATTAAATTTGATTGTTTGGCTGCAAGACCGAGACGGCTCACTCCTGTACCTATACCTTTTGAAATAATCAATGAAAATGCAATGGAGGAGAGAGTGTATAACGGCCTTTCATAAGCACTTCGTGCAATAAGTGCTAAAGATTTTCTCGGGTTATAAAAAATTGTTCTAGCGGCATAATAGCTATCTTTCAAAGCATCAAGTGGGTGAAAGATAGAATTACGTGTACTAGCAATACTATCATTTGCGGCGCTCAATAATTCCCATAACATGTAATCGAGATAAGCAACAGTGCTTGAAATGTTAGTGTCTTGATTTGAGGCTGCATGCAGAATAACACCTTGATATGCTGTAAAATATTGATCAAAATCCTCATCTTTTTCTAATACATGCTCCAGAGATAGCGCATTCATTTTGCTTAAGATTGCAAATATTTTAAGAACATTTTCCCCATTCCATTCAGGATCATCTGACTCTATTAATTTAAGTATTTCAAGCAAAGACTGCCTGATTTTTACTAGCATTGGTTTTGATATAGGCAGATCATTGGCAGCAGATAGGTCTTTATTGAAAGATGCAACCATCGCATCTATAACTGAACTATTTCCATCGTACTCAAAAGTTAACTCTATTATTGAAGTCATTTTAATTCTCCCTAGTAATTAGGTCATAAAAAGCAACAACAAAACTGAACAGCTATCTATAAAACTTAAAAGATATGTTAACAAAAAATTCAATACTATGCAGGATTATATGGTGATTGTAATTTGTCATCACTTATAATTTGATTAAATTTCACTTCGGAGAGTATAATGGAATATGTATTTTCAACGGGTGCAGCTGCTCCTGCTGCTCCGCCCATGTTCGAATGACTATTGCTTATCTCAGTCATAATAGGATACTTATCTGCTGGGTATTCTCTTCCTAATAGATTTTGACAATGTTTAGCTTCGACTTCTGTTTTAAAAATTATTTTTAACAGACCTGCTTGAAGGTTTTTTATTGTTTGTTGCTGTAATAGCTTAGACAAAGGCATTTCAGGTGCTCTCTTATTAAATAAACCAAATCCTCCTGAAGTAATCGCTTTTATTAAAGCAACACCAGATGCTGATGAAAAATCTTTTTCTTCTAAAATTTTTCGAGAATCAGGTATCTTATCTAACAATACATCACTGGGGTTATCGAGCTTGAGTAATAATTCTTTGGCAAGATCGTATTTCTCAAGTTTGCAAGCAGCATGCGTCAAAAGAATTAGTGATATCGAATCTTCTTTATTTTTAGCTGTATAGTCATTTAATTCTTGTAATAACTCGATCGAATCTTCATCTTTTTTTTCTTGTATATATAAGTGTATTAATAACCATGTCGCCATTTGCCATGAAGATAATTTAATCGCTTCACCTCTGTGCTCAATCTCCGACGAAAAATCCAAATCGAGTATAGACTCATCCATTTTTCTATAAACAAGCATAGAATTATCATCGATTCTTCTAGCCTCTTTTAAGCAGCTCAATGGTGTATCTCTTATTAATAAATCGTTTAATTTATCGTTGTAGTGCATCAAAAAAATTGCATAATCAACCAGAGCACTTGCAGTTCGTTTTAATGCTAATGTTTTTTCGAAATTTTTTTTCGCCATATCAAGATCTCCATTAATATGATGCAAGCAGGCAATAGAATGATTATATCGAATTGAATCTGGAGAAAGCGTAAGGAATATTTGATTATACTTTAGCGCATCTTCAATCGTTTCTTCTTTTAGCTCGTCTTTAATAATTCGATCACAGTCTGCTTTATCTGGTATATCCGCAGTTGTCGATTGATATTGAAAAAAACGGTCAATTGAGTCCTGATCTTTAAGTTCCAATGCTAGTGCAAAAGGTGTCATACCGTCTTCATTACTTTGTTTTGGATCAGCATGATGCTCTAATAGTAACGGAATGATCTCTGAATGCTTGTTATAAACAGCAGCGAATAATGCAGAATACTTTTCTCGAAATAAGGCATTCACATTCACATCTTTTGTTAAATAAGCTCGTGCTGTATCTATTTCACCAGAAGCGGATGCATAAAAAAGTTTTTCTTCATAATATTTAGTAAATATATGACAAGAAGCAGGATCATTAAGTTCATGCAGAACATCAACGGCTGTTTTTTTATCTGCATCTTCAATGTCTGTTAAGGCCCCTGCATCTAAAAGCCATTTAATGATTTGAGCGTTTTTATTGATTACTGCATAGTGCAAGGCGGTTTTCTGTATAAATGGATTTGTATGTTGTGTATTAATATTTTCTAGATACTTAATAAGAATCTTTATTGTTTCAAGGTCTTTTTTCTCCTCTACTGCCCTAAGCAAAGCCGTTTCTAAATTTTTTTGAGCACTATCGGACAGATCATATTCATCGAGTAAAGAAATAAGACGAATAAATATTTCAATATCACGAATGTATTGCTGATCAGCATCAACTAAATCAAAACTTTTAAATATAGCAAATGCTTGATCAGCATGTATTTTTGCCTGTTTTTTGTTGCCTAATTGAAACGAAATATCAGCCAATTTAAAATGTGTGATTGCTACTTCTGCGTGATTATTGCCATATTCATTTTGTTGAATCTTTAAAACTTGATTTAAAAGAGTCACTTTTTCATTTCTTTTCTGAATCGCTTCACTTAAATGGATCAATGTTGGAGCAAGCACAATATGATGCTCACCGTAATACTCTTGTTGAATGCTATTTGAACGCACAAGAAGCTCAATAGAGTCCTGTTTTCTTCCGTGCTGGCCATACGCTATGGCTAGATTTACAAGTGTAGTTGCCAATTCCACATGATCTTTTGGGTAATGATCTTCTTCAATTTTTCGTGCTTCTAAAAGCAATGCGATCTTTCTATCAATCTCTGGCGTCAAGCGAGCTAAATTAACTAATGTAGGGACCATCTCAATATGATTTTTAGAATAGTATTGCTCTTGTATTTCTTGGGTATGCGTTAGAATTCTCCTTGCATGTTCGGCAGAACCAGAAACTTCATAAGATAAAGCCAATTGAATAAAAGTCTTTGCGATGACTAATAAAGCTTTGGGATAAAACTTTACTTGTACTTTTAAAGCTTGCTCAAGTAGCTCTATACTCCCAGGTGCGTCACCTAGAGACCGTAATGCTACAGCTAATGTGACTTGTGTGTTTGCTAGCTCGATAGGACTTTTATCATAATATCCTTCGAATATTTTCAGCGCATACTCAAGTAAAGACCGACTGCTTTTATAATCACCGAGTTTTTGATAGAGAGCGGCAGCATTATTTGCTAATCGTCCAACCTGTAGCTCTATAATTTTTTCACTTTTAGTATGATTAACAATCATATCGATATGTGGAAGCAGTATTGAGTCTTTCTTCCACTCATGCATATCTTCTGAAAAGCCAGTTCCAGATTTGTCGTAAATAAATGCATGATCTAATAGATCCAAACTTTCTGCTATGTAGCCAGCAACTGATGATATTTGAAATGCTCTAGTGTCAGCAGCGACAACTGCACCCGCTGCCCCACCCATACTTACTCCACTGCTCGAGTGCTTTTGTGACGCTGATGCTTCTCGGTGATGAGAGCGTATAATTTCTTGCAATAATTGATGCACCGAAAAACTTGTTTGCCCTGCTCCTATCTGAATCAATGAATAGCTCTCTAAAGCTGATAAAGCATCATCAAGATCGGTAGGATCAAGCGATAAACCTGAGTGAAATATCTGTGTGGGTATCTCTTTTGGTGCATAGTAAGCAGATAAATTTAATATCCGTGCTGCTTGAGGTTGCTTTTCTTTCAGCGATTCAATCGAGATATGCCACGTCGTATACACCGCTTTTTGACGGTCATCTGTAAACAGCGTCTGTGAGTTCCTTAATGCCGGGGATTGTAATAATTTTAATTGCGCTGTTTTAGTTTCATAACGGGATAAATAACCTCGTACCTCACAGTGTGTTTTTTGAATATAGGCAACTGCTTGGGATAACGCTAATGGAAAATAATATAATCTCTCGGCCAACGCATCAGCTGCTTCTTTAGTCTCGCTGGGTAATAAATCCAGAATATACGCTCGCGCTTCTTCCGGCGTAAAACTATCCAATGCAATCGAAGCACATTCCCAGTTTGCACTGCGACTACTCATTAATACATGCAGTCGATCACCCGCATCTAATGTATCACTCGGTAAAAACTCCTGAATTGCATCTTCATTGGGGACATCATCTAAAATCAGTAACACTTTCGGATAACGCGCCATCAAGGTCTCATAGATCTTTCGCATTAAGAGCGGCACTTTGTCATCAATACTGGAATCCAACCCTAAACGCTCTTGCGCAAGTGCTTTAAAAGCCGATAACGGCTCTTTGCCACTCAGCCAAATAATATGATCATAGGCCGTGGGTGTGATCGCATCCGTGCCCTCACCCAGCACTTCACGCGCACGGGCGCGATGGGCATACTCTAAAAGTAAACTCGTCTTACCCACACCACCCAGACCGGATACGCTTTGTTGTACGAAACCACCAGAAGTCACCACACCCACTTGATCACTTTCTAATTGGGTCGCAATTGTGCGTAGTACTGAGAGACGACCCGTAAAGTGTGGCAATCGCTGCGGTAAGCGAAATAAAGGCGCAAATAAAATTGGATCTTGTTCTTCAGACAGATCTCTAAATGCGCTTAACAATGCACTGTAATCGGTTGGTCTTGGCACGGGCTTCGCTAAGGCTGTTTGAATCGCAGCAGGCGTGAGTCCTTGTTTTTGATCAGGAAAGGCTTGATAAAAAGCCGTCCATAAGGCATCGAACTGTGCCCACTGTGATTGATGATCTGTGCTTTCACGTGGATATCGAAAACCATATAGATTACGCAACAAAGTTTCTAAGCCTTTCACATAGCCTTTATCTCGCCAGTCATACACCGTGCGATATTCTCTGAGCTCCTCAGGATAACCTGTATCGTGATCTCCACTACCCAGTAGATACAACACTTGGGTTTGACCAAGCGTTGCGACATCACTTTCGTGCTTTTGTTTTAATAAATTCAGCTCACGTTGGATCACCCGATAATTGGGGGACCGGTCTTTGTCTTTGAGTGACTCGGTGCAAAAGCAAAGTGCATAATCACTCTCACTAATTTGTGCCGCAAAGCGGCGAATATTGCGTGACGTTGTATTATCTTCGATGTCTAATAAGGCTTGGATACCTGCTAAACGCAGCTGTGCGCGTATGCGTTTCAAAAAGGGCTGTACCCAATATTCTTGCAGTTGATTTTCTGGGGTGGGCCAGGCGTAACTGATAAAGCATTGCGGGGGTTTATGATCGAAGGTAAAAACACTGGAGAGATCTTCTAGCAGTTTATCTAAGGCGGTTTTTTCAGCATCACTGTCTTCAATCAAGCTTTGCTCAGCATGGAAACCATGCGTTTGCCATTGGACCTGGGCCCGTTGTGCGGGATTTGGCATCGCGATGCGGTGGTTGATTTCTTTTTCTAGTAACATAAAACTGCTTTCAATCACCGATATGATTGCTGTAATACGTGAACGCTCTTGGGTGTAAGGCGGTCTGTTGAGTGCTTGTGTGATACGCCGTATGGCTTGCAGCTCATCTTTGATCGGTCCGAGTTCTAATGCTTCCGCACGCAGATCTCGATTGATTTCTCCAACACTGCAATTAATCGTACTAACGAGGCCCGACAGATCATCCATTAAGCAGTCAAAGGCTTGGTGCTCAACAGGCGTGATCGGCAGCATGGCGCCAGCACGTTTCAAGCGCGTGATGTCTAAGGTAATGGCAACCAGTGGTGGGGCTGTGAGTAAAGCCTGTGCTGAAACGCCAGCACCAAACACGTCTCCCAATGTTGCTTGTCCTTGGGCGGCACTGGCTGCGGCTTCTGCTGCAGCACCATAGGTTGATAAGGCATCATCACGCATAATAATAAAACTCCCTCTTTACTTAAACTGTGTGCCCGCGCATCACAGCCACACTTTCTAATAGATCAGCATAGGCATTTGGATCTCGTAAGATTTGGTTATAGTCTGCTTTAGTCAAAGTGATGGCATAGTATTCTTGAATAGCAGCAGCTGTGCTGGCAGCACTTGCACCGGCTTCATTTTCATCGATTCGTGTCACTGTTTCAATCGCATAATCTGTGGATGCTGCTGCGTCAGCGCCTGCAGAATGTGATTGCATAGCGGCTTGTAACTGCCTTTGGCAATCTTCTGCTTCACTTTCTGTTTTAAAAATCAATTGGACCTGGCCGGGTTTGGTGATTTGTTTTTGTGTTTGTAGCAATATCGTCGCTAAGGGTGATGCTGGTTGTGATGCGGCAAATAATCCTACGATTGCAGGTGAAGCAGAGACTGCAGAAGTTGAAGAGTGCGCTGATGCAGTGCTAAAAACTTGCCTTTCCATAAATGCTTGGTAGGCTTCTTTTACTTCCATTCTTTGTAGATGATTAGAAAAATGCACTTCAAAATTTCTGTACTGCATATACTGAGGAATCACTTTGTTTTCTTGTAGATATTCAAAAAATTCTAGGCTCATTAAAGCACCTGACGGTGCTTCACCACTCGTTTGTATTTCACCTACCGGTAATGCTTGTTCACAAGCATGTATTATTTCATTGACCTTCAGAATATCAGAATGATCTTGGTCCTTGTATAGATCTTTAAAATATATTAATGCTTCCTTACAGTACTGTGCTGCTTTGTTAATGTTTTTTAACAAAAAATAGGCTTCTCCCAATCGGAGGCGAACCTTACCCAACCAACAATTCTGATGACTAGTATAGCAATCATTAAAAATGGAAAGAGCTTCTTCAAATTTATTCTTTGCCTCAAGCGGATTCTTCATCTTAAGGTGTAAATTACCGAAATAAGTACGTAAAATTGCTATTTCCTGATGTATATTTCGGTAGTTAGCTTTAAAGATTGATTCCGCAGAATTCAAGTGAGAAATTGCTTTGTTAATTTTACCCAACTCAATGCAGGCGTTACCAAGATTCATTAGATCTACTGCTTCACTTAAACGTTCTTCCTTCTTACGATTAATCAACAACGCTTGTTCAAGATGGCTTTTCTGTTTTTTTCTATCACCCAACTCACCATAAGCATTACCCAAATTACCTATGACTGTCGCCATTTCGGGAGATTCCGCACCATATCTTTCCTTTATAATTGGTAACGATTTTATTAGCACTGACTTTCTTTTATTTCGCTCACCTAAATGAAAATAAACGTTACTCAAATTCACATATACTGCTCCAATCAATTTTCGATTAACATCTTCAGTACGTATTAAAATATTAAGTGCTCGTTTCAGTAGTTTTTTTTGTTTCTTTGGGTTACCTAAATTACTATAAGTATTGCCTAAATTATTCAAAGTCCTAGCGATTTCGACATGATCAATACCATAATGTTTTTCCTTAAAAACAAGTGCCTGCTTAAGGAGCGTTTTTCGACGTCTCTCTTCACCAAACTTCCCATAGAGTGTTCCTGCCCGATGTCCTAAATTCCCAGCCTCTTTCGAGCATTCAGACATATTTTCAGCATGATGTAATACAGTTGCAATATGTGACAGCAAAGGTCTGTTATCTGACCATACAGCCGGACTATCGTTATTCACCCCATCACGACCGTAGGTAAAAGTTTCATCCAGCGTATCCAAGACGTCTATGACGTAATACTTCTTAGGTGATGTTGGAATATC
>Ga0316204_10010243_pt1 | contig 12151 bp, 13 predicted proteins | sample 6monrhotite_MG_2_FD_205661 | JGI IMG/M metagenome (GOLD analysis project Ga0316204, IMG submission 205661) | Microbial mat bacterial communities from mineral coupon in-situ incubated in ocean water Damariscotta River, Maine, United States -... | ecosystem: Environmental > Aquatic > Marine >...
AGCCTTATTTCTCAAGAAAAGAGATTGCTGACAATTGGAGATTAGGTTGTCAAGTGAAAGTGAAAGAAGATATGGTGGTGGAAGTACCTGAAGAGGTATTTGGAATTAAGAAATGGGAAGCAAAAGTTGTTTCTAACTACAGTGTAGCATCATTTATCAAAGAATTCATTGTTGAGCTACCAGAAGACATGGATTACAAAGCGGGTGGATACATTCAAATTGAAATTCCTAAGTGTGTAGTGGACTTTAAGGACATTGATATTACAGCTCATCCAGTTGAGCATCCGGGAGAACCAGATAAGTTTAAAGTAGAATGGGATAAGTTTAACTTATGGCCATTGCAAATGAAAAACGATGATTTTGTAGAAAGAGCATATTCTATGGCTTCTTATCCTGCAGAAGGGAGAAGGATCATGTTGAATGTTCGTATTGCAACTCCACCATGGGATAGAGATAAGAATGGATGGATGAATGTAAACCCAGGAATTGCATCTTCTTACATTTTTAACCAAAAAGAAGGAGATAAAGTAACGGTATCTGGACCTTATGGAGAGTTCTTTATTAAAGATACTGATGCAGAGATGTTATACATCGGTGGTGGAGCAGGAATGGCTCCTATGCGTTCTCATCTTTACCACTTGTTCAGAACATTAAAATCAGGTAGAAAAGTTTCTTATTGGTATGGAGGACGTTCCAAAAGAGAATTATTCTACATCGATCATTTCAAAGCATTAGAGAAAGATTTTCCAAACTTTAAGTTTTACATGGTATTGTCTGAGCCAGTAGAGGAAGACAATTGGAAAATAAAAGATGGTTTAGAAGGTGAAGGAGATGGATTTGTTGGATTTGTACACCAATCCTTAATTGATAACTATTTATCAACTCATGACGCACCTGAAGATATTGAATTTTACTTCTGTGGACCACCAATGATGAATCAAGCAGTATTGAAAATGTGCGACGATTGGGGAGTACCTGATGAGCATGTAGCCTTTGATGATTTTGGAGGATAAAATATACTATTTATAAAAAAAGCGAGTTTAATACTCGCTTTTTTTATGATCAAAATTTAACTTTTAGCTGTTACTTCTTTCCCTATTTTTGAGACAAAATATTTTATGAGAGTACTGTTTAGCTTCTTTTCTTTTGTTCTGTTGTATGGCATTGGAATGGGCTGTAAGGTTAAAACCCCTGCTGTGCAACCTACTCCTACTGAAGAGGTGGCCTATACCAAGGAAGATGCTCCAAAGAAAGAAGTTGAAGAAGTTGAGTACATCAAAGAAGATTATCTTCAATACAGAGATCATGTGTACAAAGACAATATTCAATCCGCTCAATTGTATGTAAAAGATCAACCTTTGTCTTTTCCTGTTATTTTTTTAGGAGACAATAAACAATTGCAATTGCATTTTGATGATTTGGAAACTTCTTTCAAAACCTACGCTTATAAATTTGTGCATTGCAATGCCAATTGGGAACCTTCGGGGCTTATTGCTCAAGAATATATTGAAGGCTTTCAGAATGGATTTATTCAGGATTATAACTATTCATTCAACACACTTTTTCCATACATCCATTACACTGTTAATTTTCCCAATCAAGATATTCGTTTTCGACTAAGTGGAAATTATTTGCTGAAAGTATATGACAACAATGATGAAGAAGATTTATTACTGACTTATCGTTTTTATGTGGTTGACAAAAAAGTAGACATAGAATCGAATATTCACATGGCTACTTTGGCTCGGCACAGAGATTACAAGCAAGAAGTAGATTTTACCATTAAACATCCCTATTATGATATTGTAGATCCATATGCTAACCTGAATGTTGTTATCAGTCAAAATAGGAGGTGGGACAATGCCATAACCAATTTAAAACCACTATTTATCAGAACCTCAGAATTGGAATACAACTATGAGGATAGAAATTTGTTTGATGGAAACAATGAGTTTCGATTTTTCGATACCAAAAACTTGCGCTATCAATCAATGAATGTAGATGGTGTGCAGATTATCGATAAAAAAACACATGTATTTGTGCTTCCAGATGAACCCAGATCTTTCAAACGTTATTCTTTTCAACAAGACCTCAACGGGCAACGCTATGTAAAACGAGACAATAGTGGAGATAGTAACAATGAAGCAGATTATATGCTCACTCATTTTACATTAAAAAGAGCTTCAGAAGAGCCGAACGGAGATCTGTATGTTTTTGGAGAATTGTCAGATTGGGAGTTCAAAGAAAAGTTTAAAATGAAATATGTAGAGGTCAATAATGAATATACCTTAACCGTTAAACTCAAGCAGGGGTATTACAATTACAGTTATGTGTTTTTACCCAAAGGAAAAACAAAGGGAGACATGGCAGTAATAGAAGGCACACATTCAGAAACTGAAAACAATTACTACTTTTTTGTATATCATCGACAAAATGGAGAAATTTATGACCGTCTGATTGACTTTGAAATTAAGAATTCAAACAATCGATCTGTAAGATAAATAAGCAATGGCTAGGGCAATAACTGACGACATATCTGTAAAAGTAACACCAACCTTTGAGGGCAAACAAAAAGGTGGTTTTGATGGGGAGTATTTGTTCAGCTATACCGTAGAAATTCACAATGCAGGTAGTGATTCCGTTCAATTGTTGAGTAGACATTGGTACATTTTTGATTCCAATGCCCAATATTCAGAAGTGAAAGGAGAAGGTGTAATAGGGGAACAGCCAGTAATACATCCTGGGAATTCACACAGCTATAGTTCTTATTGCAAGCTAAACACAGATATGGGCTTAATGTGGGGCACTTACCTTATGAAACGTATGGAAGATGGTAAACTCTTTGAGGTGAAGATCCCTGAATTCCAATTAGTAGTTCCTTATCGTCAAAACTAATGGAGTCAAAACATCTAATAGAAGACACCAAAGGATACTTTCAATTAATTGATGAAAGTGGAATAGCAGCATACATGAGTTATTCTAGAGCTGGTGAAAGCTTAATCATCATTGATCATACTGAGGTAAAGCCAGCGTACAAAGGGCAAAACTTAGGCCGCCAATTGTTAAATAAGGCAGTTGACTTTGCTCGTGAGAAAAACATCAAAATCATGCCGATCTGCCCCTTTGCAGCTTCAGTCTTTCAAAAAGACGAATCCATTAGAGATGTCTTAAAATAAAGACATACCTTCTTAATTATCCGCTAAGGCCTCAAACTCTTTTCTTTTGTTTTCAAACCATTCTTGCATGCCTGTAGGCGATTGCATCAATTCTTGCATTTCTTGTATGGCTTTAAGGTGAGCTTCATCACCCTTTTGATACATTTCCATTCCATGTTGTTTGCTCATTTCAGCAATTTCTTCAAAGGTATTGGCATGAAATTCTAGCTCACAAGCACCACCCAGTTGTTTGCAGTTCATTGTTTTCATAGTTCTTCTTTTTGATTTAGATTTAAGCTTGTTGTTCTTTTAATAGTTCTTCTAACCTTGTAAATACGGAACCCCAACCGTTGAGGATACCCATTTTCTCTTGTTGGATTTTGTATTCTTCAGTTGGATGCACCACATGAAAGGTGAAGTCTGTTTGTTCTCCATTTCTCTCAAAGAGCGCATGTATTTCAACCCCTTCAGTCATGGGCTTGAAGTCTGCCGTAGAAATTATTTTTTCAAAGGCTACGATTTCGGTATAACTTCCTTCAGCTATAAATTCATTTCCGTTGGGCATTGGCATAGCATATTTCCATTTCCCTCCCACCTTAAATTCATGCAGAATTACCTTGGTCGTGATTCCTTTGGGGCTCCACCATTGGGCAATATGTTCAGCCTGTGTCCAAGCTTCCCAAACCAATTCAAGGGGAGCATCAAAAGTTCGTTTTATGGTTACCGTTCTGTTTGCAGCATCATTCATTGTCTTTTTTTTTATTTTTTAAGTCTTGTAAATAATTGTCAAAAGAGTCTAATTTCTCTTCCCATAGTTTTTTATACTGATCAATCCACATAAAAGCGGGGATCAAATTCTGAGCTTGAATTTGGCAATACCGTTCTCTCCCTTTTTGTTTTAGCTCAATAATGCCGCACTCATTCAATATTTTGAGGTGCTTGGAAATAGCCGGTCTGCTGATATCAAATTTTTGGGCCACTTCGTTCACCGTCATGTTTTCAGCAGAAACCAATTCAATGATTTCTCTTCTTACAGGATCGGCTATGGCTTGGAATACATCTCTTCTCATTATTTGTGTAACTATTCGGTTACAAATATAAATGTAACTATTTGGTTACGCAAATTAATCTGAAAATTAATTAATGCTTTTATTTGATTAAAACAAAATGTAAACCAATGAAAAAGCAGAAATAAAGATCCACAGCGAAAAAGCGAAAATCATGGGTTTCCATCCTGTGGCTTTGATGTCTTCAATAGAAAGAGTGGTTCCCACTAAAAATAAGGTGAGTACTAATAAACGCTTAGAAGTTGTTACTGCATACAAGGAAAACTCTTCTGGCAATAGAGAATAGCTATTGATAAAGATGGCAGCTATAAAAGCAAGTATAAAATATGGGATTTTAACTTTTCCTCCTTTAGGTTTAAACAGGAGCATAGAGAAAAAAGAAAGCGGTATTATCCATAAAACCCTTGAAAGTTTTACAGTGGTAGCAATGCGTAAAGCTTCATCACCATAGCTCAATGCTGCCCCTACAACGGAACTGGTGTCGTGAATAGCAATGGCACTCCACAAACCGAATTGACTTTGGCTCAACTCAAAGAAGTGACCCAAAAAAGGGAAAGTGAAAAGCGCTATAGAATTTAAAAAGAAAACAACCGCTATTGCTACGGATATTGTTTTCCCTTCTGCCCGTATTATAGGCGAAATAGCAGCAATGGCACTTCCTCCACAAATGGAGGTTCCTGAGGTAATTAGATGACTTAATTTGCGGTCTACTTTAAAGAGTTTCGCTAATAGAATTCCCAAAGCCAGCGTGAGTACTATTGAGAGTGCTGTTAGGGTAAACCCCTCTTTACTGGTTTTTAAGGTTTCTTGAAGGTACATGCCAAAACCTAAGCCTATTACTGCAACCCTAAGCAAATAGTTAATGATTTTTTTACTCTTTTCTCTATAGGGCACTTGGAGGAAGATGGTAAAAAGAAAACCGCACAATAGGGCAGAAGCACTATTTAACCAGCCTAGTAAACAAGCAACTACAAGTAGGAAAAAAACGATTTTAGAACTGACTGCTTTCACTAAACTGCAATATCGTACTATTTAAAATAATAGCAGTTTATGGTGAATGAAGAATAGTTAAAATAAAAAACAAAATTTAACATACAGATAGTCAGTTAGATAAAGTTAATTTCACATCAATATCTAAGAAAATTAGGTATTTGTTTGGATATACATAAGAATGTTATGTATCTTTGTCCTATGTATTCATCAGAACTAATAAAAGGAACACTAAAAACGATCATTTTAAAACTGCTAAAAGAGCAGGGCAAGATGTACGGTTATGAAATGACCCAAAAAGTGAAAGACTTAACAAACGGGCAAATTCAAATTACTGAAGGTGCGCTTTATCCAACACTACATTCACTAGAAAAAAAAGGTGAATTGGTAACGGAAAAGGAGTACATCGGAAAACGGGTGAGGAAGTACTACTCACTTACTGAGCAAGGCCAGCTTACATCCGAACAAAAGGTAAATGAATTTACTGACTTCATGAATACCATGAAATTTTTGTTGGATTTGGAACCAAAATTGGGAAATGCATAACATTAGTGAAAATGAGTTAGACTTTATTCTCAATGACATAGCATCTCGCGGGATTGCTCTTGAAGATCTGCAAGAGAATCTATTGGACCATATTTGCTGTATCATTGAGAATGAGCTAAAAGAAGGGGAGAACTTTGAGAAGTTCTATGAAACTGTATTGCCCAGATTTTTTGAAAAGGAACTGGAGGAAATACAAACAGAAACGAACAATTTATTAAAATTTAAAAACTTTTATAGCATGAAAAAAATATTAAAAATATCAGGGATGCTCAGTGTAGTATTTATACTGATTGGAATATTATTTAAAACCTTCCACTTGCCAGGAGCAGGAATTACGATGCTTCTGGGTGGTTTTTTATTTAGTTTTCTCTTTTTGCCTTTATTGATAATCATCAAGTTTAAAGATGATGATTCGAAGACGGATAAAGCAATTTTTGGCTTTGGCTTTTTGTTGGCCATAGGTATGAGCGTTGGCTTACTGTTTAAATTAATGTGGTGGCCAGGAGCAAATATGCTTCTATTTTATTCTACCTGTATATTCACCTTTGTGTACGTGCCTGTCTATTTTATAAGCAGGTTCAAACGAGCTGAACTGCGGTTTAATACCATAGTAAACTCAGTGTTAATGTTAGTATGTGGTGGAATTTTTTATTCTTTGTTCGACCTTAGTTACAGCCACAAGTATGCCGACAAAATGATGGAGGATCACATCTATTTACATGAAAATGCAGAGCATTTATTTGCATCTAACGATCGATTATTCAGTAGCAATGACTTTAATGCTGATGTTGCTGAATTGAGAGATTTGTCTGAAAAGGTAAATGAAGAAATAGAAGTGATCGCTTTATGGATTACAGAAAATAATTCAACAAAAGAGATTGGGGAACAAATTCTAGATCTTGGAGAAGAGGTGGAATCCTACAATAAAATGTTGATGCAAGTAGAGCTTACTGAAATGAAACCAATCGAGGAGGGAGATTTTATTGACTTGAATCGACTAAGACCTCAACTTGCAATGAAACTATTGGCCCGTTTGCAACAGCAGTTGGCCATCAATGAAACCGCTTACCTAAGCAATGCTCTTTTATTAGCCAATGCCAACTAACAATTATTGAGTTAAGCAAGCTCCACTTCTTAGTGGGGCTTGTTTAAAAATAGGAGAATGAAGCAGAAGGGTTGGCAGCATTGTTAAACAAAACTCTTTTGCAACTTTTGAATCACCTTCTCTATCCTTTTTCGTTTGCTATCCTTGTCTACTTCTGGAAGACGCAACTGCAAAGTATTTACAAAAGTTTCGGCCTTTTCTTTATCGACAATTGGCAAGGTACGCTCAGCATACATGGGCAATTGATTCGTAGGGCATTTTAGAAGTTGCTCACTCAATAGAGGGAAAGAAGCTGTAGCATAGTTTGCATTTGAGCACAATTGTATCAAAATATTCACAGCATGATCTTTGGTGATCACGGAACCTTTATTAGCTGCTGTTAGAATTTGAGGAAGCAGCTCATAAATTAGTTTGGGTTCAACGGAAGTGATGGTTCCCAGAGCAGTCATTGCACCCCATTGAAGGCGATTGTTTTTGCTGCTCAAATGCTCCACAAAGTCAGAGAGATAAGGAGCAATTAAAGAAGCTTCCTGCGCCCCAATTTCATACAACACCTTAATGCAATCGTTTTGTACGGACTTGCTTCCATTCAAATGCTCCACCAATTCTTTAACTGCGGCTTTGTCTTTTTTGATTACAATTTCCTTTGCCAATTCTTGGTTGGGAAGTTCATCTTTCCGATTGAGGGAAGAAGCAAGTTTGGGGAGTATAGACATCGGGCTGATTAGTAATTGTGATAACTAAAGGGTTTCCTTGAACCACTCAATTATGCTTTGTTGAAGGGCAGGATGCTCAGCAATAATATAAGAACCGTGTTTATTCCCTTCCGCGATTTCTACTTTCTTCTTACCAGTAGTTAGTGCATAAAGTTCATTGGCCCATTCAGCACGTTTTCCATCTTGTTCTGCTTTAGAAGCAATGTGAAAAGCGTTGTTGGGCGCTTTCAACTCTTTCTCCCCACTTAAGTTTTGTACGGCAGCGCTTTTAGCAGAAATGGAAACTACAGACTTTATGGTATACTTCTTTGAAGCAGCTGCAACACAGGCCAAGTTGGCGCCAATAGATGCTCCTACAATTCCAATTCTTTTAGCGTCAATCTTTTTGTCTTGCTTTAAAAAAGCGATGGCAGCTTGTAAATCCAAGGGAGCTCTTTTGGGGTTGTTGAAGAGGTCTTGTATGTCTCCTTCATCTTTCTCAGAATCACCATGCAGGCGCACATCATATACCAATACAGCATAACCGGCCTTGAGCAGTTTTTCCGTTAAAGGGTTTTCCAACCACTCTTCTTTATTGGAACCGCCTTGATGAATCAATATAACCGCTGGAGCTGGAGTAGCATCAACAGCAGGGTTTTGAAAAACTCCATTGATGGTAATGCCATCTTTGGTTTTAAAGCTTACTTCTGAAAAATCTGTAGTTTCTTGTGCAGTAGCACTAAAGCAAGCGAAAAGCATCAAACTGAAGCTTAGCAATCGTTTCATAAAGCGTGTTTTTTTAATACAGCTTAAAAGTAGAAAAAGGAATGCTAGAACAGTGAACTGAAGAAGACAATTTTGGAATTAGTTAATAAGGAAGTGAACAGCAGGAACTGAACCCCTGCTGTTCTATCTCTTATTGCACAATAAATTTAGTGGAGATGCTTTGCTCATAACCGTACTGTACCCTCAAAAAGTAAATCCCAGGAGAAACATCCAAATTGAAAGTAGCCAGGCTAATATTCTCAAACTCTTGCATAACGATTAGCTGGCCAAGGTGATTTTGAATAGTGAGCTGAACTTTATCGGTGAATTGACCCAGATCAACAGATAAAGCGCCTGAGGTTGGATTGGGGTAGCATTTTAGATCCCTTACTGTTGGGAGTTTTTGAGTGCTCACTGAAGAAAGGGTATCAAATAAAGTAGGGCGATAGCCTTTCAAAACAGAGCGCATCAAATCAATTTGACCCAAGGTGAAAGAGTTTTGGCAAGGGCCGGTAGAATAATCCATATAGTTCTCTACCATATTTGATAGGTCCATATTGTCGATGGTATCGGTACAAGAGTTAGTAGTGAAATTGCAAGTCCATGCACTAGAAGCATTGCTATTTGGAGTATCGTCAATGTGGTCGCCAAAGCTGCAATCGCCATCTCCCCAAATGTGTCTTAAGCCTAAGTAATGGCCTACTTCATGAACCAAAATTTTGCCAGTAGTAACAATGCCATTGTATGCATTATAGGCAGCAGGTAAGGAATTGGGATTGTTGCTTCCAATGTTTACATAATGCACCAATACACCCTGCTCATAAATATTGACTGCATCTAGAACAGAATCTGGCCAGTTGACATGGTCTACTGGAGGAGTTGCCAATGCGAAGAAAACCAACTCTTCAAAATTATTGAACTGAGGTTCTAGAATTCTCAAATCACCAATCCATACATTAAGGTATTCATCTGTATCCCAAGGATCTTTACCGCCTAAAGTATCGTTGGTAATTCTAAAGTAGTTGTAGTAGAGGCTGTCGTTAATCCAATCGAATATTTGTTGGCCTTGACCTTGACCATAAGGCAAGGTGCCTCCAAAATCTGTAATAGTAGTACTGGTTCTAGTGATGCCATTGGTAGGAGAGCCTGCTGGATCAAAGTCTGCCAATTTGAATTCAATATTAGAATCGCCAACAAGATCTTTGAATTCAGCCCTTGTATTGGAAGTATCGGCATTTTGCCTTCTAAAGCATTCATTCAAAATATCAACCTGATTGAAGATAACAGAATCCGGAATGTTTTCCTCCGCATTATTATGAACGATATGAAAAACAATAGGAACAGTATACAACTTTACATTGCTCTTATTTCGTTGCTGATTCTTAACCACTCTAGTTAATTGAGCCATGAATTGATCTGAAAGGTCTAGGAATCCATTTGTTTGCTGATCCATCTTTTCCATGATGTCGAAGCCGCCACAAGCTGGAATATTTGTAGCTAAAGAATCTTTAGTTTCAGATATTAACCCTTGAGCAGTTGTATTCAATGCAAAAAGCAAAGCAAAACAGAAGGAAAGGAGTTGGTAAGTATTTTTCATGATGCATTTAGTTTTAATAATCTGAAGCAAAAGTAGAGGGGAAGAGAAGTCAAAAATTGGAAATTTGGGACAAGGCCCAAAAATCAATCAAAAGTCCAATACGTATCTTGGCTGCCGAGGTTTGATAAATGCTTGAAGAAATGCTTGGGGTTAAAGCCCGTCAGTTTTTTGAAATGATTGATAAAGTCCGACTGATCGTAATAAGCGGTATTATAGGCCAACTCTGTAAGTGTGGCCTTATCTTGAGAAGTTTGAAAAGCATCAATGGACTTTCTGAATTGAATCATTTTGATGTAATCAATTACCGAGCAATTGTGGTGTTTTCGAAATAAGCGCAGCAAGGTTTTTCGACTGACTTCCAGTTCTGCGGCTAATTCTTCTACGGTATATTTTGAGTCACTTTGCAGCAACAACTCAACGGCCTCTTCCATTTTTGGTTCTTCTAGGCCAGTATAGATGGATAAAAAATATTCGTCTAAGAGTTCAACCTTTTCTTGAATGTTTTCGGTTTGGTAAACCTTATCAAGAGTTGATTGCATGGACGCTTTGAAGTAGTCAAACTCTAAATTAATCGACTGAGGGATATAGGGCGCTAAATTTCCTTCCACAAATTGGTTCAAGCCCAATGCTTGAAAAGCAATGCCTATTTTATTGAAAGGTGGATGGATTTCAGCTTTTGCTGCATGGTTTGTAAGCTTTACAAAACCAAAGAAGTAATTATTCTGCTTGGGTTTAGTTATCGAAGTGTAGTTGTTTTCTAGCGTTACTTCTGAATCCTTATAAATTGAAAGTGCATTTTTATAATGGGGATAATAAATGAAAGAACGTGCTGAATTATCCGCTCCAGATTGATGGAAATAGTAATACGCAATGTGCTTTTTAAGAAGGGCAGATTGAGGCGGTTGGGAATGGAATAGGTCTTTCATTGATACTAATGCAGTCACAAGGATTATGCCGAAGCAAATTAGGAAAGTCGGCTTTCAAAAGCAAGTGAAGGTCGTAGGGATAATTACTTTTTTATGTACTCAATCTTAGCCTTTAGCTTCACCATGGCTTCATAGTCTTCTTCCGGAAAATTATTTTCTTTGGCGAAGCTTATGGCTTTGTTGGTAAACTCAGCAGCCTTGCTGTAATCCTCCATGGCAAAATACAATTTGGAATAGGTGCTGAGGTAGAGGTATTCACCAGCAAATACAGTTTGGTTGTTTTTCTCAATCAAGAGGGAAAGGTCTATCCATTTGATAACTTCTGGAATGAGGTACAACTGTTCTTTGGGAACATTTTCAAAATTAGCAGCATACATGGTGAGGTTTGCCGCTGTACCATTGTAGTATTCTATGGCAACCAATCCTTGATCGGCAGTTGCCCCTCCCATATTTAAGGTGCCTTTGCCATTGGGATCAAAAAAATAATTCATAAAAGCATCATTTTGATCTTCGAAAAACGCACTGTCTCTTTTCTCCCGAATTAATTCTGTCATTTCATCCACAGAAAAACCAAGCAGTTCATAGCGTTCTATGTGTGCCTTGAGCAAATCGTAGTAGAGCGGATAATTTTTGCTGACTTTAGCGTATTGCAGATGAAATTCAGAAACGACTTTCTCATCTGGTTCTACAAATTGGCTTTGGTAAAAATCGACGATGGCATTGAACAAGCTGTCATTCTGCTGCTTTGCTGCAGTCTGTATACCCCGCTTAAAAATAGAGATGTATCGATGTACTAAACCTTGACTGCTATAGAGTTCAAGAAATTGAGTAGTGGAAGCGTGAAATTCTTCAAAAGCTTTGGACTCAAAAGAACGACTGTATTTATACAAATGAGAATAATAAGCGGAGTCTTTTTCTTGAAGGTATGCCTCTAAATAAAGGTCGAAAATGGGTGTGTATTCTTGATAAGACTTTTTTAGAAACTCCACATATTCCAATAAAAATTCAGGCTCTCTATTTCCTTTTTCGAAGGCTATTTTATAGTGAATGGATTGTGTTTCCGGATTAGCCGCTTCTTGACCTAACAGTAGGAAATCTTCAGCATTTCTGTAGCCCACAGCTTGGTGAACGGCAATTTCAGAGCCATCGATAAAGAGGTGAGTGGGGTAGGCCCCTACCTTATATTGTTTGTGCAATTCGGGACCAATTCCTTTCTCCATATCCATGCGGTAACACAAGAAATTCTCATTGTAGAATGCTCCCACCTTTTCATCGGTATACACCTCCCTTTCCATTTTTTTGCAG
>Ga0316204_10010244_pt1 | contig 12150 bp, 11 predicted proteins | sample 6monrhotite_MG_2_FD_205661 | JGI IMG/M metagenome (GOLD analysis project Ga0316204, IMG submission 205661) | Microbial mat bacterial communities from mineral coupon in-situ incubated in ocean water Damariscotta River, Maine, United States -... | ecosystem: Environmental > Aquatic > Marine >...
TTAAAAGCATTTGTTGCTGTACACTCAACCCACCTTGGCCCGTCTGCTGGCGGGACACGGTTTTGGCATTACGAAAACTCCAATCTTGCTCTGCGTGATGTACTTCGGCTGTCGCGCGGTATGAGTTACAAAAATGCTATGGCAGGGCTCAATCTTGGCGGCGGCAAGGCCGTTGTGATAAAACCCCATGGTGATTTTGACCGAACTGCATTGTTCACTAAATTCGGAGCGTTTATCAACTCTATAGGCGGTGCCTATTACACAGCAGAAGATGTCGGAATGACTACGGACGATATGCGCACAATCCGTACAAAAACCGAATTTGTTGCTGGTCTTGATGAAGGCGATGCTGCATCAGGAGACCCCTCGCCAATCACAGCAGACGGCGTATTTCGCTGTATCAAATTAGCCGCCCAGAAACGGGGCCTAGCTCTGTCGGGAGCAACGGTGTCTGTGCAAGGTCTCGGTCATGTTGGCTACACCATATGTAAACTCCTGCACGCAGCAGGCTCTAAGCTAATTGTTACTGACATTAACAAACAAGCCGTCGATAGTGCTGTTAATGAGTTCGGCGCAAAAGCAGTTGCGCCGGATGATATTTACGCACAAACGGCAGATATATTTTCTCCCTGCGCACTTGGTGCAATCCTAAACCCAAAAACCATAAGACAGTTGAAGACCAAAATTGTCTCAGGCGCCGCTAACAACCAGCTTTCAGTTCCTGAAATGGGTCAGGAATTACAAGACAGAGGCATCCTCTACTGTCCCGATTATGTGGTCAATGCTGGTGGCATTATCAATATAGCTGGTGAAATAGAGGGCAATTATAGTCCTGATTGGGTTGAGAAAAAACTGCAAGGCGTCGAGAAAACTCTGGAACAGATTATTGACCTTGCAGCAGAAACCGACCGTAGCACAGACACTATAGCAGATGAGATGGCGCGGGGCCGCATAGGCCGGTAAATCATGATAAAATCTCACATCCTGGGCTCAGGACCTCGCTTACCAGTTGACCTGCTTCTATTATTCTGTTATTTCTGTAATTACAGAATATATAGACGTAAAGGAGATGTATCGTGAAATTGACCCCGACTACTGAAAAATTTATCGTTCACTGGGGAGAAATGGGAAGCCAATGGGGTGTCAGTAGATCTGTCGCACAGATTCACGCTTTGCTATATTTATCAGAGCATGCATTCCACGCAGAACAAATATCTGTCATCCTTAATCTTGCCCGTTCCAACGTTTCGACATCCCTAAAGGAGTTACTGGCATGGCGATTGATTACCCGTGTACAGATTTTGGGAGATAGACGCGATCATTACGAAGCCATCAAAGACAACTGGGAAATTGTCCTGCGTATTTCCGAAGGCCGTAAAAAACGAGAAATTGACCCAACCCTACACCTGCTACGCCTTGTCGCAAACAATACGCAATACGACCACGAGGTTACAGAGGCACAACGCAAGCAAATTGACGAACTTGTCGGCTTTATGGAAACCATGACCAATTGGTATGACGATATTCGCACAGTCCCAAAGGACAAATTGTTCCGTTTAATGAAACTCGGTGCGAAAATAGTTAAGTTCATTGGTAAGTAATGGCGTGAAAAATTTTGCACAAAATCCGAATGGGGTGGTGAAAGATACTCCCCTAACCGCGCGACGACCAAATTTTGAAGCCCTAACTGGAAAAGCTGGATGGGCACAGTTACATCCGGCTATCAGACATCGTTTCTCGAACCACGACTTACGGGTAACATATCCCGGTGCTTTGTCTGTCCAATCTTCTTTGTTTGGATTGATTTTTGCTTGGCTATTACAGCCATTTGGCAACCCCCTGCCCTTAACACGGACGCGCACTTTTAAGGCCGAAGTTAAAGTCTTCCCGGATATAGGCGGTGGTGTTGTTTGGCAACGCAACTTTTTGCACGCCGATAATTCGCCCTTACGCATAGAAAGCGTCAAACAATTAGGAACCGACGGCAATCTCATGGAGTGTATTCGTCCAGGAGTACTAGGGGGCATAGGCATGGGCTTGACCATTTGCGAAGAAAATGGTGCGCTAAATTTTGCCAGCCATAATTATTTTATTGTGTGGGGTAAATTACGAATATCTGTGCCGCTCTTACTAACACCAGGGCGGACACTGGTAGAGCATATAGACGCAGGAAGCGGGCAATTTCGCTTCCGTTTAACTATGACCCACCCGTGGTTTGGCCGCACCATATATCAAGATGGTATATTCTCTGATCCGCTTGGTCCAGAGGGCTAATTTCATCTGGAGTGGGTATAAGTTGGGGCATTGACCTTTCCCCCCATAAAGCCCATTTAGCGCCCTATGGCAAATGATGTAAAAACAACAACCACGAAAATGATAACACTGGGATGCCGCCTGAACGCTTATGAAAGCGAGGTGATGGCTGGTCATGCGCAAAAAGCGGGTCTAACCGACGCGGTGATTATCAATACATGTGCCGTAACCAATGAAGCCGTGAGGCGGGGCCGTCAAACCATCCGCCGCGCTGTGCGTGAGAACACAGGTTCCAAGATAATAGTAACAGGATGCGCCGCACAGATTGAACCCAAAACTTATGCCCAGATGGACGGGGTCGATCATGTGCTTGGCAATGCGGAAAAAATGGCTGTTGAAAGCTTTACCCTAAAGAAAAAATCGAATGTCAGCGACATTATGAAAGCACGTACCGCCGATAAATCTCGAGCTGGCGGGCTTATCGAACGTGCCCGCGCCATTGTGCAAATACAAAACGGATGTGACCATCGCTGCACGTTTTGCATTATCCCGTTCGGACGCGGCAATTCGCGCTCTGTCCCGGCTGCGGAAGTTGTACGCCGTATAGCTAGCCTCACCGCACAGGGTTTCAACGAAGTCGTATTGACGGGCGTAGACATATCCTCATGGGGAGAGGATTTGCCTGGCAAACCAATGCTAGGAAATTTGGTCGCGCGGATATTAAAATCAGTCCCTGACCTACCCCGGCTCCGTCTATCGTCAATTGATAGTGCAGAGGTTGACGATGAGTTATTTGACTTGTTTGCGACTGAACAGCGCCTGACCCCATACTTACACCTGTCTTTGCAGCACGGGGACAATATGATCCTCAAACGTATGAAACGACGCCACACACGCGAAGATGCTATTACATTGTGCAAGCGTCTACGCCGCGTGCGCCCTGATATAAGTTTTGGGGCTGACATTATAGCAGGCTTCCCAACTGAGACCGAAGAAATGTTCGAAAACTCCGTTCGCTTGGTCGAAGAATGCGGCTTGGCTTGGCTACATGTATTTCCTTACTCAGCACGCCAAGGCACACCGGCAGCTAAAATGCCGCAAGTCAGCGGCGCAGTCATTAAACGGCGCGCAAAACATTTGCGCGAAGCCGGTAATAAAACCCGAGATATGTTTTTACGGGCCCGCGCTTATGGCCATGACTTAGCCCTCATTGAAAAAGGTAATTTAGCCCGACTAGCGGACTTTTCCCCTGTGCAATTACCGCAACATAGCGTAGCTGCCAAAAGCATAGTAGGACAGTTGCGCCCTGTACGGATTACGGGCTATGCTGACGAGAATCTTATAGGGGAACTCGTGTGAGTGAAGAGGGTAAAAAAAAGAAAAAAGGTGGGTTTTTCAAGCGAGCATTTGGCTTTAAATCCAAAGAAGAAAAACTAGCCGAAGCCGCTGCAATTAAAGCCGAGCAACAGGCCGAAGTTGATGCTGGGATGGCAGAACGCATGGCGGCCATCAATGCGGCCGCTCTGAAGGCAGCGCGCGAACAAGACGAAGCCCACTTAAATGAAGCCGAGAAAGCCCGCCTCGAAGAACAAGAGCGCGAACAAGCCGAAGAACAAGCCCTTGAAGATGCGAAAGCCGCCAAACGCCTGGTTAAAGAAAAACAAAAACTAGCTGAAGAAACCAAACGCAAAGAAGAAGCAGAGGCCGCCCGCGCGAAAGCTGAAGCGGAAAAAGCGGAAAAACTAGCCCTAGAAAAAGCCGCGCGAGAAAAAGCGGAAGCAGAAGAAATTGCGCGCTTAAAAGCAGTCGAAGAAAAGGCAAAACAAGAAGCTGAGCAACAGGCTAAACTTGCCGCAGAAAAACTGGCCAAGTTAGAAAAAGAAAAGCTGGAAAAAGAGGGAGCAGAAAAAGAAAAAGCTGAAGGAGTTGCGCGCCTGCGCGAAGAAGCTGAAATTGCGCAAAAAAAACAAGCCGCAGAAACGGCACGCCTTAAGGCCGAACGAGAACATGCAGAAGCCGCGATCGCCGAGCGCCGCAGAGCTGAACAGAAAGCTGCCGAAAAACTTAAGGCCGAAAAAATTGAAGCGGAACAATTAGCCGCAAAACAACAAGCTGCAGAAGATGCACAGCGTAAAAAACTAGAAGCGCAACTCATCAAGGAACAGGCCGAACGCGAGGAAAAAGCGAGCAAAGAACGTGCCGCCTGGGAGGCGGAGCAAGCGGCATTGCTTAAAACAGAACGCGAGCAAGGTTTTCTTGGGCGTATTTCTAAAGGGCTCAACAAATCAACCACACAAATGTCGGACAATATCTCCGCCATTTTCAACAAGCGCAAATTAGATGATGAAGCATTAGAAGACCTGGAAGATTTACTGATTGCAGCCGATTTTGGTGTGGGGCCAGCCACGCGAACGGCAGAATTGTTGGCCAAAGACCGTTTTGATAAACAGGTCACAGACACAGAGATTAAAATCGCCCTCGCCGATGTGATTTCAGAAGTTTTAACGCCCCTAGAAAAACCAATTTTGCTCACGGGCGCCAAACCTGAAATCATGTTATTTGTCGGCGTTAACGGTTCTGGTAAAACCACTACTCTCGGTAAAATCGCAAAACGCTATACCGATGACGGCAAAAAAGTAATGCTGGCGGCGGGTGATACATTTCGCGCCGCCGCGGTGGAGCAACTGAAAGTTTGGGGCGAGCGTTCTGGTGCGCCTGTCGTTTCGGCTCCACTCGGCGCAGACGCTTCTGGTTTAGTCTATGATGCAATCAGTCGTGCCAAGGCTGAAGACGTGGATATCCTGATGATCGACACAGCGGGACGATTACAAAACCGCACAGAGCTTATGGACGAGTTGGAGAAAATTGTCCGCATCATCAAAAAGCAAGACGAAACTGCACCGCACCATTCTATCTTGGTTTTAGATGCTACTGTTGGCCAAAACGCGCTCCTGCAAACCGAAGCATTCCAAAAAACCGCAAGCATCACCGGCCTGATTATGACCAAGCTAGACGGTACAGCAAAAGGCGGTGTCCTCGTCGCCCTAGCCGATAAATTCAAACTCCCCATCCACGCCATAGGCATAGGTGAACGCATAGAAGATCTAGAAAATTTCAGCGCACCAGTATTCGCAGCAGCACTGTCAGGAATAGCAAATGCAGTTGTGGAGGAAAGCTAACTTGGCTTTCTTGACACTTTAATTTGATAATGCCAATGTAAAAGCTCTAGGTAGAATTAAATGTTAGGACATATGAATGGCCAAAGAAATTTCCCCAGAAAATCAAAGCATTGATACGCTATTTTCCAGCACAACATATTATATCGACTTCTATCAGCGTGATTATAAGTGGACAACCGAACCCGTTAAAAGATTATTGGATGATATTTTTTACTTATTTGATGCCGCTTACAGCAATACCGCTAAACAAGGTGTTAGCCCTGAAATAGCCACAGATAAGTATCCTTGGTACTATCTAAATTCCTATGTAACCAATACGATTGACGGCAAGGTTTATGTTGTAGATGGCCAACAACGATTGACCACAATTACACTTATTCTTATGAACTTACGTCAGCGAGCAAACACTTATGAATCTGAACTTGCGCATTGGATAAGTAATAAAATAGCTGGTCAATCAGGCTATAAGACCAAATTTTGGATGAACCACGAACGACATAAAGCCGCCATGAAAGCCCTTTTCGACAACTCGGATGTCATCCCGACCAAGAGCGGTATTAGTGCTGAAAATATGGAGACAAATTATAAAGCAATTGACCGCTATTTACATGATAAACTTGATACAAAACATAAATTCGAAACGTTTGTTTTTTATTTTTTAAACCGATTGGTACTCATAAATTTATCTGTGAACCAAACCGACGTACCAATGGTATTTGAGGTGATAAATGACCGCGGTGTCCGACTACGGCCTTATGAAATATTGAAAGGTAAATTACTTGGGCAGATCGATAAAACCGAGATGATTATTGAAGACTATAACTCTGTTTGGGAGAATGGTGTTGCACGGGTCAACCAACATAAACCGGAGGAAATTGACCCTTTCTTTGTTTATTACTTAAAAGCTAAGTATGCAGATAATCGAAAGCAGGGGCAACGGTTTGACAATGAATATCATCGGGAAATGTTTCATTCGGATATCAATGAAAAAATAGATTTAGAGCGAAATCCCAAAAGCGTTAAATTATTTCTAAAGAACGAATTTGAATATTACACCAAGGTTTATTCCAAAATTTGGAATTTTGCCACCACGCAAACGCAAGGTTTTGATCATGTATATTTCAACCGCCTAAACGAAATGGACAGTCAATTTTTGCTCATCCTTTCCGCATGCAGTGTGGATGACAGATATGAAGACGAAAAAATAAAACTTATATCTTTCAACATTGATCGCCTTTTCTCGCTACTTAGATTACAACGTGCATATGATAGTAACGAATTTTCTGAAGCCATTTTCGAAATTTCAAAACAAATTAGAAATGGTGAATTTTCCAAAATACAAAAAATATTCGATGATACTCTCCAAAATTTATTAATCTCACGACGCGGGTCAGATATATCAAAGCTTTTTGAATTTACACAGTTCAAAAATACGTCAATCAATGATATCCCGACACGTTTCACAAGATATTTCTTTGCCAGAGTTGATAATTTTATAGCCAAAAACGTTAATATGGAAAATAAACACCCGATAGCCGACCTTGTTTTAAAAACTGGTGCCATAAATGGTTTTCATATAGAACATATATTGTCTCGTAATGACGCTAATTTAGCGCTCTATAATAATGACGAAGACACGTTCGAGATCGACAGAAACCGCCTAGGCGCAATTTTAATGCTTAAAGGGAAAGACAATATATCCAGCGGTAATGAGCCTTTCTCTAAGAAATTAGAATCCTATGCAAATACTCTGCATTGGAATGAAACACTTAGGTCTGATAGCTATAAATCGAAAAAAGATTTTTCAGCTTTGATAGAACGATCTGGGCTACAATTTAAGCCATATTCACAGTTTGCGGATGAGCAAGTAGAAGCAAGACAGGAACTCTTATTCGGAATTGCCCAGAAAATTTGGGAACCAAATTGGGATGAGGTGATTGAATAATCGTCGTTAACTAAGTAGGTTTTTCAACTTCGGGAGTAGCTTTTCGCTTGCGCATAGTAGGTTTCCGCTGGTTAGAACAGTGTCATATTCGCCTGTGTCCAAGTCTTGGACTATGCCGCCCGCTTCGCGCACGATAACGATGCCCGCAGCCATGTCCCACGGGCTGAGCCGGCGTTCCCAGAAGCCGTCAAAGCGGCCTGCGGCTAGCCAAGCCAAATCGAGAGCGGCGGAACCATTGCGGCGGATACCGGCGGTTTCAGCCATAACTTTGTGAAGCTCAGTGAGAAATTTTGCATGGCCGGGCTTGCCGCGAAACGGAGAGCCTGTGGCGATGGTACAGATGGTCAAATCATCACGCGGTGGAATTCGCAGACGTTTTTCCACGCCGCGCCCATCAACTAAAAATGCGCCCTTGCCAACTTCGGCGAAAAACATTTCGTCGCGTATCACATCATAAACAACACCTGCGTGGAGCTTACCTTCGCGCTCTACACCAATAGAAATAGCGAAATGCGGGTTACCGCGCATGAAATTCGTTGTCCCGTCCAGCGGATCAATAATAAATTTGTGGGTTTTATCAGACCCGCCAACTTCGCCGCGCTCTTCAAGTAAATACCCATAACCCGGACGGTCATGACGCAGACTTTCGAATATTTTTTCTTCAGCCATTTTATCAGCCGCAGTTACAAAGTCCGCTGGGCCTTTACGGGACACTTGCAGGTTTTCGACTTCACCGAAATCGCGCGATAAGGTGCGTGCACCCTTACGGGCCGCAACCATCATAACATCAACTAGGGGGGAAGAATTCGCCATTAATCCGCTCGCTTTACGTAAGACCCATCTTCGGTCATGACCAAAATTTTCTCGCCGACGTTTACGAACGGTGGCACGGTGGTTCGCACACCATTTTCCAGGATTGCTGGTTTATAGGAATTTGCCGCAGTTTGGCCTTTAACGACTGGCTCGGTCTCACTGATTTCCAAAACAACTTGGTCAGGGAGTGATACAGATATTGGCCGTTCTTCATGGAATTCCAGTTGGACCTCCATGCCGTCTGTTAAAAAAGCGGCGCGGTCCCCAATAAATTCGGCCTGTAAATTGATTTGTTCATAATTTTCGCAGTTCATAAACACCAACATATCACCTTCTGCATAGAGATAGGTATGCGGCTTCTGATCGAGCCGAATTTTTTCTACAGTTTCAGATGCCCGAAAGCGTTCATTGAGCTTACGCCCGTCAATCAAATTTTTAAGTTCAACCTGATTAAATGCCCCGCCCTTGCCAGGTTTAACGGCATTGGTTTTAACCGCGACCCACAAACCATCTTGATGGCTAATGATATTGCCCGGTTTGATTTCATTACCGTTAATTTTCATATTGTTTCCTTAACTCGTATAGCTCAGCAAATACTGTGCGCAAACGTTGGCGGCTCTTACCAAACAGACTGCACGGCGGCAACAGCATAATTACATAGAAAGTTATAGGACTAACCATTTGACAAAACCGTGATTGGCGTCATGCGTGCCTACGGGTTAAGTTATTTTAAACGGAGGAACCATGTCCCTATTCCCTAGCCTTACGCCTAACCTTGGCGATACTCCACATTTAGGCGCAGTTTTTCAAGCATTTCCAGATGCAGTCAAACCACTGTTACAATATCATGATATATTGCTACGCGGCGACAGCCCCCTGAGCATTGCGCAGCGCGAATTAATCGCCACCTATGTATCTGGGTTAAATGCCTGCACATTTTGCTTTGGCGCCCATAAAATTTACGCGAAAGTGTTCGGGATTGAGGAAACCTTGATCGATGCAATGATGCGGGACATAGAAACGGCACCCCTGCCCGCTCGGATAAAACCCATATTGGCTTATGTGAAGAAGTTAAACACCCTACCTGCAAATATGAGAGATACTGATGCACAGGCGGTGTACGCGGCCGGGTGGAGTGAACGCGCACTCTATGACGCCGTGCAAATTTGCGCTTTGTTTAATTTCATGAACCGGATCATTGAAGGAACAGGGGTAACATTTGATTATAGCGCCACCCCGCCAAGCGATGATGAATTGCAGGCTAGGCGAACTCGCACTTATATGGACTACGGTCGGGAACTTGGTATAGTAGATTAAAGGAGGAGAACAGTATGATGGATTTAATAAGTAACTTCACGGCGGATGTAAAAGCAGGCCCGGCATGGATCTATTACTGGGTCAATTTCATGGGGTTTGTATTCTTATTGTCTATTCCCTTTGCCGTCAAACGGGTTGAGGCTCGCTGGATTGCGCTATCCACGCTTGTAGTCGCGCCTATTGTCATGTTCTCGCTTTATCATAAATTTGGCTATGAGCGGGTGTTAGGCTGGGGACACATTATAGCCTGGCCACCGGTTCTGTATTATCTGTGGCTGCGCCGCAAGACATGGCAGGTCAAAGAAACCTTAACCGGAAAATGGATCGCATTAACTGTTTTAGTCATGCTGGTGTCGCTAGTTTTTGATGTTGCCGATGTCATCCGCTACGCACTTGGTCAGCGCGGTTAACTATCCCAGATTTGACGCCATACGCATTGCTGCCGGGGTCAAGACTACGATAAACAAAACGGGCAGGAAAAACACAATCATTGGTACCGTAAGTTTTGCAGGTAGACCCGCCGCTTTTTTCTCTGCGGCAAGAATACGCATTGCGCGATTTTCATCTGCCATAGTACGCAATGTTGCCCCTAGCGGCGTACCGTAACGCTCTGATTGAATGAGGGCCGTAGAGACTGCGCGAATACCTACGTGATTATTGCGTCTGCCCAGGTTTTCATATGCCTGACGGCGGCTCTGTAAGTATGAAAGCTCTGCCGTAGTCAGAGAAAATTCCTCCGCAAGTTCAATAGAGTTTTCTGCCATTTCTGAGGCAACTTTGCCAAATGCCAATTCGATTGACATTCCCGATTCTACACAAATGAGCAAAAGATCGAGCGCATCAGGAAAAACTGGCGTGATAGAACTTATGCGTTTGCCAGCTTTATTTTTAACATACATACCAGGTGCATAATATCCAAGAACCATTAAAGCAAATGCTGCGACCAATGACTGCATCAAACGCCAATCAAGCGGGTTGAGTAAAACAAAATAAAGCACACCGAACAAAAATAGAGCGATTGGCATTATCAAACGGAACATGTAAAATAGGTATATTGGCCGTTGCCCGCGCAGGCCTGCTTGGCTCATTTTATCTTTCAAATCGGGGGCCGCCAGTAATTTTTCCAATGACAAATTATCGACAAGGTTTTTGACAAATCCTTTTGATTCAGATCGCAAACCTTGAGGATTATCTAAATCTGTCATACGCTGTTTGCGCATATTTTCACGTTCATTCGAAATACCGTTCATGCGTTTCTTTAATACATCACCTTCTAACAAAGGTGCCAAAAGCGCATATAGCGTCGCAACGCTGCCAAGGCATACAAGTAAGATCAACACATTTGTAATTAAATCGAATGAACCAGTTTCCATATCAATCTCTAAAACTTGAAGTTAATCATTTTGCGCATAATCCAAATACCGAATCCCATCATGGCAGCGCTGATCATCAAATTAGTCTGCCCCGTTTTGGTGAAATACAAATCATGCATATAATCAGGCGAGACAACACTCACCATAGTCATCACGCCTGGTGGCAAAATTCCGATAATAATTGCCGATACTTTGGCCTCGGCAGCTAGAGCTTTGATCTTTTCGCGGAGCAATTTACGACCGCGCAAAACCTTTGAAAGATTATCCAAACTTTCGCCCAAATTACCACCGGTTGAACGTTGTATTGACAACACCGTACCAAAAAAATTTACTTCTGAAAGTGGCATACGTTCATACATGCGCTCAATGCAGGTCTCTAAAGGTACACCAACACTTTCGCCTTCAACAAGTTTTCGAAACTCTCCCCCTACGGGCTCAGGGGCCTCATGGGCAATCATCCGCAGACAGTCCCCAAGTGGTAATCCTGTACGGACACCCCGCACGATAATATCCATGGCATCGGAAAAATTAGCCGTAAATGCTTTTTGACGTCTGGTAATGAGGAAGTTTAGGATAAGCCTCGGCAAACCAAACCCGAGAATAAACCCTATACCCAATGATATGAGCGGGCTTAAGCCAAGAAAGATCGGTACACCAGCACCAATAACACCTATGACCAGCGAAATAATAGTAAAGGCCTTTGGATCCGTCTTCATATTTGCATGTATGAGCTTTGCCTTCAGTGATTTACTTTTTTTCTTTTTTGATTTTTGATCTTTTTCTAAATCTGCAAGCGAATTTTCGATCATTTTACGGCGATTACTATTATCATCCACTTTCATGAAAGAAAATGTGGACTTTCTTTCTTTGCTATCGGTAATCGAAAATTGTTCAACTCTTTTTTTACTCGAATTGCCACCAGAATCGATGATTAGATAGCCAACAATAGCTATACCGACTACACCCATTATAGTGAGTATCATATACGGTTCCATCAGCCTTCTCCAGCCTCGTCAAGCGCCATTGCCAATTCTTTCTCAAGGTTGAAATAACGGGCACGCTCCCAAAATGCTGGGCGTGCAATGCCTGTTGATTTATGTTCGCCAATAATTTTGCCATTGGCGTCTTCACCGTCCATCTCATAGAGCACCAAATCTTGCGTGACAATTACATCACCTTCCATACCCAAAACTTCAGTAATATGGGTGATTTTCCGTGAACCATCTCTCAGGCGAGTGGCTTGAATAACAACATCAATAGAGCCAACAAT
>Ga0316204_10010245_pt1 | contig 12148 bp, 11 predicted proteins | sample 6monrhotite_MG_2_FD_205661 | JGI IMG/M metagenome (GOLD analysis project Ga0316204, IMG submission 205661) | Microbial mat bacterial communities from mineral coupon in-situ incubated in ocean water Damariscotta River, Maine, United States -... | ecosystem: Environmental > Aquatic > Marine >...
GCATAACGTTGTAATGAATGCTCTTGTGACCATTTCAAGTAACCACGGTTCCAGTTACGCATATACTGGTAAGACTTTGGTAAGTGGTGCTGGTAAACGCAATTGTTTTTCTCATACATTTCCCATTGGTTTGGATTTGGTTCACCTTTCATGAACTTCTCGCCACCTTTACCACGCCAGCCTGATAAGAAACCAATGCCAGAACCTGGAGCAGTTTCATAGTTAACAATAAAGTCAGGATAGTCACGGAATTTACGTGTGCCGTCTTCTTTGGTGAAAGCAGGTAATTTCAAACGTGAACCCAATTCGATGATGACTTCCTGGAACGGTTTACATTCGCCTTTAGGCGGAACAACTGGGATACGCACAGAATCAACTGGGCCGTCAAATTCAGAAATAGGGCGATCTAACATCGAGATTACGTCATGACGTTCAAGATAAGTCGTATCCGGCAATAACAGATCAGCATACGCAGACATTTCAGACTGGAATGCATCACAAACAATCAAGAATGGAATTTTGAAAGTACCATCTTCATTTTTGTCATTGAGCATATTACGGACTTCAGACGTATTCATGGTTGAATTCCATGCCATGTTTGCCATAAAGATCAGTAAAGTATCAATGTCGTAAGGATCTTTGTTGACAGCATTGGTGATGACGTTTTGCATCATGCCATGGGCTGATAATGGGAATTCCCATGAGAACGCTTTATCAATACGAACCGGCTCACCTTTATCATCAACAAACAAATCATCTGGTTCAGCTGGCCAACCTAATGGCATGCCATCAAGAGGTGTATTAGGTTGAACGCCTTCTGGACCTCTTGGTGTTTTTGCACAAGGCGGAATTGGACGAGGGAACGGCGCTTTATGACGGAAACCACCTGGGCGGTCAATTGTACCTAAAAGACTCATTAAGATAGACAAAGCACGAATCGATTGGAAACCATTTGAGTGAGCCGCTAAGCCACGCATCGCATGAAATGATACTGGGTTACCAGTAACCGTATCGTGATCTTTACCCCATGCATCAGTCCAGGCAATCGGTAATTCAATTTGTTCATCACGTGCAGTGATGCCCATTTCATGCGCAAGTGTTTTAATTCTGTCAGCAGGAATACCTGTGACTTCAGATGCCCACTCAGGTGTGTATTCTTCAACACGCTCTTTTAATAATTGGAAAGCCGGCTTAACGCTACGGCCATCTGGCATGGTGAATTCACCCAATAAATAAGGATCAACACTCTCTTCACGAGCATGCATGGGTTTATCGCTAGTGCGATCCCACCAAACACGGTCTTGAGGATCAAAACAATCAGCATCTTGAGGAATATCGGTGCGAACAAATAAACCAGAATCGTCACTAGTATCATCCGTGCTAACTAACTCAGCAGAGTTTGAATATTGAACAAGGAAGTCACGATCATATAAACCGGTTTTAATTAACTCATGAATAATTGCAAGAATTAATGCTCCATCAGTACCTGGCTTAATTGGAATCCATTCATCAGCAATCGCTGAGTAACCCGTACGAACAGGGTTAATCGAAATAAATCGACCGCCATTACGCTTGAATTTTGATAACTCAATTTTCATAGGATTCGAGTGATGATCTTCAGCTGTTCCAATCATTATAAATAATTTAGATCGCTCTAGATCTGGACCACCAAATTCCCAAAAAGAACCACCAATGGTGTAAATCATACCTGCAGCTAAGTTAACTGAGCAGAAACCACCGTGAGCAGCATAGTTTGGTGTCCCATATTGTTTAGCAAACATACCCGTTAGGGCTTGCATCTGATCACGGCCAGTAAACATGGCAAATTTCTTTGGATCAGTTTCACGTAAATGGCGTAAGCGGTCTTCCATAATTTGGAACGCTTCATCCCAGCTAATTTCTTCAAATTGAGCTGTACCACGATCTGCACCTTCGATACGCTTTAACGGTTTAGTTAAACGCGCAGGAGAATATTGCTTCATGATGCCAGAAGCACCTTTTGCACAAATTACACCTTTATTAAGTGGGTGGTTGGGATTACCTTGGATATAACGTACTTCGTTATCTCTCAGTGTTACGCGAATACCGCATCGGCATGCGCACATGTAACAAGTGGTGTTTTTAGTTTCAATTCTGCCTTCAGGGGGCTGAATAGGGTCATGTAATACGGTCATATTGTGGCCTTAGATTACTGCGATCTGTAAAGATCTTTAAACAAGCGCACGATTATATGTGTCGAATCGCGCAGTGACTAATCAGGTTTATTAAGAACATAATAAAATCATTATATACTGAAATGCTCAACAACTGCATCTACCCCATATGGGTAGCATGAAGAGAGCAGCACTTCACTTTGCAAATAAAATAAAATTTTCTTATCAATTACACATAAGAAAAGTAAATAAAAATCTTTGAAAATAATGGCTTAGGGATAAATAAGCGATTGTCAGTAACTATAGACAAAGTTCTTTCATTTGCCAGTTTCTGTAGCGGCAGATAGCAAAATTTCATTAGCCAAAAATAAATTGAGCTGATAATTTTCGTGCTATTTTCTGAATTTGTCTAATCTACGGTAAAAAAGCCTCCATTTGGAGGCTTTTTTGATGAATCAACAAATTAATTCATATATTTCTTACTAATATATTGATAATAACCTTTGGAGCCACCTTTCATGAAAAAGTACGATTTGGCATTTTTTTCTTCAAGCAAATACTGCAACCAGCGAACTTGTTTGCCTACTGCATCGTAAATTAACAGGGTGCGGCCTTGTTTGTTCGCCTGAGCGATATATTTAGTTAAACCAGGCACATCATTGATAGATACATTGCGCTCTTTTCCTGAAAAAAGACCGGTTCCATCGCGCTGAAAGCTGTCTCTGACATCTAAAACCAGCACTCTTCCAGCTAATTTTTTTTCAAATTCTTCGGGTGTAATTAAATAAGATTTTAAGACTTTCTTGCTAATAATCTTTTTAGGATCAACAGGACTTTTGCCTAATAAAACAGAGTCAGCAGGATATGTTTTAGCCCAATCCATAATTCCAGCATCATATGAAGTAACATTTTTAATATTATTTTGCCTGCATTTTATGACTGCTTTATAAGATTTCATACAGGTTTTGCCATTACAGTAGACAACAATCTGCTTAGATGGATTGTCAGTTCGTAATTTTGTCATGCTTTCAACAAAATCCCTGTCTGAAATAGAGACATTTAGGGCACCTTTAATACGCAAAGTTTGATATTCATACGCCGAACGTACATCAACAATAACGACTTCGTTCTTTACTTTCTGAAAATCAGTTATTGATATATATGCCGTTTTTGGATACCGATCGCGGCCTGGAAATTCAGCATTTTTAGCATATGTCGTCATGCTCGAGGAGAAAAGCATGGCTATTAAGCTGATCTTGATTAAAGTTATTATTGTATTCATTTTATTCCTTTAAATTATTGAAAATAGGCTTAATAGTAGAGATCTGCCCAGGTTGGACTATAGTTATAGTATATTTTCAAAACGTTTCACTCGGTGCATATTGCAATATTTAGATTTAGTCTAGCAAGTTACCTTGATTAAGGTAAGGGTATGGACAATTATTAATCTACATTGTTAACGAGTGTAACAAAATCATCGGATGTATTTTCTCAGGGAGAGCAGTTTTGTTTATGCCGGAACTTGTTATCTCTGAAGTGTCGTTCAGTTAAATTATAAGTAAAGAAGCTGACCGGATATTTTTTATAATATATTTTGAGGTGCAGCATGAAGTCTATTAAGCTTTATTTAGTATCATTAATCGGAATTTCCTTTTTATTATCAAGCACATCGGCTTTTTCTGGCGATACGTTACATTGGTCAGGCTGCGGTATTTCTAAAAAAGCCTTTATGAAAGAAATGGCAAAGGCCTACACTAAAAAAACGGGTGTTGAGATTAAGTTAAGTGGCGGTGGAGCGACAAAAGGAATTCGAAATGCCGCAAATGGCAGCATTGATATTGGTGGAGCATGCCGAATCTCTATTTATAAAGATAAATTAGAAAAAAATGCTTATCAAATACCGGTTGCCTGGGATGCGCTGGTTGTTTTCGTGAATAAAAAGAATCCTGTCAGTAATGTTACTTTCCAACAATTACGTGATATTTATTTAGGTAAAATTACTAACTGGAAACAGTTAGGTGGTAATGATGCCAATATTGAGTTGTTCACACGTCGAGGCAAGTTGTCTGGCGTAGGACGTACTCTACGCGAATTGGTCTTTGCAAATTATGAACAGGACTTTAAAAGTACCTATGTTGTGAAATCATCAGGTCCGGTTGAAAAAGGTGTGCTAAAAAATGAAAATGGTATTGGTGTTTCAGGCATTAGTAGTGCCAAGAAACGCGATTTAAAATTACTCCAGCTAGATGGTAAAGCACCGACTTATGACAACATTAAAAATGGTACATATGCTTTGTATCGCCCGCTTTATCTTGTGATTAACCGTAAAAATAAAAAGCCTCTTGTTAAAGATTTCATAAAATATGCTGTGAGCAGGGAAGGACAAGATATTATTCGAGCTCAAGGTACCGTGCCGTATAAGGACGCATTACATCTCGTAATGAAGCAGTTAGATCAATATGATCGAGCAAGTGATCGTGGTTTGTATAGAACACATTAATCTTCATACTGTTTGGAATATAAAAGGCGCTATCTGCAATTCAGATAGCGCTTTTTTTATGAGGTATAAAATTTTCGGATACCGAGAAACTAATCAATAGCGATTAAAATTTAATATCATCACTTTCTTTCAGTGAGATGGAGATTTTTACCGACATCCCACTCTATTGCCAAATCTGACCAGTGTTACAACATTGGGTGTTTTTTCGACACCTAATATAATAGTGTACTTATCTTTTTAGAGTAATTTTGTTAGAAATGTCAGGGGTATAAATAATATGTATGGGGGGGTAATTCATTCGATGTAGACTGGCACTGAATTTAGGAATACTCTAGGCGGCAAATAATTCTAAGGGTCCCTCAATTTGAGGGAACTCAAGTGCTTATAATTTTGAGGATAACAAAATGTTCATGACCAACCCTTTTGCCGAGCTTTCGGTTTCATTCATAACACCTGATGTTATGCAGTGGTATCTCATCGTAATGATCGTTCTGGTCGCCGGTGGCACGATACTCGATATGATGCATAAGAAAAGTGCGAAGTACTTTTTCCTAGATGCAGCAAAAGCAAAGAAAAATGCAAAACGTACAGTAAGTTCAGGCGAAAAAGCCGGTCTTGCCGTTGCAACGCTAGCTAATGAAGTTATCACTTCTGGCGAATTTGCTAATACTAAACGTAGAATTTCACACTTACTCACTATGTACGGTTTCATTCTATTTGTAGCAACTTCTGCATTAATGATTTTTGGTTGTGATTCAATCGCAACAGAAACACTCGCTAAAGTTTGGCACATCGGTGCAATCATGCTTTGTGTGGGTGGTTACTGGTTCTGGTTCTTCATCCGTGTAGACGTCGCTGCAGAAGGTACCAAGTGGTATCACCTAGTGAAGGCAGACATCTTCATCGTTTCATTATTCACAACTGCGACATTTGGCTTAATCTGGTCTTATATGCAGTCTAATGGCGGTGTGGTAAGTGCGATGGGTTGGACAACGTTATTCTTTACATTATTTGTTATCTCAAACACCACGTTATTTGCGAGTGTATTTTGGTCTAAATTTGCTCATATGTTCTTCAAACCTGCTGCAGCATTACAAAAACGTATTGCAAAAGCAGATGGTTCAAACTTGAACTTACCTGAGGACTTCGACCTTACAGATCCAGCTGTACAGGCAAGATTCCCTGATATTCCAGAATATATGGGTAAGAATCCAGAATATATGGGACACGGTATTAGACGTGAGTCACCAAACCATTATTAACATTTAATCTAATAACAATTATTTAAGAAAAGAGAGAATATTATGCCTACTTTTGTATATATGACTCGTTGTGATGGTTGTGGACAGTGCGTAGATATCTGCCCGTCTGACATCATGCACATCGATAAAACACTTCGTCGTGCTTATAACATTGAACCTAACATGTGTTGGGAATGCTACTCATGTGTAAAAGCTTGTCCACATAACGCAATTGATGTTCGTGGTTATGCTGATTTCGCACCACTTGGACACTCTGTACGTGTAAATCGTGATGAAGAAAAAGGAACGATTGCATGGCGCATCAAGTTCCGTAACGGTAAAAAAGACATGGATCTTTTAGCGCCAATTACCACTAAGCCTTGGGGCAGTGGCCATTATGATTTAGCAAGTGTTCCTGCACCAGCTAAAGATACGGTCAACACTGAGCTACTCTATAACGAGCCTAAGTATGTCGCCATGAATGACAATGCTTTAATGACGCTTGAATCAAATGGCTTAGAAATTAAAGAAGGGGTTTACTACTAATGGGCTACAAGACAATTATTGAAGACGATATCGATATCCTCGTCGCAGGTGCGGGCCTTGGTGGTACTGGTGCTGCTTTCGAAGCAAGATACTGGGGTCAAAATAAAAAAATCGTTATCGCTGAAAAAGCAAATATTGATCGTTCTGGTGCAGTAGCACAGGGTCTTTACGCAATTAACTGTTACATGGGTACACGTTTTGGCGAAAACAATCCTGAAGATCACGTACGTTATGCACGTATCGATTTAATGGGTATGGTTCGTGAAGATTTGGCGTTCGATATGGCGCGTCACGTTGATTCAGCTGTGCATCAGTTTGAAGAATGGGGCTTACCAATCATGCGTAACACCAAAACAGGTGCTTACCTTCGTGAAGGGCGCTGGCAGATCATGATTCATGGTGAATCTTATAAGCCAATCGTTGCAGAAGCAGCGAAAAAATCAGCAGATAAAGTATTCAATCGTGTATGTGTCACTCACTTGTTGATGGATGATGCTAAAGAAAATCGTGTTGCGGGTGCTGTTGGTTTCAACGTACGTACTGGTAACTACCACGTATTTAAATCTAAGACTGTTGTTTGTGGTGCCGGTGGTGCTTCTAACATCTTTAAGCCACGTTCAGTGGGTGAAGGCGCGGGTCGTGTATGGTACGCACCATGGTCATCAGGTTCTGCATACGGTCTTATGATCGAAGCGGGCGCGAAAATGACACAAATGGAAAACCGTATCGTACTAGCACGATTCAAAGATGGTTACGGTCCTGTTGGCGCATACTTCTTACACCTTAAGACGTATACACAAAACTGTAATGGTGAAGAGTACGAATCAAAATGGTTCCCTGCATTACAAAAAATGGTTGGTATAGAATACTTGGATCCAGAAGCGTCACATACAACGCATCGTCCAATTCCAACTTGTTTGCGTAACCACGCTATCATCAATGAGGTGAATGCGGGTCGTGGTCCAATCCACATGGTTACAATGGAAGCATTCCAAGATCCACATTTAGAGGAAATTGGCTGGCATAACTTCTTAGGTATGACAGTTGGTCAAGCTGTACTTTGGGCTGCAACTGACGTTGATCCTAAATATGAAAACCCTGAATTAACAACTTCTGAACCATATGTAATGGGTTCACACGCAACAGGTTGTGGTGCATGGTGTTCAGGTCCTGAAGATGTATCTCCTGACGAATACTTCTGGGGTTATAACCGTATGACGACTGTTGAAGGTCTATTTGGTGCAGGTGATGCAGTAGGTGGTACTCCACATGCATTCTCATCAGGTTCTTTCACTGAAGGTCGTTTAGCTGCTAAAGCTGCTTGTAAGTATATTGACGATGGTAAAGCTGAAGGTATTATGGTTTCAGAGGCTCAGATCGCTCGCCGTAAGGAAGAAATCTACAAGCCATTAGAAACGTATACTGTCGGCCGTAACGAAATTGTTGCTGGTTCTGTTAATCCGAACTACATCAACCCACGTCAAGGTCTTGATCGTTTACAGAAGATGATGGATGAATATTGTGGTGGTTTTGGTGTAAATTACATGACTAACGACAAGCTCTTAAGTATCGGTCTTAAGAAGATGGCGATTTTTGGAGAAGATTTGGAAAAAATCGCTGCTTCAGATATCCATGAACTACTACGTGCATGGGAATTGAAGCATCGTTACCTAACTTCTGAAAGTGTATTCCAGCACACGTTGTTCCGTAAAGAAACTCGCTGGCCTGGTTACTACTATCGTGGTGATGCAATGAAGCTCGATGATGAAAACTGGCATGTACTGACAGTTTCTCGTCGTGATCCTAAAACAGGTGAGTACACGATGGAAAAAGCGCCTCTATACCACCTTGTAGGTGACATCGAGGACGAAGACCTAGCTAAACTGAAAGCACAAGGTCACCACTAAGCAAATACAGGCTTGATTTTTAAAGCCTTTAAATAAATTTGCGCTAAGAAAAGGACTGGCATGTATAATGTTGGTCCTTTTTTTATCCATATCTATCTAGGCAGGGTGTTCTTTTCCCCACTATAGATAAGGATAAGCAATACTTAATTATATTGAGATAGTCAGATGAATATTATTGATAATACAGATGAAGAAATTTTAGAGCACGCACACACGATGTGGGCTGATCTTGTTAAATACTCGAATGAAGGAAATTACGGTGCGTTCACTCGTAATTTTTCTGCTTCATTTATGAAGGGTGCGAATGAAATTGAAATGGGTAAGCAGTTTGCGAGAAGTGATCTGGCGAAAAACCTATCAGAAGATTATTCATATCTTGGCATGATTCGTCGTGGCGAACATGTCACTGTGCTGTATAAAGTGATTAATAAGAAAGATAAAGGTGAATGGCTGGGACGACTTGTGCTCGGTTATGAAAAAGAGAAAGTTAAAATTTTTGGCGCAACGCTTTTTTAAACATCAAGTTTAAAAATCGAGTTTCTAAACATCCAGATTTTAAGGTCAGGGTTTTAGAGCATTTTTGAAATAGATTTTTACAGCATTTATATATACAGGTTTTATTAGGTATGTCAGATACAATTGAAGACGAAAAATTCGTTGAATTAAATTATAAAGTCGTCGATGAGAAAACCGGCGATGTGCTTGTTACAGTTGATTATCCAATTGGTTATGTTCATGGTGTTAATGATGTCATGTCAGAAGAAGTGACCAAACACCTTTATGGTAAAAAAGTGGGTGACATTATCGATGTGCCAGTGGATACAAAACTGTTATATGGTGAGCGAGACGAATCACTAGTGTTTACAGATGCAATTGAAAATGTACCGGAAGAGTACCGTGAAATTGGCATGACTATCACTATGGAAAATGATAAAGGTGAACCGAAGAGTTTTATCGTTACACGTTTTGATGACAAGACATTAACTGTTGATGGTAATAATCCGCTGTGTGGTCGTGATGTCACTTTTATACTTGAAGTTTTATCTATACGTGAAGCAACGGATGAAGAAATAGATCTTGGTGGTGCGGTAGACGCCGACCCTGATCTAAACGCAATACTAGAACGCGCAGAATGAAGTACTCAAATAACACAGTATTTTATCCGGACAACCGATCTCTTGAGCAGGCTATAGTATCTTCACTTGGCTTGTTAAATGAAGAGGTGGCCGCCTTATCCGTCCCAGATACCTCAACAACTGTTGCTGATAATTTTATCCATACAAGGGGTAATTTCGAGCAGCAACATTTTAGCATCAATATTCTTGAGCCTTTACAAGGCGTACTTGAAGGTTTATTGACGGAGGAATATCGGGAACAAGAGCCATTAGGCTGGTCTGAGATGCAGAACCGTCTTGGTAATATCCTTGGTGCACTTGGGCAGCAGCAACACGATGCGGAGCTGTATGTAAAAGCTATTGCTTGTTTTGAAAGCGCTCTCGAAGAGCTGAGTCAGGAAGATACTCCTCTTGTTTGGGCTGCTACTCAAGCTAATCTAGGTACTGCATTACAGGCATTGGGTCGACAGGAGTCTGATTCAAAAGTATTAAGTCGCTCTATTGATGCCTATACCAACGCACTCCTGCAATGGTCTCGCAAAGAAACGCCTGAAGAATGGGCATTAACCATGTTTCAATTGGGGGCAACATTTCATGCCTATGGCAAACTTCTTAAAGGCAATCGTACCTTTCAAAAGGCTGTTGTTTCTTATAAAAATGCACTTGCAGAGTTCGATGCTGATAATCACGCTTTAGAGTTAGTCGCTACACATAATAATCGTGGTGCGGTATTACATAATTTGGCTGAATCAGAAGAAAACCCTGAACGCCTGGAAGAAGCAATTAGATCATATGAAACTGCTTTGACAGTATGTATGGAGCAACAGTTACCAATTCATCATGCAGTATTATGCAGGGTAAATAAATTTTCTGCACAAAGCGTAATGGCCGAGTTAACCAAAGATACGGCACTTGCTGATGAAGTGGCTGATGAGTTTGAAATTATTCTTGAATGTTTTCCGCATGCGCTTCAACCACTCTGCGCAAAGCATTGCGAAGAACAGATGAATAAAATGCGAAAAATGGCTGAAAGTTCTGCTGCCTGAGAATGGCAGCAGTAAGCCATTATTAAACCCGCTCAGACAGTTCGTAATCTACGTTAATAAATGCGCCAACCTCAGAACAAAACTTGATCACGCGTGCTCCAAAGCCGACATCGGGTGACGTTTCATCCTTATCAATAGACAAAGTCAATACCACGCCTATTCTTGGGGATAGGTTATGGCTTTTACAAATTTCGATAATTTTGTCCTTAGCCGGTTCAATTTTTTTAAGTATTTCGTCGTCGATAAGTTTGTAAATATCGAGTTCTTGCATATCAGAAGTGATTGTTTCTGTTGAAAATTCCCATGAGCTAATCACCGGCTTATCCAGACTACCGCTCATTCCAGCATTATTGACTGATGTGGGTTCCAGGCCAAGGTGTTGTGTAACTAAATTTGGGTCGAAATGATAACCAGAGAGTCCGAAAAAAGCGCGTCCTTTATTAGATGCCACAGATAGTTCCTCGTTAATGAATAATAGATACAGTATTGAATTATAACGTAATGATTGAATATATGCGGTGCTCTTTTTTGAGGCTACCTAAATCAGTAAACCTAATGTGAAGCGTGGTTTATTAGATATAAGAATACCTGCTAAAAAAAATATTATAGAGATAGCCTGCTATGGAGCTGCTGTAAAAGAAGTAATGGTGTTAATATGCATGCGCGAATAGAATTATTAATTAGAAATATTAGTTAGAGTATGCACGACCTAGGGTGTAGAGAGTTGTCGTCTGAAGAGATACAAGAAAAAAAGCGAGATCCTAATAACCCGTGCTTGTTTTGCACTGATCCTCGCGGAGTATCACTGCAAAATGAACTGGCTTACAGTGCCCGCGACACCTATGGGGTGAGCCCTGGACATACTCTGGTAATGCCACGACGTCATGTAGCAGAGTTTTTTGATTTGACGGCTGAAGAAATCGCGGCATGTATGGATCTGATAAGTCAGGAAAAAAAGCTGCTTGACGAAGAATTTAAGCCAGATGGCTACAATATTGGTGTGAACATTGGACAGGCTGCTGGCCAGAGTATTTTTCATGTTCACATTCACATCATCCCTCGTTACAAGGGTGATGTTGAGAATCCGCAAGGAGGCGTGAGGCATGTGATTCCTAAAAAGGCACATTACACACGCTAAAAGAGAATATTTTCGTCAGTTTACTGGGAAGGGCTGACATATAGATTGAAAATCCTTCCCATATTAATAACAATTAAGGAGTTAAGATTATGGCTGAATTTACAAGACCTAAGGTTCCAACAGGCGTAACAGAGTATGTGACAACAACACAAAAAGAGATCGTACCTGGACAGTTTCATGTTGGTTATACAACAGAATGGAAAAGCTTCCAAAAAGAAGTACCATACCAGACGCCTAAAAAGCCTTAAGGCAAAAAGTCGCACGCACCTGTAAGGTCGAGCGGCGCGACTAAATATTAATTTAGTTATCAAAAAGCACGCTTTTTATAGCGTGTTTTTTTATGCAAGGTAATTATTAAAGCTGATTTTATTGCCGCCTAGCTTAATTAATCATGAGTTTATGGATGCCACCCGAGTTGATTAGCTCTCTCTCTGGCCCGCTGGGGTATATCGTTAGCAACAAAGTGCTGATGTAGAATTTGTACACCGAGAATATGATTTAT
>Ga0316204_10010246_pt1 | contig 12148 bp, 10 predicted proteins | sample 6monrhotite_MG_2_FD_205661 | JGI IMG/M metagenome (GOLD analysis project Ga0316204, IMG submission 205661) | Microbial mat bacterial communities from mineral coupon in-situ incubated in ocean water Damariscotta River, Maine, United States -... | ecosystem: Environmental > Aquatic > Marine >...
AATTTTAAGTTCTAAATATTGTTTTACATTAGCAATCTATATGATTTCTAAAAATACAGATAAAGAGCAGCCTAATAATCCGCTTCACGGCGTAAAATTAGCTGAAATATTACAATATCTAATTTCAATTTACGGTTGGAACGAATTAAGTAATAAAATTAATATTAATTGTTTTAAAAGCAACCCTACCATAAAATCTTGTCTTACATTTTTACGGAAAACTCCTTGGGCGAGAACCAAAGTAGAAAATTTATATTTAAGGTCTATACAAAAATAAAAAGGCAACCAATTGGTTGCCTTTTTATTTTAATTATTCTTCATAATATCTTCCAGTTGGCGGATTATTAAATAAAATTCCACCAGCTTCTTCAAATTCTTTTTCTAAAGCAGGAAGTTTTGCTTCAAACAAATTGTTTAATGTTGTTTCCTGATTTTTAAAAGCATCTTCAGCCAATTTAAACTGTTCTTTTTGTGCTCCAGTAATATCTACTTGTGCAGAAGAAGTTGTATATAAAGCAAATCTAATTCTGCTCAATACCGAGTTTTTCGCTCCAAAACCACCTTCAATAACTTTAGAAACTTTATCAATTTCCTTTTCAAAAGTATTTAATTTACCTACTAAAACATTTGCTTCAACAGCTGTGTTTGCAAGTATTTTTTTCATGTTTTCAACACGAGTATACATCTCTTTAATTTTACCTCTTGTTGAAGTTACTTCAGCATTAAGACCAATAACCTCTTTTTGAAAATTAAAATTAGCTTTATAATTTGGTGTACCAAGTGCATTTGGAATTGAAATGACAGAAAAAGGTTTTTCTTCAATAACCCTTGTAAATTTTCCATCAATATTTTTATCTATTGCCAATTTATAATCTCCAGGAGGAACTTTTGCTCCACGATTAGTTAAATAAGATAAATTCCAACTAATACTGTTGTAGCCACTTTTAAGAGGTGCAGTTAATTTTCGCATAATATTGCCCGCATCATCATAAATAGTAAAAATTAATGTAGGTTTAGTTTCTTCACTTTCGGCCAATAACTCTTCTTCTGTTGGATAACTAAATTTTCCTGATTTTTCTGCTGCTTTTTGAGCCTTCATTCTTTTTTGCTTTAAAGTTTCGTGCCCACTTTTAATATAATATTCAAATTTAGCTTCAGGATCTGGGTTTGGCGTTCTAAAATGAACATCTCCTTGATAATTTAAATTGCTTGAAGGAAAATATAACAAGGCATCATTGATATCAAAAACGTGTGCTTCTTTATTATTTACATCTTCACTTATTTCACGTAAAGCTGAGTAATTATCTAACACATAAAATCCACGTCCAAAAGTTGCAACAACCAAATCGTTTTCACGTTCTTGAATTGTTAAATCTTTTACTTGAATAGGAGGAATTCCATTTTTAAGTTGCACCCATTTTTTTCCACCATCAATAGTTGTCCAAACTCCCCATTCTGTTCCAATAAATAAGATATTAGGATTTTTAAAATCTTCTTGAATTACATAAACCGTTCCTTTAGGTAAATTAGAAGCAATTGAAGTCCACGTTTTCCCTTTGTCGGTACTTTTTATTAAATATGGAGTAAAATCGCTGCTATTTTTTCTTCCATCAAAACAAGCATATACAGTATTTTCTTCATGTTGAGAAGGCAATACATAATTTACAAAAGTCATTTCTGGAACTCCTGGAAACTTATCAAATTTAGTCCAATTTTCACCATCGTTTTCAGTTATCCAAATCAAACCATCATCTGTACCTGCGTATAACATCCCTTGTTTTAAAGGAGATTCTGTAAGTGCAAATATATTCCCGAATTTTGATGTTGATAAATTTTTAGCAACAGCTTCAGGGTTCCACATTTTCCCCATCATTGGTAAAGAGTTCTGGTCTATTTGACGGGTTAAATCACCACTTATTTTTTTCCAAGTTCCACCCATATCTGTACTCTTCAATACATAGTTTCCGGCGATGTACAATGTTTTTGAATTAAATGAACTTAAAAAATATGGGGTGTTCCAGTTCCAACGATATTCTTCATCAATAGTTGGTTGTGGTTTTATTGAGACACTATTTCCTGTAGATTCATCATACCTTCTAATTCCACAATACTGTGATTCATGGTAAGATATATTTTGATTATTTGGATCAGGAATAGATAAATAACCATCACCACCAATTGTATAAGTCCAATCTGCATTTACCAAAGAACGCCTATGTGTTTGAGATGGCCCAAACCAAGAACCGTTATCTTGAGCTCCACCATAAATATTATAAAATGGGTAATCATTATCAACTCGTGCATGATAATATTGTGTAATTGGAAGGTTGCTCTTAAATTGCCAAGTTTTGGCACTATCGTATGATTCATATAAACCACCATCACTTCCCATAAGATAATGATTGGTATCATTTGGATTGATCCATAAAGCATGATTGTCAACGTGCTTATTACTACCCTCAATGTTCTCCCAAGTTTTTCCACCGTCTTTAGAACGTCCTGCACGAGTATCCATTAAAATAACTACATCTTGATTGATAGGGTCAGCATAAATTTCATTATAATATTGTGGACTTCCAGCTACTTTATTACTTCGTTTTTCCCAGCTTTCGCCCATATCAACCGAACGATAAAATCCTCCTTTACTTTCAGGAAGTTCAATTACAGCATATAAAATGTTTGAATTCGCTGGTGATAATGCTAAACCAATTCTACCAACATCACCTTTTGGTAATCCTTTTTTTAATTTAGTCCATGATGCCCCGGCATCAACTGATTTATAAATTGCAGATTCTGGTCCTCCATCAATTTTAGAATATACTCTTCTTTCTCTTTGGTGAGAAGTGGCATATAAAATATCTGGATTTGTTGGATCCATTTCCATATCAGAAACTCCTGTATACTCACCTATTTCTAGTACTCGATTCCATGTTTTACCACCATCAATAGTTTTATATAATCCTCTTTCCCCTCCAGGGCCCCAAGCTTGACCTTGAGCTGCAACATATACAACATTACTATTACGAGGGTCAATCATAATCTTACCAATTTGTGAACTAGTTTTCAAGCCCATATTAGTAAACGATTTTCCTCCATCGGTAGTTTTATAAACTCCATCTCCATATGCTAAATTACGCTGAGAGTTATTCTCTCCTGTTCCTACCCATAACACATTAGAATTATTAGGATCCATAGCTAAACAACCTATTGAATAAACAGCTTGCTTATCAAAAATTGGTTTAAAAGTTGTTCCATGATTTACTGTTTTCCATAGACCTCCTGATGCTACTCCAACATAATATTCTGAAAAATTATCCGGATTAACAGCTAAATCAGCAATACGACCAGAATAAGCTGCTGGTCCAACACTTCTAAATTTTAGCATATTTATCATTTTATCCGTAAGCTCAAATTTCTGATTATCAGCTGATTTGTTCTTTTTCCGTTGCGCAAAAGAATGCAAGGATGTAATTGTAAATAAAATTGTAAGGATTGATGTTAAAATCAAATTCCTTTTACTCATTTTTAGCATAATTTGTTGTTTATAATTAAAGACCCATAAAAATATATAAAATAATCTGATTTATCGCTATTTATCACATTTGTATGTAACAATAATGACCTACATATAAACAAAATACGAGTCATTTTTATTAGAAAATAATACGCATAAATATTGCTTACCTTTGTAACAATTTAGTTTTAAAAATCACACATGCAATTCAAAGACTTACAGTTAAATAAACCAATTTTAAAAGCAATTTCAGTAAAGAAATACGAATTAGCTTCACCCGTACAAGAGCAAACTATTCCATTAGTTTTAGCAAAAAAAGACGTTATTGCTTCTGCTCAAACTGGAACTGGAAAAACTGCTGCTTTCGCACTTCCAATTTTACAATTATTATTTGACAAACAAGATGCAGGTAAAAAAGCGAAAAAAATAAGAGCCCTCATTGTAAGTCCAACACGTGAATTAGCCATACAAATTGATGAAAGTTTTAAAGCCTATGGTAAATACACTAATTTAAGAAGTAGTGTTTTATTTGGAGGAACTTCAATTGAACCGCAAAAAGATGTACTAAAAAAAGGGGTTGATATTTTAATTGCTACACCAGGTAGATTGCTGGATTTACATAAACAAGATTGTGTTAATTTAGATTACATTGAAACTTTTGTTTTGGATGAAGCCGATTTAATGTTAGATATGGGCTTTATTGATGATGTTAAAAAAATTGAGCGTTTATGTCCTAAAGAAAAACAAGTGTTACTGTTTTCAGCAACAATGCCAAACAAAATAATTGAATTAGCAAACTCTATTTTAAAGAATCCTGTGACTGTTGATGTAACTCCTAAATCTTCAGCGGCTGAAAGTGTAAATCAACTATTGTACTATGTGCCCAAACAGAAAAAAATGGAATTATGTTTACACTTATTACGCAATAACATAAAAGGTGATATTCTTATTTTTAGACGTACCAAATTTGGAGTTGAAAAACTGGAAAAAATGCTAAAAAAGAATGGCTATAACGCAGATAGTATTCACGGTGATAAAACTCAAAGCGCAAGAGAAGATGCTTTAAACAAATTCAAAAGTAAAGAAATAAATATTTTAATAGCTACTGATGTTGCTTCTCGAGGTATTGATATAAAAAATTTAGATGCAGTCATAAATTTTGACATTCCAAATATTCCTGAAACCTATGTCCATAGAATTGGAAGAACTGGAAGAGCAGGAAAATCTGGGAATTCTTATTCGTTTTGTGCTGCTGATGAAAAAACCTACATTAAAACAATTCAATCTTTATTAAGCTTTCCTATTTCAGTTGAGGAGAATCATCCATATCCATTAGACCCAAATGCAAAGCCTGAAGTTTATATAAAAAAGGAAAGTAGCCATAAGAAAAATAGAAAATCGGCTGCTTCAAAAAAGAATAAAAAACGTTGGTATTAATCTAGTACTATTTGTCATTCCATTCTTTTCGTTCTTGTGCTGTTAAAAAAGTCCAAGCAACAATTCGTGTTACTTTATTCCCCTGATGCATTGGAATGGTTTTTATTTCAGTTGCACCTAATTTTTTTAAAGAGCTCAACATACTTTCTGCATTTTCTTTTTTTGAGACCAACGTAGTAAACCAAAAACACTGTGTTTTAAACATTGAGCTTTCATACAAATAAGTATGAATAAATGCTTTTTCCCCACCTTTATACCACAACTCTTGTTGTTTTCCGCTGAAATTTCGTGATTGAGTTGTTTTGTTAGTTCCCAAACCTTCTAATTTTCTAGCATTTGCTTCCATCGCTTCTTGTTGCGATTTGTAAAACGGCGGATTACACATAGCAGCAGAAAATTTATCAGTATCATTCAAAATACCCAATAAAATATGAGTTGAACCTTTTTGATACTTTAGCTGAATAGCTTCTGTAAGGGTATTCTTTTTTAAAATTAGTTGAGCTCTATCCAACGATTTTTTATCAATATCAGTCCCAACAAATTTCCAATTATATTCAGCATTACCAAGTAACGGATAAATACAATTTGCCCCTGTTCCAATATCTAAAATATTAACATTCTCATCAATTCCTGAAGTTTTTAATATATCTGCTAAATAATGAATATAATCAACTCTACCCGGAATTGCTGGACATAAATTATCATCAGGAAAATCCCAAAAAGTAATATTGTAATACTTAAATAATAAGGCTGTATTTATTGCTTTTACAGCTTTAGGGTTGGAAAAATCAATGGTTACAGTTTCAAATTGATTCACAAAAAAAAATTCATTTAAAGCTGGATATACTTCACATAACTCCTTAAAATTATATGCATTCCTATGTTTGTTATTCAAATGCAATTGTTCCTTATTTTTTCCTTTAGTTCTCATATGACTCATTATGTCACAAAAGTACTCTTTTTAAGTTTTAACATTAATTTATATTTACAAAATGAATAATCATTCGTTTTGAAAAAAGTTTTATATATATTTGCACTCAAAAAAATAGTATTTATGACTTTAAAAGCTTTAAACATTTGGAATGTACTAAAAATTGTAATTGCATTATTTATGATATTTGCTGGTGTACAACACTTTATAAATGCTAACTTCTTTATTCCATATGTACCCTCTTTTTTACCTTTAAAAATGACAATTATTTATGTCTCAGGTCTTTTTGAAATATTGGTTGGTTTATTCTTATTTACTAAAAAATATGCGTCATACGGAGCCATTGGGGCATTAGTTTTATTGCTGCTTTTTTTACCAATTCATATTTGGGATGTTATTACTGAAACTCCAGCTATTGGGAGTAAGCAAGCTGCCTTAATTAGACTACCAATACAGTTTCTATTAATTTTTATTGTATGGAAAATAAAAAAATCAATTTCTCAAAATAAGTTAGCTTTATAATTATGGCTATTCGACAAAAATGCAATAAAAAGCGAATTGCTTTGCTGAATGCAACGCTGAATTTGATGAACAATCAAGGTTTTCATGATGCACCAATGAGTAAAATTGCAAAAATGGCTGAGGTTTCTCCTGCCACAATATATATTTATTTTGAAAACAAACAAGATTTAATTAACAAACTATACCTAGAAGTAAAGGCTGCATTTAGTGCGCACGCTTTTAAAGATTCGCATGAAGATTTACCTGTAAAAAAAGGCTTTGAATTAATTTGGTATAATATTGCCGACTTTAAATTAAATCATGTCGAAGAAGCTACTTTTTTATCACAATGTGACAATACACCAATGATTGATGAAGAAAGCAGACGTGAAGGCTTAAAGCATTTACAGCCTTTATTAAATTTGTGGGAACGTGGACAAAAAGAAGAAATTATAAAACCTCTTTCACCATATATTTTATATGCTTATACCATTTATCCGTTAGCTTTTTTAACACTCATTCAGCAACGTAACTTTTGTCAGCTAGATAAAGAAATGCTTCATAATTCATTTCAAGCAGCTTGGGATAGTATTAAAGTTTAATAAAATTAATTCAAAGAGAATAAACATTCGTTTTGTAAAAAAATGGGAAAGACAGCGATTATTTTAGGTGCATCAGGATTAGCAGGTTCAATACTTTTAAATAAGTTATTGGATGACAAACGATATACAACAATTAAACTTTTTTTAAGAAAAAGAATAGAAGGTTTACCTTCAAAAGTAAATCAATATATTGGAAATTTATTTGATTTAAAAAGTTTTAAAGAAGACTTTAAAGGAGATGAAGTGTACTGCTGTATTGGAACCACTGCGAAAAAAACACCTAATAAAACTATTTATAAAAGCATTGATTATGGAATTCCTGTTGCTGCAGCTAAACTTTCAAAAGAGAATGGAATTCATTCGTTTTTAGTCGTTTCTGCTCTGGGAGCAAATGCATCTAGCCGTATTTTTTATAATAAAACAAAAGGTGAAATGGAACGTGATGTTCTTTTAGAAAAAATTGAAAAAACATACATTTTACAACCTTCAATTATTGGAGGAGAAAGAAAAGAACAACGAATTGGAGAAAAAATTGGATTAGTTGTATTTAAATTACTTCAACCTTTATTCGTTGGTAAATTAAAAAAGTACAGAATTACCGAAGCTGAACACATTGCACAAGCATTAATAAACTTAGCAAATTCAGATTCAACAACACATATTATAACTTCAGAAAAAATAAAAGAAATAGCAACTAAATAAATTAAAAATATGGAATTATTAGATAAATTAAATTGGAGATACGCTGCAAAAGCCATGAATGGTAAAAAAGTGCCTCAAGAAAAAATTGATAATATTATTGAGGCTGCTCGTTTAGCTCCAACATCAAGTGGTTTACAGCCTTTTGAAATTATCGTAGTTAAAAATCAAGCTATTAAAGAGGCTATTCGGCCTGTTGCTTGGAATCAATCTATGATAACAGATTGCTCTCATTTGTTAGTGTTTGCCGCTTGGGATACCTACACAGAAGAACGAATAAATAAAATGTTCGACTTAACCAATGAGGTTCGTGGATTTAAAAACGAAGGTTGGGAAAACTACCGTAAAATGTTATTGGGTGCCTACCCTCAAAAAGATGCTGAAGAAAATTTTAACCATGCAGCAAAACAAGCTTATATTGCCTTTTCAGCAGCTATTATTGCTGCAGCTTTCGAAGGTGTAGACAGCACTCCTATTGAAGGTTTTGATCCCGATGCCGTTGATAAAATTTTAGGGTTGCGTGAAAAAGGTTTAAGAAGTTGTGTGTTATTTCCTATTGGTTATAAAAATGCTGATAACGATTGGTTAGTAAACCTAAAAAAAGTCAGAAAAAGCACTGAAGATTTAGTAACTGTAATTGAATAATTAATTTAAAAAAATACAATATGAATAATTTTGATTTTAAAAATCCAACAAAAATACTTTTTGGAAAAAAACAAATAGAAAATCTTTCAAAAGAAATTCCTGAAAATGCCAAAGTATTACTACTTTACGGTGGAGGAAGTATCAAGAAAAATGGTATTTATGAGCAAGTAAAAACAGCACTATCAAATTTTGAAGTACTTGAATTTGGTGGGATTCCTGCAAATCCTGAATATGCAGTTTTAATGGACGCTTTATCCATAATTAAAGAGGAGAAAATCACCTTTTTATTAGCTGTTGGTGGAGGTTCAGTAATTGATGGAACCAAGTTCTTATCATCAGCTGCACTCTATAAAGGTGAAGACCCTTGGGAAATTTTAACTAAAAGCATTCCAACACAAAAAGGAATGCCTTTTGGAACAGTTCTTACGCTTCCGGCAACTGGTTCTGAAATGAATTCTGGATCGGTAATTACACGAAAAGAAACAAAAGAAAAACTAGTAATGGGTGGCCCTGGTTTATTCCCGGTGTTTTCAATTTTAGACCCAGAAGTAGTTAAATCGATTCCTCAAAAACAAATTGCAAACGGACTTGCAGATGCTTATACTCACGTATTAGAGCAATATATGACATATCCAGTGCATGCACTTTTACAAGATCGTTTTGCTGAAAGTATTTTACAAACGCTTATTGAAGTAGCTCCAAGAATATTAAAAGATACTTCTGACTATAATGCTGCAGCGAATTTTATGTGGAGTTGTACCATGGCTTTAAACGGTTTAATTCAAAAAGGTGTACCAACTGATTGGGCTGTACATATGATGGGACACGAATTAACAGCTTTATTTGGCATAGATCACGCACGTACGTTAGCTATTATTGCTGAAAGTCATTATACTTATAACTTAGAAACTAAGAAAGAAAAGCTAGCGCAATATGCTGAGCGTGTTTGGAATGTTTCTGAAGGAACTCTAGAGGAAAAAGCGTTGGCTGGAATTAAAAAAACAACTGAGTTTTTTCATTCATTAGGCATAGACACTAAACTTTCTGAATATACTAAAGATTATAAAGGAACAGCTGAAATTATTTCAAAACGTTTTACAGATAGAGGCTGGAAAGGATTAGGTGAACACGGTAAAGTAACTCCGAGTGATGTAGAAAAAATAGTTGAAATGAGTTATTAATAAACCCTTATTTTAAATTTGAAAAGCTCTTTAATAAAGAGCTTTTTTTGTTTGTATTAAACATTTTTGAAGCATTGCTATCGCAGTATCTATTGTGTCTTTTTTAGTCCGAATAGAAAGAATTGCCATTCGAATTACAAATTTTTGGTTTATTTTGGTGGTACTAAAAAACACATCACCATTTTCATGGATAAATTCAACTAACTTTTTATTAAATGTGTTTTCATCAATTTTTTCTGAAGGATACCAAAAATAACTAATGGTTAAATCTGGTTTAGGGCCAACTTTAAAACCAAGTTCAACTAATTTATTTCTAAAATATGCTGTGAGCAACAGTTTTTCTTCAAAACTAGCTTTAAAAGGTTCAAGCCCGTGAATTTGTAATGGCAACCACATTCTTAATCCTCTAAAATGCTTTGTTAATTCAGGTGAAACATCTGATGGATTGATTTGTACATCTGCTGAAATTGCATCTTGCATATAATCAGCGGTATAATGGTGCGAATGAAAAACAGCTTCTTTATCCTTAATTAAAACAGCGCCAATTCCATAAGGTAAGAATAACCCTTTATGTGGATCAACAACCAAAGAATCGGCTAATTCAATTCCTTTAAATAGCTGCTTTTTACTTTCTGCCAACACAAAAAATCCGCCATATGCACCATCAATATGATACCATAAATTATTCTCTTTTGCAATTTTTCCAATCGCTAAAAGTGGATCTATTGCCCCTGTATCTGTTGTTCCAGCAGTAGCAATAACCATAAAAGGATTGAAACCTTTATTAATGTCTTGTTTAATTTTTTCTTTTAATTTACTTGTATCTATTTTTGAAAATTCATCCAACTCTAAAATACTAATTTTGAGATCTTCTAAGCCAATAATTCGAAGTGCTTTATGGATGCAATGATGTGCTTGCGGACTTAAATATAAAACACTTTTCTGTATTTTTTCGTTTTTAATTTTATGCTTATCGCGCGCGGCAGTTAATGCAATTAAATTTGCTATTGAACCACCTGATGTTAAATTTCCTACAGCACTTTTTGGAAACCCAAAAATAGATTTCATCCAATTTAATGTTTCATTTTCAATAGCTACGGCTCCGGGTGAAGCATAATATATTCCAGCGTATTCATTTGTAACACTCGCTAAAAAATCAGCCAAAGCTGCAGTGTAAATCCCACCTCCAGGCACATACCCTAAATGTTTACCAGAGGCTGGTTTAATTCCTTTTGAAACAACCTCTGAATTGTAAGTTGCCAAAATTTCAGATAAATTCTTTTTAATTGAATGAATAGTTAATTTGTTAAAATCAGGATTCCCTGCAACATATGCTGGGTAACTATCTAAATTTTCAATAAAATTATTTGCAAACTCACGAACTTGCTGATTTAGTTTTTCTCGTTCTTCAAAAGAAGGATTTAATTCTTGTGAAATTTTTTGAAATGATTCTATTTGAGTAATTAAACTATTCATAAGTAAAATAAATGTCAAAGGTAAAGGATTGACTTTAAACCTTCGTACAACTATTTAAAGAAATTAAATACCTAAAAAACATCTATAAAATTAAAATATGTTGTTATTTTCATAGATTTTAAAAAAAAAATAAAATTCAAAAAATTTAACATTTTATTTTAAACACTTAAATATCAATAATTTACAATTTTAATATGTGTTAAATATTTCACAATATAGTACTTTGTTTTGCATAGTACTATATTTCAATATATATTTGTACTATCATTAACCAATTAAACTATTTATTATGAAAACTTTAAACAATATTATCGATTATTTAAGTACAACAGAAAACGATCAATTAAAACATAAAGGAAGATTTATTGATTTACATAATGCAAAAAGAACTAGCTGGAATAGAAAAAGGAATTACGGATTTTAATTCTTACACAATAAACACTAACTACTAAAACCATTTATTATGAAAACTTTAGACAATATTATCGATTATTTAAACACAACCGAAAACGATCAGTTAAAACATAAAGGACGATTTATTAACTTCCATAATACAAAAAGGACGAGCTGGAATAACAGAAGAAATTACGGGTTTTAAAGTATGGGTTTCTTAAATCATTTATCAATCAAAAAAGGTTTTGTATTAAAAATTATCTAGTTATCTGCCTGATAATAATACCAATACTTCTCTAATTAAAATCAATTACAAAACCTTTTATTCTTCAAAAAATAGTTAAAATCTTAATATAATTTATGTAGTCTGCTTACCACAAATGGTGCACTCCATTTTTAATGAAATTTTCATAAATACTTCTGATTTTATCCATATCATGTGTTGAAATTACACTTGACGAATCTAAATTTAAATTAGATTGCAATTGAGTAACATTAGAAGCTCCAGGAATAATACAGCTAACTTCGTTAAATGCTAAAATCCATTGTAATGCTTTATGAGTTAAATTTTGATCTGGAAAAAGTTGTTTTAATTCATCAACGGCTTTTAACCCTAATTCAAAATCAATTCCTGCAAATGTTTCTCCTTTATCAAAAATAGCGCCTTCTCTATTAAAATTTCTATGATCATCTTTTAAAAAAGTAGAAGATTTACCAAATTTACCTGTTAACAAACCACTTGCTAAAGGCACACGAGCAATAATTCCAA
>Ga0316204_10010247_pt1 | contig 12145 bp, 4 predicted proteins | sample 6monrhotite_MG_2_FD_205661 | JGI IMG/M metagenome (GOLD analysis project Ga0316204, IMG submission 205661) | Microbial mat bacterial communities from mineral coupon in-situ incubated in ocean water Damariscotta River, Maine, United States -... | ecosystem: Environmental > Aquatic > Marine >...
CGGTAAAAGTTTAACAGATGCAGCCATTAACAACGCCAAAGAATTACTCGCTCAATAAGAGAGAAATTATATCTTTGTCATTCACACAAATCCAATTTAGATGTCACATAATTTATTAAAAGGAAAAAGAGGAATAATATTCGGAGCATTGAATGATCAGTCCATTGCATGGAAGGTAGCAGAGCAAGCGAAAGCAGAAGGAGCAAGCTTTACCTTAACTAATGCACCAATTGCAATGAGAATGGGAGAGATACAGAAATTAGCTGATGCTTGTGATGCAGAAGTAATCCCAGCTGATGCGACATCTGCTGAAGATTTAGAGAATCTGATTACAAAGTCTACAGAGGTATTGGGAGGGAAAATTGATTTTATTCTACATTCTATAGGAATGTCTCCCAATGTGAGAAAAGGAAAGGCATATGATGATACTAATTACGATTGGTTTCAAAAAACTCTTGATGTATCAGCTCTTTCTTTGCATAAAGTGCTTCAAACTGCTAAAAAGTTAGATGCAATGAATGAATGGGGCTCTGTAGTAGCATTGACTTATATTGCTGCACAGCGAATTTTTCCAGATTACAATGATATGGCAGATGCTAAATCGTTATTGGAATCTATTACTAGAAGCTTTGGATACCATTATGGGGTTCAAAAGAATGTAAGGGTAAACACCATCTCTCAATCACCAACAGTAACAACTGCAGGAAGTGGTGTGAAAGGATTTGATGCATTTATTAATTATGCAGAAGATATGTCGCCCTTAGGAAATGCCTCAGCTTTAGATTGTGCCAACTATTGCATTACTTTATTTAGTGATTTAACCAAATACGTGACCATGCAGAACCTTTTCCACGATGGTGGCTTCTCCAATACTGGTGTTAGTAAGAAGGTGATGGAGAAGTTTATGTAATTGAACCCTAAGAATGTCAATTACACTCATCATTATTCTGCTTACAGCAGCAGTCTCTATTCCTGCATTTAAAAATCCTGAGCTCTTTTATAAGTATGATTTTGCTCCTTATCAGGTAGAAAAAAACAAGGAATGGTATCGCTTTTTAACACATGCGGTATTGCATGGAGATTGGGCGCATCTCATTCTAAACATGTTGGTGCTCTTTTTCTTTGGTGATGTTACACAGCATTACTTTGAAGCATATGCCGGTGGGAGAGGTATCTTCTATTATATCCTCTTGTATTTGGGAGGAATTATGTTTGCTGTATTGCCTACTTATAAGAAGTATAAAGATGATCCAAATTATCATTCCGTTGGAGCCTCTGGAGCAGTATCAGCTGTTCTTTTTTCTTCGGTAATATTTAGTCCGGGAACATCAATCTGTTTGTATGGTCTCTTATGTTTCCCAGGAATAGTTTGGGCTATCCTTTATTTGGTTTACTCTTATTATCAAGGAAAAAAAGGTGGAGATAACATCAATCATGATGCTCATTTTTGGGGAGCAATTTATGGTATTGGGCTTACTGCTATAGCAGTTCCAGAATCTTTGCCAGCATTTTTTAATCAACTAATGAATCTATTATCTTTTAATTAGAGATGAATTCTTTGTATCGCTGTTTTAACAATCGGTTTTATCCTGAAGAGGAAGCAATATTTGGTCTTAATCGTGCAATGAAATACGGGGACGGATTATTTGAAAGTATTCGTATAATAGATGGGCGACCAAAGTATTTAGATTTTCATTTTCAGCGCTTACAGAAAGGCTTATCTGCCTTGAAAATTGATTTTTCACAAGCGAAGTGGAATGAAATTCAAACTTGTTTAACACAACTGGTAATTCGAAATGAAATTAATAGGGGAGGATCCCTTCGTTTAACGGTATATAGGGGAGGAGAAGGGAAATATACCCCTAGTGAAAATGGATTGGAGTATTGTATAGAAGCTCGTAGTTTAGAGGTGAATCAGTATCAATTGAATGCAAAAGGTTTAACCATAGAAATTTCTGATTTTCCACTTCCCAAAAGTCGTTTCTCAAATTTCAAAACACTGAACTCACTTCATTATGTTATGGCTTCTATTGAAAGAGAAGAGAAGCGTGTGGATGAGCTAGTATTGTTGAGTGCAGCCCAAAAAGTTATAGAAACAACTTCTTCCAATTTATTTTTGGTAATTGGCAACAAGGTGATTACACCTCCTTTAAGTGAAGGATGTTTGGGCGGTGTTATGAGAAGGGTAGTGATCTCTAAACTAAGTTCTATGGAATATACTATCGTTGAAGGGTCCATTAGTTTGAGTGAATTAGAACAAGCAGATGAAGTTTTCCTTACAAATGCTTCTAAAGGCATTCAATGGGTAGGGTCTTATCGGAACAAGAGATATTTCAATAAAGTTGCAAAGCAGTTACTTCCTCTGATTTGAAAAGAGTATAGTGCAGTTTTGATCCCATTTGTCTTTAATATTGTCCTGTTTATCTCTAAAATGCAACCATTTATCTTGTAAGTTGTATTTATTAGTCAGCACAAAAAAGCCCTTTATCGAATTTATTGTTTGTTCTGTCGACGATATAATATTATTAGTCTAAATCAAAAACTAATCAGTGCCGCTTTCGTAATATTGGTATACCAATTAATCTCATATCGTGTTTAATAAAATTGCAATATTTCTATTGCTCTGCTTAAGCAGCATCCAGTTTAGTTTTGCTGGTGATCCTGATTTATTTTATTATGTATCAGATACTGATGATAACCTTTATTCTGTTGACAGAACTACAGGAACTGTTACTTTAATTGGGGCTACAGGGGTTACTGACATTGAAGCGATTGCTTATTATCCTGTTCCTGGGGCAAATTTATTGTATGCTGCAAATGGAGGAGATATAGGTACATTGAACTTAACAACTGGAGCTTATACATTTATAGCAGAAGTTGATGGAGGAACAACTATAAACGGTGTCTTTGGAACACAGACAATTGGAGACATTGATGGATTGATGTTGGATGGGCGAACTTTTAAATTATGGGCTTCAGAGCGTAATGCAACATCCGATCTAATTTTTCAAATAGACCCAGCTACTGGTCAGGTAGTTAGAAGTGCTTTTGGTTCTGGTATTGATTATATAGCAATAACTGGAACAGGAGGTAATATTGATGTGGATGACATTGCAATTTCACCAGCTACAGGAAGGATGTATGCCATTAACAATGGTGGTGGAGTAACAGATGATTTATTGGAGATCAATAAGTTTACTGGCACCTTTAGTGTTGTTTCTTCTCTTTCTGAAGACGATATTGAAGGCTTGGCCTTTCACAATGACGGAACATTGTATGCTTCAGAAGGAGATGATAATCGAATGAGTACAGTGGCCATATCGACAGGTGTAATGAGTAGTTTCATTGCCCTTACAGGAGGAGATCCAGAATCTTTGGCAAGTTTGGTTGCTGATGCGAATACTGTTAGTGGTAATGTATTTGATGATACAGATCTTGATGGAGTATTAGATGGTGGGGAAACGGGGGTAGCCAATGTAACAATCTATTTGTACATAGACAATAATTCGGATGGTTTGGTTGATCCTGAAGATACAAGGGTGCAGACTACTACCACCGATGTTAATGGAGATTATAGTTTTTATTTTGCATCTACAGGGAGCTTGTTGGTTACGACGGAGTATAGTTCATATCCAGCTAGTTCGGCCTTAACAACCGATAATATAGAAACAGCATCTTTTACAGATGCTGTAAACTTTGCTGAAACAGATGCGAGTAACAATTTTGGTATTGGAACGGGAGCAGATTGCGATGGTGATGGACTTCCTAATTTTTATGAGGGAGCTCTAGATTCTGACGGAGATGCAGTGTTGGACAGTTGTGATTTAGATTCAGATAATGATGGTATTAGAGACGATGTAGAAGGAATAGAAGATTTTGATGATGATGGTATACCAGATTATAGAGATCGAGATTCTGATGATGATGGTATACCTGATGCTATAGAAGCAAACAGAGGAACAGAACCCACTGGTTATAGTTCAGCAGAAGGGAATATTTCTGGAGCTGTAGGTGCTAATGGGATAGTAGATGCCATAGAAACTGCGGCAGAGAGTGGTATCATGCTTGCTCCAAATCCGGACTCAGATAATGATGGGAATAGAGATTATTTGGATTTAGATTCAGATAATGATGGTATATTAGATATAATTGAGGCTGGAGGGGAAGATTCAGACAATGATGGTCAGGTCGATGGTCTGTTGGATACAGATAATAATGGTTTAGACGATCGTATTGAAACAACTCCCTTAGCTGTTCCGAATACAGATGCTACTTATGAAACAGCCAACTCTCTTACTGCACGCCCCAATTATATAGACATAGATTCTGATGCAGATGGAATTGATGATACCCGAGAAGGCTATAGTACAGTAGGCTATGAGTTTCCATCGATTGTTATTGATTCAGATGAAGATGGTATTTTGGACTTTTGGGATGTTTCAACTTTTGAAACACCTATCACACCTTATGATAAGGATAGTGATGACATTCCAGATTATATAGATACCGATTCTGATAATGATGGGATTAGTGATTTTATTGAAGGAAATGATGCCAACAACAATGGAGCGGCAGATGTAGCTAACTCTGGTGTAGATGCGAATGGAAATGGATTAGACGATGCATTCGATGGAGATTGTGGGGAAGCTTCTTATTCTGTATTTTCTTCCAGCTTTGCAGAGGAGAATAATGCAGATGGATCTGTAGATATAGGAAGTAGTGATTTAGAATTGGTTACTGAAGATGAGAATCAAACTGTTGGACTTCGATTCACCAATGTTGAATTGGATTCAGGAGAGGTAATTAATTCAGCATTTATACAATTTGAGACAGATGAAGTAACAGTAGGAGCAGTAAGTATTACTATACAAGGACAATTGAGTTCCAATGCAGCTGATTTTACGACTACTGTTAATGATGTCTCTAATCTAGCTACTAGACCACGAACGGTAGCGACTGTTACTTGGACTCCCAATGAATGGGATTTAGTAGGAGAGAAGGGGACTGATCAATTAACGGTTGATATTGGAACCATTGTACAAGAAATTGTTAACCAAGCTGGCTGGGTAAATGGGAACAGTATGGTTTTTATATTTACTGGAGCAACTGGAAATACAAGAATAGCTGAGAATGATGCAACACTTTCAATTAATACTGCTTTCGATGCAACACCAACTTATGAATTTGTTGCAGCTGATTATGCTGAAGAAGACAATACAGATGGTTCTGTAGATTTAGGAAGTTCAGATTTAGAATTACCCAATGAAACGAATAATCAGACTGTAGGGCTTTTATTTGCTGGAATAACGCTTAGTCAAGGTCAAACCATAACTGCTGCAAATATTCAGTTTCAAACTGATGATAATGGAAATACAGAAGCCACTACTATGACCATTCGTGGAGAATTGTCAAGATCTTCTATTTACTTTACAACTACAGTTAATGATGTGTCGAATGCTACAACAAGACCTAGAACTTCGGCAAGTGCTAGTTGGAGTCCAGCAGCTTGGAACACCATTGGTGAAGCAGGAACTGATCAACTGACTTCATCACTTACAACAATAGCGCAAGAAATAGTTGATCAAAATGTTTGGGACATTGGAAATAACATGACCTTCTTTTTTACAGGGCCAGCAGGGTCTGCTCATAGAGAAGCAGAAACAAATCCAACTTTAATCATAACTACTACTGCAAGTTTTACTATCTGTGCTTCAAATGTTGTACATCAAGATTTTGATGGTGATGGAGAAGATGATTTTAGAGATGCTGATGATGATGCAGATGGTATACCCACTGTATCAGAACAAACAGATGTAGATTTAAGCGGAACGGTCGATTATTTAGAGTCTGATGCTAGTACTTGTGGAGTCGGTTATGTAACTGGAGCAGGAACCAATACTGGAAATGCTGATATAGCCACAAACGAAAATGGTATAACCAACTCAGGAAATGCAACTGGAGCTGCAGATGGAACTGGTGCAGAATTGCATGAAAATGGAGATATATTGGTGTTGGATTTAACAGATATAGTTCCTGCTGGAGAAAGCTATACTATCACTTGGAGAGAAAGACCCAGTCAAACAGGAACAGCTTCTATGGTTTTACAAGAATCGATTGATGGAACCAATTGGACAGCTCACCCTTCACCGCCTACTACCAATAGTACCACTTTTGTTGGTTCTGTTGTTACGGCTAATGTGCCTACACGATACTTGAGGATAAGTAAAGATGATCCACCTAGTGGAACAGATTTTCAGATAGATGCAATTACATACACTGGAACTACTGATTGTGTGTTAGATTCAGATAACGATGGAGTGGGAAATGATACAGATATAGACGATGATAATGATGGTGTTTTAGATGTAAATGAAGGGAATGGGAGTAATAATCCAGTTGGAGATGAAGATGGGGATGGAACTTTAAATTTTGAAGATACTTCTGATGGAGGCTCAGGTGACGGGAGCACTACAGACTATACAGATAGTAATGGAGATGGAATTCCAAATGTTTTTGATTTCGATTCAGATGGTATTCCTAATCACTTAGATCTAGATAGCGATAATGATGGTATTCCAGACTTACAAGAGGCTGGAGGTATTGATACTGATAGTGATGGTAGAGTGGATGACCCTACTGATACAGATGTTGATGGTTGGGCAAATACTTTTGATGCTACTGATGGAGGAACAGCTTTAGCAGATGGAGATAAGGATGGTGATAGCCATGAGAATCGTTTAGACCTTGACGCTGATAATGACGGAATAGCGGATATTATAGAGGCTGGTGGAACTGATTCTAATAATGATGGGGTAGTAGATTCTGCAACAGATACAGATGGAGATGGTTTTGCTGATACTTTTGATAGTGATAATGCTGGTTCTCCGTTACCAATAACAGATGAAGATGGAGATGGGATTCAGAATTATCAAGATTTAGATTCTGATGGCGATGGATTAACTGATAATGTAGAAGGACAGACTACAGCTAGTTTTGTAGCTCCCTTAGGAACGGATACTGATGGAGATGGTTGGGATAATCGATATGATTCGGATGATGGAGGAACAGCAATTACTTTAAGTAATAATGAAGGTTTTGGAAACCCAGATTATTTAGATGATGATTCTGATGGAGATGGGTTAAGGGATTGGATAGAAGGTTTTGATGATGATAATTCCGGAGATGCTTTAAATGATTTAACGGCTAGGGCGACAACTTTTGAAACCAATGCTGGTAGTCCTGGATTTTATGTAAATGCTGATGACGGCGACGGCGACGGAATACCCGATTGGTTAGAAGATGATGATGGAGACAATGTGCCCAATTTTCAAGACCCAGATCATGGCGACTTTCACGACACTGACAATGATGGAATAGTAGATTTATTTGATACTGATAATAGTGGAGCGGTGTCAAATACTCCTGATGGAGATGGAGATGGAGAATATGATTTTAGAGATACTGACGATGTAATTGCTTTGCCAATTAGTTTGGTGAGTTTTACTGCCTTCAGAGTTGATAATAAAGTTCAACTGAATTGGGTTACCGAAACTGAGATCAATAATGATTATTTCACCATTGAACGTCTTAATGAACAAGGTAGGTTTGAAGCGATTTTAATGCATAATGGCGCAGGGAATAGTATTGGATTGAATGAATATCAGCTGTTTGACAAGACGCCTAGACAGGGCTACAACTACTATCGTTTACGTCAAACGGATTTTGATGGAAAGACCGAGGTTTTCAATATTGTGCCTGTTTATTTTGATGGAAAATTTAATATTACAACATATAAGGTATTTCCAAACCCCACAAATGGTAGTCAACTTTATTTAGAATTAAATTTTCCAGAAACAGGCGAGTATAAATATGAGGTAATTTCAGAAATAGGAACAACCATTTTCTACTCAAATTTCTATGTAGAGTCAGAAAGTCAAACTTTTAAGTTGAATCTATTGAAATCTATGGAATTAACGGCAGGGTTCTATTTCATTAAATTAACTAACGATAAAGAGATAAAAACGCTAAAGTTTATAGTGAAATAGTTTATAATGCTAAAAGTTTATTTGTCGACTAGATTGCAACATTCAACGTATAAAATATTTAGTTCAGAGTTTATTTTGTTTAAATTTGCACCCTTAAAATTTCGCAACCAATTGAAATTAAAGAATAGAGGTTATATTTTATTGATCTTGTTGTGGATTGTTGGTTTTGGGTTAAATGCCCAAATCTTACATGATAACACTTGCTCTTCTATTAGCACCAATTTTACATTAGATTGGGATTCAAGTCCATCAGCAACACAATTCAATTGGACACCTCAAGGTGGAACATCCTTTACAGCATCAAATATTCAAGGCTCAGGGAATCAAATAGGTTTTGTAGTTAGTGGAGCAACAGGAACTTTAACTACTGAGAATTCTATCTCAACACCAGGAATAACAAATTCATTAAGTGGAGGAGCAGATGCGTTGCATATTTCTTCATCAGGATTATCATCAACTGAAGAACTAACAGTTACAATGACCTTTACTCCTGCATTGGCTGGAGATATTTCATTTGATATATACAATGTAATAGAACTCTCTGGAGGAGGAGCAGGAGGACAGCAGATAGAAGTGTTTGGTTTAACGACAACTGGTTTTGCATTAATTCCTGAATTAACAGATAATGGAACACCATCATGGGAATTAGAAGGACCAGGTGTTATCGATGGAAATGCAACGAGTACAACCACTACAAATGATCAAGTAGGAGTTAATTTTAGAAGTATTACAGATATTTCAACAATTACGGTGACGATGCGAAGGTGTTCAGGTTGTGGTAATGCAGCCAATACTGAATTTGCGATAGGAGACATAGATATTTGCTTGACACCTGATACTGACCAGGATGGTATTGCTGATAGTGAAGATGAAGATGATGATAATGATGGAATTTGGGATGTAAGAGAGAAGTGTCCTGCTTCAGCACGTTCTATTGCAGACTGGGATAATATGACTTATACCAATGGAGATGCTTCAAATACCTATGCATTAGAAGATGGTACAAATATGACAGTAGCTGTTGCTTCTAATGGTGCCTCAATCGTTGCAGGAGAGACCAGTACGTTTATTACTGGAGGGCAGGGAGGAGGAACGGTTGGTCTGTTTATTAATGGAAATCAAAATCTACAGGTAAACAGTATAGACATTAGTTTCAGCTGGGATCAAGCAATTGATAGTTTAGAATATACCATCTTTGATGTCGATCAGATTTCAACTCAGTGGGTTGATTCAGTGACGATTATTGGTTATTACAATGGCTTTGTTGTTTTTCCAACAATGACAGGTAGTGCAAATAATACAGTGACTACAAATAGAGCAGTTGGTGATGCAAATACCATAGAGTCATCTGCAATAGCAAATGTAGATGTAGCTTTTACAGAACCTATAGACAGTATGATTATTTTCTATGGAAATGGTAATTCAGCACCAGCAGCGCCTGGTAACCAATGGATATCCATTTATGATCTTTCCTATATAGGAGATTGTGGTTCTACAGATAGCGATGGAGATGGGATTAGTGATTACCTTGACATAGATGCAGATAATGATGGAATAGTAGATTATATAGAATGGCAAGGGTCTACAGGAACTCCAATTGCTCCCGCTGGAGCAGATGCTGATATGGATGGGATAGATGATAATTTTGAAACAGCAATTTTACCAATAGATACAGATGGAGATGGAATTCCAGATTTTAAAGATTTAGACTCTGATGATGATGGAGATTTAGATGCATTAGAAGCATATGATACAAACAATGATGGAACTGCAAATACATTGCCTTCAGGAACAGATACTGATGGGGATGGCTTAGATGATAATTATGATAATCAAGCAGGTTTTAATGCAACAACAAACATTACCAATAATGGACAAGATTCCGATGATTTTCCAAACTTAGATGGGGAAACTACTGAACGAGATTGGCGGGAAGATACAGATATTGACAATGATGGAGTACAAGATTATGCCGATATAGATGATGACAATGATGGAATCTTAGATGTAAACGAAGGAAAGGGAACGAATAATCCAGTTGGTGATGAAGATGGGGATGGTATTCCCAATTTTGCAGATGTTACAGATGGAGGAAATGGAGGAGATGGGTCAACCACAAACTATACGGATGGGAATGCAGATGGAATACCAGATGTGTTTGATGCAGACAATGATGGTATTCCTAACCATCATGATCCAGACTCTGATGGTGATGGGATAGCAGATATTATTGAAGCTGGAGGAGTTGATGCTGATGGGAATGGAATAGTTGATGGAGTTTTTGCTGATACAGATGGGGATGGATGGTCGAATACCTTTGATGCTACAGATGGAGGAACAGCTTTAACGGATGTTGATCAGGATGGAGATGGCTTACAAAACCATACAGATATTGATTCTGACGATGATGGAATTATAGATTTAATAGAATCTCAAGCTAGCACGGCTACACCTATAATACCTTCTGGTACGGATTCAGATGGAGATGGGATTGATAATAATTTTGATACCGATAGTGGAAATAACTTAACCGATCCAGTAAATACTGATGCAGTGGACAATGATGATTATTTGGATACAAATTCAGATAATGATGTAGATTCAGATCAAATAGAGGGTTATGATACAAATAATGATGGAAGTGCCAATACTTCACCTTCAGGAACAGATACTGATAACGATGGTTTAGATGATAATTTTGACAACATAGCGGGACAAAACTCAACCACAAATGTTACTAATAATGGCCAGGACTCTGAAGATTTTCCAGATTTAGATACTCCAGGCGGAGAACAAGACTGGAGAGATGTAAACAATACGAACGATAATGATGGAGATGGAGTAACAAATGATATAGATATAGACGATGATAATGATGGGATATTAGATACTGATGAAGGATGTCCTTCTGCTATACCATCAAGCACCATTCAAGTAGATATTGATTTAGATGCTTTTGAAGATGAAACAACATGGACATTAGTAGACCCTCAAGGAACAACAGTTTTATCAGGGGGGGCTTATTTGGGAGGTGATGATATAATTTCAGTGAGCACCACTACTACTTTAGCAGGACGTTGGGTATTTACGATTAATGATAGTTTTGGAGATGGATTAGTAGAAAATGGAGGTTCAGATGAGAATGGTACATCAAGTTATACATTAACCGTAGATGGAGTAGTTTCATATACCTCAGGGAATAGTCCAAATTATGGTGGTGGAGAATCTCAAAATATTGATGTTGGCTTATCAGGGATTACCTATACTGGAACCGTAACTTCTCAAACAGGAGTAACCAATAGCGCAAACATTACAGGAACTCCTAATAGTAATAGCGTAACAAATAATAATGCTGAATGGCTCACTAATGGGAATATCTTGGTATTTGATTTTGGATCAATCCAAGCAGCTGGAACTCGATATGTAATTACCTGGTCCGAAGTTACTGGTCAAACAGGAACCGCTTCCTTAATTATTGAGGAGTCTACTGATAATGCAGCTTATACTACTCATACATCAGCACCAACAACAAACACAACTACTTCAGTCACCGATGTTGTTACTTCGGAAAATTCGTTTAGGTATTTGAGAATTAGTAAGAACAATCCTCCAAGTACAACTGATTTTAAAATAGATGGAATTGGACTCGCACCTTCTCTTGTTTGCATTGATACTGATAATGATGGTATACAAGACTCTTATGATCCTGATAGCGATGGAGATGGAATAGCAGATATTGTTGAAGCTGGTGGAGTTGATGCTGATGGTAATGGCATTGTTGATGGAGCATTTACAGATACTGATGGTGATGGTTGGTCGAATACTTTTGATGCTACAGATGGAGGAACAGCTTTGACTGATGCAGATACTGATGCAGATGGTTTTGAAAATAGAATTGATATCGATTCTGATGGAGATGGAATTGTTGATATTATTGAATCTCAGGCATCAGGTACATTGATTTCACCAAGTGGTAGTGATGCTGATGGTGATGGAATAGATGATAATTTTGATGTAAATTCAGGGAATACCCTTACAGTAGTTGTGAATACAGACGGAACAGATAATCCAGATTATACTGATACCGATTCAGATAATGA
>Ga0316204_10010248_pt1 | contig 12144 bp, 12 predicted proteins | sample 6monrhotite_MG_2_FD_205661 | JGI IMG/M metagenome (GOLD analysis project Ga0316204, IMG submission 205661) | Microbial mat bacterial communities from mineral coupon in-situ incubated in ocean water Damariscotta River, Maine, United States -... | ecosystem: Environmental > Aquatic > Marine >...
CTCGCCGCCTACGACCGGGCGGTCGCGCACTTCGAGAGCGCGAGTTCCCTGGATCCGGCGACGCAGGAGAGCGCGGATCACTACGTCGCGCTCGCGTTCGCGGGCCGAGCTCGCCTCGCGTTGGAGTCTGGCGATGCAGTCGGTGCCGTGGACCATCTCGTCGCCTGCTTCGAGCGGGAGCCGGAGGCGGCGAACGACCTCGATGGCCTGGGCTTCACCCCGGTGATGACCGCGACGACTGTGCGGGCACGGTTGAAGGAGGCGGGTGCGGAGGACGCACAGGCGAAGCTGGCCGCTGCGATTCAGGCCCTCGACCCTCGACTCCTGGTGGCTCCTGCATTCGAGCGGGCAGCGCCGGGCACCGAAGCCGCGGGGACGCGGGATCTCCGGCGTCGGCGTCGGTGATCGCGACTACACGCCTGGGATCTTCGCCGTGAGCCAGGCGGCAGCTTCGTCGACCAGCCGCGGGAGCGCGCTGACCTGACGGGACCCGGGTCAGGGGCGGGTGAACGCGCCGAGCCGGGTGCCCTCGACGCGGGCCTCGACGCGCAACAGAAGTCCCTCGTCCACTTCGTACCAGGGGTCAGCAGCGGCGCGCTCGAGCTCGCGCTCGAGAACGGCGTGCTCCGGATACGCCGCGTGATCGAACAGCACCAGCCGGTCCTCGGCGCCGTCCAGGTCGAGGATATAACCGACGGACGGGTCGCCTGAACCAGGCTGGTTGGCGATACCGAAGGCCTCGAGCCGCTTGGAGCGCGCGGCGCGAGCACCGTTGAGGCGAATCGCCGCGTCGAGCAGCTCTGCAGCGCTCTCCAGGGACTGCTCGGAGCGGTACGCCTTCACCGCGTCCTCGAGCTCCTCGGCGGTGATCGCCGGAGTCGAGTTCACGGTCTGGGTGGGGATCGGTGGCGTGCCGGAGAGCCAGCCTGCCTGGCCGATGAGCACGATCAGAGAGGCCACCGCGCAGAGCGGGGCCAGGAACAACGCGAGCTTGGGCATTGTGGGGGTGCGAGGGGCTCGGCCTGCCGCCGAACGAAATACATGGGGGGGGGTCGGACGTGCCTGCCGGGCGCGCCGTCCGTAGCGCTTCGCAGGAGCCGACGCTTGGTGCCGAGAATCCCCGTAAAACGGACCTCGGCGTAGAATCGGCCCTGTTACGACTCACTACCCGTGGGGAGCAGCGGGCAACGCACTTCATGGTTCTTCCAGGATCAAGACGCGTACGGGGGACGGGATTTGGCGTTCCCCACGCCCCCCAATCGCCTTCGGGGTAGCATTCAGCAGTCTTCTCTTACCCTGGGATTGCCGTCCCTCTCGACCGTCTCGATTCCGACACCATGCAATTCGCAACCTGCACTCTCTCGGCGCTCGCCGCGATCCTCCTTCTCGCGCCCAACTCGGTGGGCCAGGACTGCGCCGAGGGCTGCACGCCCGGCTACTGGAAGACCCACCCGGAGCGCTGGGATGGGCTAGGCACCGACGACTTCACGACGTCCGTCCTGCACCCGCTCTCGTTCAACGCGGTGCTCGGAGTCACCGAGGGCGAGTCGGGCTTCGCAGACGGGGTCACGCTCCTCGACGCCGCCGGGACCGGCGGCGGGGGACTGAACGCCCTCGGCCGTCACACGGCCGCGGCTCTCGCGAGCTCCGACGCGCCCATCCTGTATCCCTTCAGCACGGCTGGGGTGATCGCTCTCTACCGCGACGCGGTCGGCGCGGATGAGGGACCGGAGACGGTGAGCTCGGCGCATGCGACACTCGAGTCGGCGAACGAGGCGGGCTGTCCGCTGTCCAACTCGTACACCGGTGACCTGCTCGCCTGCGAGTACTGCTTCGGCACCGAGCGCGACTGTCCCTGTGGAGCTGGCCTCGTGAACGGCGGCTGTCTGAACTCGACCGGCCTCGGCGGCACGATCTCCGCTTCGGGCACGTCGAGCCACGCTGCAGATGACCTGGTCCTGACGGCGACCCAGTTGCCCGCGAACACCCCGGTGATCTGGATCGCGGCTATCGCCTCGCAGCGCACCGTCCTCAACGACGGCCTCCTCTGCCTGGCTCCGGGCGGCCTCAAGATCATTCGTACGCTGACCACGGCGTCGAGCGACGAGGGCGTGACGACGCTCGGGCCCGGCATCGTTCAGGCCAGCATCGACAACCCCGTTGCGGTTGCCGAGATCTTCCCGGGCTCCACCTGGAACTTCCAGGCGTTCTACCGCGACACGTCGAGCACCTGCGGCGGCATGTCGAACCTCACCAACGCGATTCAGGTCACGTTCTACTAGGAACGGCAGGGCCGTCTGCGGCCCGGCTCGACCGATCACGCAGCGAGCGGTGGTGCGTCCAGGACGCGCCGCCGCTCGTTCCTATTCCCAGGCGTAGAAACCCTGGCCAGACTTCTTGCCGAGCTCGCCCCGCGCGACCTTGTCGCGCAGGAGCTGCGGCGGCTCGAAGTGGGCGCCGACCTCCCTGGCGAGGTACTCGGCGATGTTCAGGCGCACGTCGAGGCCGACGAGGTCCGTGAGCTTCAGCGGCCCCATCGGGAAGCCGTAGCCGAGCGTCATGGCCTTGTCGATGTCCTCGGCGGAGGCGACGCCGTTCTCGAGCATGCGGATGGCCTCCAGCCCGATCACGAGGCCGAGCCGCGAGGACGCGAAGCCCGGGCTGTCCTTGACGGTGATCGGCTCCTTGCGCATTCGCGTCGCGAGGGCGACCGAGGTGGCGACGGCCTCGTCGGAGCTGGCCTCGGCGCGCACGACCTCGACCAGCTTCATGATGTGCACGGGGTTGAAGAAGTGCATCCCCGTCACGCGCTCGGGGTGGCGCGCCGCAGCCGCGATCTCGGAGATCGGCAGCGACGAGGTGTTCGTGGCGAGCAAGACGTCCGGACCGGTGAGGACGCCGAGATCGGCGAAGATCTTCCGCTTCAGACCGAGGCTCTCCGGGACCGCCTCGATGGCGACCTGGATGCCCTCACAGGCGGGGGCCAGCTCGGTCGAGGTGGAGAGTCGCGCAAGGGTCTCGCCGCGCTCCTGCTCGTTCAGCTTGCCCCTGTCGACGCCCTTGTCGAGGGCGGCGACGACGCCGTTGTAGGCCGCGTCGAGCACGGTCTCGTCGAGGTCGACGAGGGTGACCTCCACGCCGCACATCGCGAGCACCTGGGCGATGCCGCGCCCCATGGTTCCGCCGCCGATGACGACGCCCTTCTCGATCGCTGCTGCGTCCATGTTGCCTCTCCGCTCAGCCGAGCAGCTTCTGAAGGACCGGACGCGCGCCCTGGATGGCGCAGGTCTGGAGGTAGAGGTTCATGCCGCGCTCTCCGCCGAGCTCGAGACCTCCGCCCGCGCGGCCCGGGCCGCCGTGGATCATCTGCGGGAGGACCAGTCCGGGACCCATCGAGTGGTCGGCGATGCGCTTGCTGCCGAGCAGGACGCGTCCGTTCCAGGGGGCCAGCTCGAACAGCAGCTCGCGCGTGAACTCGAGGTCGTCGGAGTAGGCCGTGGCGACCAGGCAGCCGTCGGCGAGGGCGACGAGCTCGCCCGCTTCGGCGGCGCTGCCGTCGTACGGCATCAGCGTGGCGCAGGGTCCGAAGACCTCGAGCTCGTGCACGATCATCGCCTTCTTCGGTTCGCGGCACACGAAGAGCGCCGGTTCCAGGATCGCGCCCTTGGAGCCGTCCCCGTCGGGGATAGCACCGAACGCGACCTCGGCGACCTCGGCCAGGCGGCGCATGCCCTGCTGGACATCGGGGAACTGGCTCGGGGTGGAGAGCGGGCCCATGCGGACGCTCTCGTCGTGTGCGGAGCCCGCAGGATAGTCCGCGAGCGCGAGCCCGAGCGCCTCGACGGCGGGGGCGATGAGAGCTTCGGGGAGGAAGACGCGACGGGTCGCCGTGCACTTCTGTCCGGTCTTCTGGGCAATCTCGCGGGCCAGCTCCCGAATGAAGAGGTCCCAGGTGTCCGATCCGACCTCGACGTCGGCCCCGACGACCATCGAGTTCAGGCTGTCGGCCTCGATGTTCACGCGCACCGAGCGCGCGATCACGTTCTCGTGGCCGCGAATCTTGCGTCCAGTCGCTGCGCTCCCGGTGAACGCGATGACGTCCTGGGACGTGAGGTGGCTCAGGAGGTCACCAACGCTGCCGCACTGGAAGGACCACGCGCCGTCGGGCAACAGGCCCGAATCGACAGCGATCTGCGCGACGCGGTAGCTCGGCAGCGCCGTGCTCGTCGCGGGCTTGGTCAACACCGGCATGCCGGCGAGGAACGCGCACCCGAGCTTCTCGGCGAAGCCCCAAGCGGGGAAGTTGAACGCGTTGATGTGCACCGCGACGCCGCGCAGCGGCACCTTGATGTGCTGGCCGTGCAGCCGCGGGGAGCGGCCGAGCTGAATGCCCTCACCATCGAGCATGTACGTGCGGTCGCCCATCTCCTTGCCGAGCTCGCCGTAGGCCGCGAGCGTCGCGGTTGCACCGTCGATGTCGAACTTGCTGTCCTTGAGCGTACTGCCCGCGTTCTTCGCGGAGAGCTCCAGCAACTCAGCGCGGTGCGCGTGGATGGCCTTCGAGAGATCGGTCAGCAGCGCGCCTCGTTCGGCGAACGTCATCGCGCGAAGCGCAGGGCCACCCTCTCGGCGCGCGAACGCCAGCGCCGCGCCGAGGTCGAGCCCTTTCGTGCTCGCCGTGGCGATCGTCTCGCCGGTGGAGGGGTCGTAGAGCGGCGTGCCGTCGCCGGCGCCGCGCTGCCATTCGTTCTGGAGGAAACTCTTGAGCTCGAGCATGGTTCTCGTGGGGGGCTCGGGGGCGATCGGGGCGAACACCCTACGGAAGGGCCGGAGGAAATGGAACGACCCCTCCCCGAGGGGAGGGGTCGCATGGAAGCGACCATCCGGCGCACGAGCGCCGGGGCCGTTCTGGGAGCTCTTGGGCTAGAGCTTCACGTACTCGAAGTCGAGCGGCTGGCTGTTGAGGCCCTTCTTGGGCGGGGCGATCCAGTTCGCCATCTTCCCGGGCTCGGTGACCTGCACCATCAGGCTCTTGACGAGGTCGCGGTCGGCCTGCGTCGGGAGGTGCGTGGCGACCGCGGCAGCGTGGCCAGCCTCGTCGGTGATGTTGCCCTCGTAGTCGAAGTAGTGACCCGAGTACTCACCCTGGTGGCGGTGGAAGCGCTTGTTGGGGAAGGTCAGCTCGAAGTCGACGCCTTCTTCCGCGATCGTCTTGTTCCAGCGGCGGATGGCCGAGAGCGAGTCACTGATGTACTCGTCGCGGAGGATCTCGTTCATCGCGTTGCGCGTGGGCACGGTGCGGTTCACGAGCTTGCCGTCCTGGACGACCGGGATGTCGATGGAGCCGTCGTTGCCGGTGTGGTCCTCGTACTTGCGACGTTCGTTGTAGCGACCCTTGAGGCCGGCAGCGAAGAAGTCCGCGGCGTTCGAGGAGATCTCGCCACCGAAGAGGTCCATCGCGTAGGTGACCCAGTAGTTGATGTAGCGCTGAACGATCTCGAGCGGGATGCCACCGAGCGAGTACGGGTCACCGCCGGACTCCTTGGTCAGCTGAGCGCTGCGCTGCACGACGCGCGAGATGCCGGTGTCGCCGACGTAGAGGTGGTGCGCCTCCTCGGTCAGCATGAAGCGGCAAGAGCGACGCAGCGGCGAGAAGCCAGACTCGGCCAGGGAGGCCAGCTGGAACTTGCCGTCGCGGTCGACGAACATCGTGAAGCAGAAGAAGGACAGCCAGTCCTCACAGGGCTGGTTGAAGGCCTCGAGGATCCGCGGCTTGTCCGCGTTGCCCGAGCGGCGCTCGAGCATGTCGTCGGCCTCGTCGCGTCCATCGCGACCGAAGAAGCGGTGGAGCAGGTAGACCATGGCCCACAGGTGGCGGCCCTCTTCGACGTTGACCTGGAACAGGTTGCGCATGTCGTAGAGGCTCGGCGCGGTGAGGCCGAGCTCACGCTGCTGCTCGACCGAGCCGGGCTCGGTGTCGCCCTGGGTCACGATCAGGCGACGCAGCGAGTTGCGGAACTCGCCCGGGACCTCGTCGAAGGTCTTGGCGTCGATCATGTCGCCGAAGCCGACCGTGCGCTCCTGCTCCTCGGGAGTCAGGAAGATGCCCCAGCGATAGTCGGGCATCTTGACGTAGTTGTAGTCGGCCCACCCGTCGCGATCGACGGAGACCGCCGTGCGAAGGTAGACGTCCTTCTCCTGGAACCCGGCCGGGCCCATCTCCTTCCACCACTCGATGAACTTGGGCTGCCAGCTCTCGAGTGCCTTCTTGAGACGACGGTCGTGGTTCAGATCGACGTTGTTCGGAATGGTGTCGTTCAGACTCATCGAGCTCATGATCAGGTGCGGTTGTAGTCGTACACGGGACGGGTGGGTTGGCCGTAGCTGGTCAGCGCGCCCTGGGGGCCGACCGCGTTCGGGCGTTGGAAGATCCAGTTCTGCCAGGCCGACAGACGGCCGAAGATCTTGCTGTCACAGTTCTCGGCGCCGGGGAAGCGCAGCGAAGCCTCCATGCCCGTGAGGGCGTCGGGGGACAGGCTGGCGCGCTCCTCGAGAGCGAGGCGAACCTCGTCCTCGTAGTCGAGGTCGTCGAGGGCCATCGTGACGAGGCCCGCGTCTTCGGCGTCCTCGGCAGTGACGGTCTCGCCGGCGTTCGTGAGCAGTTCCGGCACGCGATCGGGTTCGCCGAGGAAGCGGACTTGGAGGCGACTGATACCGTGCGACATGGGGAACGCGCCACCGTTGAGCGCGCTGAGCGCAACTGCGTTGGCGTCGTCCTCGTCGATCAGCATGTAAGCGCGGTCCGCGGACAGCGCCAGCTCGTAGAGCGACCCGGCGAAGCAGGAGCCCGGCTCGATCAGGGCGAACAGGCTCTTGGCGGTGAGGTCCAGGCGGCGCAGGACGCGCGCCATGTTCAGCAGCACCTCCCGGACGAAGCCGTGGTCCTTGTGGCTCTCCAGGGCCGCGTCGAGCGCGAGGACGTGATCGATCGATCCCTCCGTGCGCAGCGTCACGACGTTGATGCCGGGGTAGTCCATGCGCAGGTGCAGCAGCGCAAGGTCGAGCTCACGGAAGGCCTTCAGGGCCCAGAACTCAGCGCCCTGAGCGACCATCGCCTCGGGAGTCGTGGGGGCGTCGGCGCCCGGGCCGCGCAGGGTCAGCGAAGCGCTGCGCGCCGCGTGATCGAAATGGACGGTGACGTGCTCGAAGACCATCGCGTCATCGGTGATCTCGGGCTCGAGGTCGGGCAGGGGGGTCCCAGCCCAGCCGCCGGTGCGACTGCTCTTCTCCGCGGCGGCCTGCGCGGCGGCGTCGACCTTCGCGTCCCACTGGCTGCGAGCGTAGATGTCGTCGACCAGGCCCCAGGCCTTGGCGCGCTTGCCTTTGAAGCCTTCGGCGATCGTGCAGAAGATGTCGGCGCGGTCGCGGCGCACCTTGCGCTTGTCGACGAGTCGCGTGAGGCCGCCCGTTCCGGGGAGGACCGCGAGCAGCGGCACCTCGGGGAACGAGACGGCGCTGGCGCCGTCGTCGACGAGGTAGATGTCGTCGCAGGCGAGCGCGAGCTCGTAGCCTCCGCCGGCTGCCGTGCCGTTGAGCGCCGCAATCGTTCGCACGCCGCTGTTGATCGAGAGGTCCTCGATGCCGAGACGCGTCTCGTTCGTGTACTTGCAGAAGTTCACTTTGAACGGGTGCGTGCTCTTGCCGAGCATGTAGATGTTCGCGCCGGCGCAGAACACGCGCGGGATGGCGCTGTCGAACACGAGGGCCTTCACGCCCGGGTGCTCGAAGCGCAGCCGCTGCATTGCGTCCGCCAGCTCGATGTCCACGCTGAGGTCGTAGGAGTTCTGCTTGAGCAGGTACTCCGGCCCGTCGTCTTCCTCTTGGACGTTGAGGGTCATCCGCGCCACGGGCCCATCGACCTGGAATTGCCAGTGTCGGTAGGCCCCCGGGGACGTCTGGAACGCCGTGAGGGGGGTGGTCTGTGTCGCTTCCATGGGTCCGTTGTAGGGCCCTCAGCGGCCTCGCGACAGCACAATAGTGCTTGCGGTGGTCAGGTTGTGCACTATAGTGCGCTCCGTATGCCCGAGATCCCCTTGGACCCCCTTCTGGCCGCCGTGGGCGCACGCGTTCGCCGTCTTCGCCTGGAGCGCGACTGGACCCAGCGTGAGCTGGCGGCGCGCAGCGGCCTCTCGCAGCGCTTCATCGCTCAGCTCGAGGGCGGGCGCGGCAACATCGCGCTGACCCGCCTGGCCACGCTGGCGCGGGTCCTGGAGGCGCCCCTCGAGAGCTTCGTTGCAGGGCTCGCCCAGGAGTCGACTCCCTGCGGCGTCATCGCGCTGCTCGGCCTGCGCGGCGCGGGAAAGAGCACGCTCGGCCGCGAGCTGGCCCGTCGGCTCGGCGTGGCCTTCGTCGAGCACGACGAGCTGATCGAGGAGGCGGCGGGCATGGAGCGCGCGGAGATCTTCTCCATCCACGGTGAGGACTACTACGGGGTGCTGGCGCGCCGCACCCTCGATCGCCTGCTGGCGGAGGCGCGGCCGGACCTCGTCCTCGCGACCACGGGCGGACTCGTGGCGGATGCGGAGGCCTTCGAGACCTTGCAGCGGCGGGCGACGACGGTCTGGCTCAAAGCGACGACCGAGGACCACTGGCAGCGCGTGCTGGACCAGGGGGACTTTCGTCCCATGCAGGACAGGCCCGACGCCTTTGCGGAGCTGGAGCGCCTGGTCGAGCGTCGGGCACCGCTGTACGCCCGCGCGCACCACTGTTTGGACACGAGCGCGCTCGGCACGGAGCCGACCCTCCTGGCGCTGGAGCGAATCGGTCGCGGAACGGAGTGAGCACGGTTCCGGGGTGACCTCGCCGTGGCTAAGATGCCGCCCATGGACGTCATCGCCTTCGTGTTCGGCATCTTCGGGCTCTTCGGCTTCCTCGTGGCTCTCAAGGCTCGCGGGGAGCTGGAGCTTCTACGCGAACGCGTGGAGCGCCTGGCTGCCTCGGACGGCGGTGATACGGAGGAGCTGGAGCGTGACGTACGCGTGAACCGCGCGTTCCTCGCGCGTCTCGCCGCGGGCGAGCACCTCGAACCCGACCAGATCGCCGAGGGCCAGGTGTGGTCCGACGTGAACGTGGAGCGCGCGAAAGCCTTGCTCGACGAGGGGGTTCGCGTGCTCGACGTGCGAACGCCGCAGGAGACGGCGGGTGGCGTGATCCCCGGCGCGATCCGAATCCCCGTGGACGAACTGCCGAACCGCGTTCACGAGCTCGGCCGCAAGGGCGACGCGATGCTCGTGTACTGCGCCGCGGGCGTGCGCTCCGCCGCCGCGTGCGAGTTCCTCAGCGACCGCGGCTTCACGACCCTGCACAACCTCGACACCGGAATGATGGGGTGGTCCGGACCGCTCGATCGCCCGGCCTGAAGGACTCGACATGAGCACGACGAACAACGATCGGCTGACGCACTTCCTCCCCTTGCTCGAAGCTGCCAGCGGCCTCGACCTGACCGACGCCGCGGCGGCCAAGGCGGAGCTCGAAGCGCGCTACCCGTCGGGCGGTCCCGAGGCGAAGGCGCTGGGCGCGCAGCTCCTGGCTTGGTTGGCGGATGGCGCCATCTGCGAGCGCGGCGAGCTGCCGATGCGTTGGGGCCGGGTCTCGAAGGCGACCCCCGAGAGCCTCGACTTCACGATCGACATCGTCCAGATGAACGGCGCCGGTCCGCGCCATCGTCATCCGCAGGGCGAGGTCAACTTCTGCATCGCGACGGAGGGCTCGCCGACCTTCGACGGGCAGGCCCCCGGTTGGGTCGTCTTCCCGCCCGACTCCGTGCACGTCCCGACCGTGCAGGGCGGCATGATGCTCATCGTCTATCTCCTGCCGCAGGGGGCGATGGAGCTCCTCGGTGCCTGACCCCACCACGCCCGAGTACCCGACATGCTGAACGCCCTCCTACGCCTCTTCCGGGGCAAGCCCTTCCGCATCAAGGACGTCGCCTCGATCGAGGAGGGTCACGCCCGCACGGAGATCGTCGGGGACCCCTTCAGCGACGGCGCGCAGATCGTCCTCGCTCGCGTCGATGGCGAGTTGCACGTGCTCGACCGCCTGTGCCCGCACGCCGCGGACGGTCACTTCAACGACGGCCCGCTGATTCAGGGCCAGTTCGTGTGGTGCCCGGCCCACAACTACCGCTTCGACCCGCGAACCGGCAAGCCCGTCGGCGCGGTCTGCAAGAAGGCCACGCGCTACAAGCTCAAGATCGAGGGCGACGACGCCACGGTCTATGTCTAGGCGATCGGCTCGGATTGGACTCCGGCGGCTTTTCACCCGGGCCGGTCGGGCCTAGTCTCTGAGCCCGCTCGGCCGACCAGGCGACCCCTACGACATGCAGTGGAGTGATCTAGGAACCCAGTTCTGCCTGCAGCTCGCCTTCGGCACGCTGTTCGCGCTGGCGTTCGTCCCGAAGGCGCCCGTCGGCACCTTCTTCTACCGCCTCATGGGCGGCGCGGCCCTGATCCCCTTGCTCGTCGCCGGCGTTCTATCGATGACGGTGGGGGGGCTCACGTGGAGCGACCCCGCGGTGCTCGCGACCTGGCTCGGCGTTCTGGCGTTCCCGTTCTACGCGGGGAAGACCCGCGGGGTCGCCTGGGCCGTGGCCCTCGGCTGGGGCCTCGTCTGCAGCGTCGTCGCCCTGGCGTTGACGCTTCAGCGGTCGCCGATCGACGTCGGGGCGCTGGAGCTCGGGCTGTTGACGCTCTCGGCCATGGCGACCGGCGCAGTCGCCGGCAGCGTCGGGCTCGCGATGGTGCTCGGCCACTGGTACCTGACGGTGCCCAAGCTGAAGGTCAGCTTCCTCGGCCGGCTGAACCTCGTCACGGTCGGCTCGATGGTGGCGTGCCTCGTGCTCGTCTCCGCCACGTGCCTGATGTTCGACGACGTGTTCGAAGCGGCGGACACTCCTCTGTTCGGCCCGCGCGGCCTGTTCAACATCGGGACGCGGCTCGTCGTCGGTCTGCTGCTCCCGCTGCTCTTCGCGTGGATGACCAAGGAGTCGATCCGGCTCGGGAACACTCGCTCCGCCACGGGAATCCTCTACGCCTCCACGGTGCTCGTCCTGATCGGCACCGCTCTCTCGTTGAACCTCCAGGACGTCTACGGGCTTCCGCTCTGAGCCGATGGCCGCTGCCAAGCCCTGGATCGACGTGCCCTGCGAGGGCTGCGACCACTACATCCCCTGCGAGGTCGATCCGCGTCGCGGCGCGCCCGAGTTCGTGGTCTGCCCGAACTGCGCGCTGAAGCGCTCCCTGTCGCCCGGCGAGCTGTCGGGAGAGGGGGGCCTGTGCGGCTGCCAGGCCTGCGGTCACAACGAGCTGTACAGCGGCAAGGACTTCCCGAAGCTGCTCGGCGTGGGGATCGTGGTGATCGCGGCGGCCTTCGCGCCGTTCACGAACTACATCTCGCTCTTCGTCGCGGCCGCCATCGACTGCGTGCTCTGGTTCCTCTTGCCCGAGACGGTCATCTGCTACGTCTGCGAGACCGAGCACCGCGGGTTCGGCAACGACCCGCGTCACCCGCGCTACGACCTGCAGATCGCCGACCGTCTGAAGTACGGCGACAAGGCCGTCATGGGCAAGCCCGCGCGCCCCGAAGGCACGGCGGACGGACCCGAGCCCGAGCACTGAGCTCTGGGTCGGCTCAGCGCTCGTCGACGCCAGGCTCGGGCGGCTTCGCGCCCGGACTCGCGAGGAGCCCCAGGAGCCGGAACGGCAATCGGGTGACGCCCTTGGCGCCCTCGACGTTGCAGATCGCTGCGGCCGTCGCTCTGCGCTGCAAGTCGATGCGCAGGGACGTCGTCGCGCCGCGCTGGCCTCCCGTGTGCGACAGCGCCTTGGTCCCGTCCTTGCCAGGGTGCACCTGCCACCCCAGGCCGCGACTGGTCACGGTGCCGTCCGCTAGGGTGTAGGGCGTGGCCATCAGACCGACGGTCTCGGGCTGGAGCAGCTCGCCGGCGAGCAGCGCCACTCCGAGTCGCGCGAGGTCCTCTGCGGTCGAGAGCATGCCGCCGCCGGGGAATTTGAAGCTGAGGTCGGAGTAGCCTGCGTTGCGCGCTGCGCCGTCCACGAGGACGTAGCCGCGGGCGCGGTTGCGGAC
>Ga0316204_10010249_pt1 | contig 12143 bp, 9 predicted proteins | sample 6monrhotite_MG_2_FD_205661 | JGI IMG/M metagenome (GOLD analysis project Ga0316204, IMG submission 205661) | Microbial mat bacterial communities from mineral coupon in-situ incubated in ocean water Damariscotta River, Maine, United States -... | ecosystem: Environmental > Aquatic > Marine >...
AGCTTGCCGCTATTATGTTTACCGATATTGTCGGATATACCGCTTTAATGGGTAAGGATGTGGAGCTGGGACTTGATTTAATTCGTAAAAATCGGCAGATTCATAAACCACTAATTGAGAAATATGGGGGAATCTGGTTAAAAGAAATGGGAGACGGAACGCTAGCCAGTTTTGATACTGCTATTGATGCCGTTACTTGTGCGATCGAAATCCAAAAGCGCGCGCGCAATGAACTCCCGGCTAAAATTCGAATAGGGATTCACTTAGGGGATGTTGTTTTCGAAAATAGAGATGTCTTTGGTGACGGGGTTAATATAGCCTCACGAATACAATCTATTGCGGACCCCGGGGGCATCTATATATCCGAATCCATTTACGAAGCAATACGAGCCAGATATGAAATTGAAGCCGTATTCTTTGGGGATCTCCGTCTTAAAAATGTGGACCATTTGATCAAAACGTATTATTTGAAATCCGACGGACTGCCCATCCCCACTTTAGATAAAATTAAATCTTACCAAATAGTAACTGGCAAGCAGACCAATAAAAAATTGCTCACTGGTGTGTTGGCTTTTTTTATCATTATACTTACCGCCTTTTCATGGTGGTATGCAGAAAAGTCAGTAGATCATACTATACAGGCTATAGCTGTACTACCTGTAGAAAACCTTTCTAAAAATCTCGATGAAGAATGGCTGCAAGCAGGAATTCATCATGAACTTATTGATGCTCTTAACAAAATTCAGGAAATAAGGGTTATATCAAGAACCTCTATGATGAAATATTTAAATAGTAATATGACTATCCCGGAAATTGCCAGGGAATTAAATGTGGATGGGATCGTAGAAGCATCCTTCTTTAAAAAAGATACTAATGTAAGAATTCGGGTACGACTAATACAGGCCGAACCGGATGAGCGGCAACTCTGGACTGAAGTATATGAGAATAACATGGGTAACATACTAAGTGTATATAGTGCAGTTGCAAGATCCATTGCCTTAGAAATAGATATTAAATTGAATGTTGTTGAAGAACAGCGACTTTCCAAAAACACAACTATTGATCCCAGGGCCTATGAGGCCTACCTAAGGGGTCTGAATTATTCCGAAAACCTATCCCTCGAATCACTTGACAAGGCTCTGGTGTATTTTGAAAAAGCAGTAAGTATAGAACCCGATTACGCCTTGGCCTACGCCGGAATTTCATGGGTATGGGGGGCTTATTTACAACAGGGGTTTAAACCTAATGATATAGCCAGGCCAAAAGCAAAAGAAGCAGCCGATAAAGCGTTGAGTTTAGACAGCACCCTTGTAGATATTCACCGATTACGTGCTATTCAATACACCTGGGGAGCATGGGATTGGAAACAAGCTGAACTAGAGTTTAATAAAACTTTTGAGATTGACCCTAACAATGCTTTTGCCCTCGCCTATTACTCGCACTTCTTGGCATATATGGGGCAGGCAGAGGATGGGTTGGTGTACAGCTATAAAGCAACAACTATAGATCCGCTAAATATATTGTATCAGGCAATACATGGAATGGCTCTTAAAAATGCACGTAAGTATGATAAGGCCCTTTCCTGGTTGGAAAATATGCTTATTAAAAATCCAAATGAATCCATTGCACTACCAGCGCTCTGGGCGGTACTTCACGAGCAACATAAGTACGATGAAGCCATTGCAATAGCAAAAAAGATCTATACGCTAAGAGAAGACCAGGAAGCTGTAGATATCATTGAAACAGTATATAAAGAGGAAGGGTATAAGAAAACTATGCAAAGAATTGCTGAAGCCATGGTGCTCCGAAGAAAAAATGGTTTTTACAGTGCAGATCAAATAGTAACTATGTATGCCCGTGCAGGCATGCGAAATGAGACTCTTATATGGCTAGACAGTGCCTATCAGGATCATGGCTCTAACATGCCTTATATAAGCGTGGATCCGCTATTTGATTTTCTTAGAAAAGAGCCCGAATTTAAAGAGCTATTATTAAAATTAAATTTAAAGGATTACACTAGCAAATAGGCCTAGAAATATAAGTTTTTTCCAACATTAATCATGTTCCAAAGGTTGCTCTGACATGCTTAATAAAAGGATGTAGACAGTACTATACAGTAACCAACAATTTATAGTATAATATCACTTATATGGTAGGCCTAATAGAATACAAATTATTGGAATAAAATATTTCAGTACCTTGTTAAGGTAACCACCAACCACTACTTCCTATGATCGGTTTCTTTAGAAAAATCCGTAAAAAACTAGCTGATGATAACAAGCCGCTGAAATATGCCCGTTATGCTATTGGTGAGATTATATTGGTGGTAATTGGGATTTTAATTGCTTTAAGTATTAACAATTGGAATGAAGACAACAAGTTGCATAAAAGAGAACTTAATTTATTAAGTGAACTAAGCACTAATCTTAAAATCAATATTAAAAATCTTGAAAAAGATATTAAGTTGCAAACCAAGAGTATTAAAAGCTTTAAGTACATTTTAAGCCTTCCAAACAATAAGCTACCTTATAATGATTCTATTCCAAGTTATTTGTACGATATTGATTACTGTCCTGATGTTATTTTGGTTTCTTCGGCATTTCATACATTGAAATCTTCTGGACTGGAAATAATACAATCGGATGATATAAGGATAGCTATAGTAAATTTATTTGAAGTTGATTACCCAAGCCTGATGCAAGAAACCAGAAGACTTGAAGACCAACTATGGCCAGCTGTGGTAGTGCCACTTTTCCAAAAACATTTAAGAAACGATAATGACAGATGGTTTCCTAATGATTATGATAATTGGCTTAAGGATACAGAATTTTTTAACATGGTGAGTTTGAGAGCAACATTAAGAAATAGCTCAACGTCTTTTAAGAAAAAAGCTGTTGAGCAAACAAAAGATGTCCTTCGGCTTATAGAAGAAGAATTGAAAAAGAGAAAATATAACTAAAGGCTACCAAGGTAGATAAACCATTAAAATGAATCATACACAAACATAACCGTTACCCCACCATCAAAGTATCTGTCACGGTGTGATGCGGACATTGGCATAGGGAAAAACGCTTGTGAAAAAAGTCATTATCATGTCATTGTTTTGGAAAGTCCTTCAAAACGAAGATTTTGTGGGACATCGGGCTTTTACTTTATTCTGTTCGAATAACCACCGATTTTACAGCACTTCCCACAGATGATGTTAGTACTAAACAGTAACTATGTTTAACTTGTTTGTTTTGTGGATATTAGGTAATACATGGTGAGTTCATTAACTCTGTAAATGTAATTTCAAAATCCCTTTTGAGATTCTTGATATTAATGAATTAAACATTAAGAACTATATTATTCTAATTCATTATTCCGATGCCTTTTTTTAACGCTATAATTTGCGATTGATGTCGATCGATATGAAATCTGATGAATTCCAGCCTTTGAATTATATCCAACGGGCCGCACAAGAAATGTGGATATATTACTTTATTCAAAGGCAGGTCTTCTACAATGACATTTAAATTTTTCAGCAGATCATCACAATTTTGGAAATGAGATAGCCAAACTCCCAAACTCCATTTGCCTTTAGGTGTAGCTGATTCTGGAGCCTTTTCTTTTGGTTTCCAGGTATTCATTATTATTTCTTCAATTGATAACCCTTCATTTTCAGATTTTCCAGTCCACACCGGCTCACCAATTCTAAATTTTTCAGCTGCTGTATAAATTAAATTAAATCCACCTTTTTCAGCCAACACTAAATGTTCAATTACTTCCTGAATATTCCACATATCCGGCTCAATTTTAATTGAACCTTGAACAGGAGATATGTTATTCGCCAACTCGATGATTTGAGATCGCGAGGCTTTGATTTTATTTAGTGAATTGTAAATTGTGTTAATCGCCATAAATTTTTTGTTTAAATGTTGCCCAACAACTGGAGAGCATCATTGATGATATCCTACTTATGTGTACTAAGATAATAAATCTATGATGTCCATAAAGGACCGTCCGCTGCATGGGAATAAATTTCAGTTGTCATAGTTGAGCTATGCCTTATCTATTTAATTCAAAGAGTATTTTACAGCACTTCCCACAGATGCTGATAGGACGAATAGGTGACTAATAATTTAAATGTAATATCAGTTATAGTATCTAATGAGTACTTATAAAGCATATTGTACCATATAACTAATAAGCACTAATCACATTCGGGTATTATCTAAATAACTATCTTAGTTTACATAAGTGGGATATCATCAATAACTATATCCCTTTGTTCGGTTTAATAAAACAAAATCACTAATCAAGATATTCTTTGGATCTAAAAAATTTTATTAAAGAAATAAATAGGCGCAAAGTACTTAAGGCTGCACTTGCTTATTTGGCTGTTGCATGGATATTACTACAAGTATTTTCAATTTTATTACCAATGGTTGACGCTCCAAAATGGGTATTAAAAACCTTAACTTTAATTATGATTATTGGTTTTCCATGCTGGCTTATATTTTCCTGGACATACCAAATTACTCCTAATGGATTAAAAAAAATAGAGAATACAAACCCTTACTTTACTAAAAACAAAAACCTAATAAACGGTCTCTTGATTTTGACATTTATAATTCCTATCATATTTATTATAAGCAAAAAAGAACAGAAAATTCAAAATATTGAAGAAGCCAATTCTAATAAAGTTTCAAGAGACACTTTAATTAAACCTAAAATTAAAATAACTAATCTTAAGGCACTAGGCTTTTTTAAAAAGGGCGAGTTTTATCATAAGAAACAATCACTTCAAGATATAAATTTAGCAATAGACTTTTATGATAAGGCAATTGAAAATGATTCACTATATGCTATGGCATATAATAATTTAGCAAGTGCCTATATGAGAAAAAACCTTTCGTTTGACCCAAATATTAAATGGGAAGAAGAAGCTTATGCAGCTGCCGGGAAAGCTTTACAATTAGACCCAAATCTTGCTAATCCCCATATCATCCAAGGACAATTTTATTGGAGTCCAAGTCACAATTTTGCGCATAATGAAGCAATGGTTGAGTTTAAAAAAGCAATTTTAAAAGATTCAACAATTAGTCAATCCTATGAGCAATTATCTCTTGTTCAATTACATATTGGTCTTTTTGATAAAGCATCTAAAAATGCTCAGAAAAGTATTTCCTTAGACCCAAGTAATTACAGAGCAAGAAGATTTATTGGAGAAATATTTCTTTTTGAAGGAAATTATGATGATGCATTAAAGGAATTTAATAAAATTCCAAAAAGCTTTGAATCACAGCCCACTCAAGCTTTCAAGGCCTTGTCCTATTTTTATCTAAATCAACATGAAAAGGCAATTGCAGTAATTCAAGAAAATTTGATTGATTATCCAAATAGTCCTCATATAAATAGTGTTTATGCTATAATTCTATCTAGTGAAGGAGAGAGAAATGAAGCATTAAAAAAAATGGAATTGACTCTTAAAAATACGAATGACTATATTCATGCTCACCATATTTATTATTATTTGGGGATAGCTTCAGCATTAATGAATGAAAACAAAAAAGCTATTGACTGGCTTGAAAAAGCTGCAATTTCTGGTTTCCCAAACTATCCTTTGTATGAATCCGACCCTATGCTTAATAGCTTACATGAAGATCAGAATTTCATAAATTTTCTTTCCAGATTAAAGGTTGACTGGGAGAATTACAACTCAATTTAATTTACAATCAAATTTCCTGCACATAACAACGTATCCTATTAAAAGCCCTAGTCCAGTTCCTTAAAGCGAATAATTTACAGAACATTGGTTTTCCTCTTTGTTTCGTTCGTATAATCATATTTTTTACAGCACTTTCCACAGATGCTGATAGTACTAATAAGTGACTAATAATCGATGATATAGTATTACTTATTTGGTAAGTCTATTTGAATTTCAAATTATTGGAATAAAATATTTCAGTACCTTGTTAAGGTAACCACCACCAACCACCGCTTCACATGATTAACTTCTTTAGAAAGACCCGCAAAAAACTAGCTGATGATAACAAGCCGCTGAAATATGCCCGCTATGCTATTGGTGAGATTATACTCGTAATGATTGGAATCCTGCTGGCGCTTCAGGTGAATAATTGGAATGAAAACGCTAACGAACAACATAAAATTAAGGAATATGCTGTTTCATTAATTCAAGATTTAGAGAACGATATTGATATGGTAGGGAAGATTCACCAGCAGAATGAAGAAATTGTAGATAGAATAGACAGTTTAAACAAGTATAGCCGTAATCGGAAAATAGAAGATTTTTCAAATCTCACCATGCTCTATTTTACATTGAATAAACCTCATAAACCCTATGAATGGAACAGAACAACCATTACAGAGCTAAAAAACTCTGGATATTTGGGGCTGATAAAAAATGACTCGCTTTCCAAAATGATTTCTGAATATGATGCTGTCACATATCATTTGGATGATGATTTTATTAATGATAGGATTCAATTTGAAAAAGCAACGGATTTGTCTGTATCTATAGTAAATCATAACTATCCCAATTTTTTGGAGTTTAGAAAAAAACTTCTCCCCATTAACAATGTAAGGGACTATAATTTTTTTGAATCGGAGGAATATTTAGTAGCCAAGTCAATTAATCTTGGATTGATAACAAATGATATTAATCAAATTAACAAGATGGTAAACAGTTATAGTGTTCTATTGTTATATTTAAGAATAAGGACTGACGAAGAACTACCTGATTTAGTCCATGACGCTTCTGAAATAATTACCCTGTTAAAAGAAACATATTTGAATTGAGAACTAGTTAGTAATCTGAATAAAAATGACTTGCCAACGAAGTGAATAATTAATAGCTGCCCGTCTCCTAATCCATCCTATGTCAAGAAAGACCCACCACTACTACATCTGTGATTCTATCTTATGAGGGGGTCTTATTTTTAGATGATGCGTGCTTATATATTAGTTGTATTATCTTAGTTTACATAAGTGTGATATCATCAATAACTATATCCCATTGTTGTGCTCCATCAAGAAAAAACCTGAAAATGAATTAAGCTCCTTGAATCATCACCGTTTTACCGTCAAAGGAGGTATCGCTTAGACAATTCACAAAAAAATTAGCAACATCAGAACGAGAAATGAACCTTGGAAAAAAAACAGTTGGCTTATCAATGATTCGATATTTTCCTTTCCCTTGTTTATCTGTAAGTCCGGCAGGTCTGATAGCAACAAAGGGAATTTCTTTTTCTTCAAGCACTCTCATTTCAGCTTTCTCAAAATCGTTAAATCCTTCTTTTCCACCTATTTGCTGAAGTAAAAATTTAACAAACCAAGAAGAACCACCTATACCAATACTTGAAATCATTAGAGCCCTTGGCGGCTCTGTTTGCGTAGATGCAGCCAACATAATATTGTGATAGGCTTCTTCCATTATGTAGATTTTTTTCTTTGGTGGATTCCCTAAACAACTGACTACAATATCAACTCCTGACATAGCTTTTTCTACATCATCATAACTTGTTGCATCTCCTCTAAATACTTCAATATTGGCATTGTCTGAAAGGCTATATTTTTCAGGACTTCTTACAAAAGCTCTGATTTTATAACCAGCATCCAATGCTTGATTAACAAAATGACTCCCCAAATTTCCATTTGCTCCGAATACCAGAATTGTTTTCCCCATTTTTATATACTTTGTCTGATGAAATAAAATGCAGCTACAAGTACAAGAACTACAATAGGTCCAACCATTGCAGCAAAAGGTTCACTTGCTTTATATTGTAGAATTAATTCGACTACTTTTAGAACAACAAGAAGCAAGCAAGCCCAAGGAACAAGTTTGTCATTAAAGCCACCTTTACTAAAAAGACTGAAAAGTATAACTCCTGCTGCACCCACTTCTAATCCTCCAAATGCACTCATAAAAGATTTCGCAACACCCAGTTTGTTCATCCATTCGACAGCCATCTTACCGCCTAACTGTTTTCCAATTCCTGTTGTCATTTCAAAGGCTACGAGACCAAGACTTATTATCCAAAATAATATTTTCATTTATTCATTTTTTTAAATTAATGATGATGCAAATCTATAAAACATTCACTATATATTATATAGCACTATCCCAAAGTATAGTGTATCTTCGTCAAAACGGATAGAAATGGATAAGGCTTTAAAAGATAAAATTGAAGAGTTTAAGAGTTACAGAATAGACAAGCCTCCTTTGGAAATAATCGAGCATTATCGAAAGGAATTACAAGCTATTCAAGATACAATGGAGATTGTGCAAGGAAGGTGGAAAATGCCGATAATTGCATTACTCTGTAATGGGGAATTTAGATATTCTGAATTAGAGAAAGGACTTCCGAAAATTAGTCCGAGAATGCTATCCAAAGAATTGAAAGATTTGGAAATTAACGGATTGGTAGAAAGAAAAGTTTACGATTCCATACCAGTTAAAGTATCATATAAATTAGCTGATTATGGATATACGCTAGTTCCATTAATAATCGAATTGACCAATTGGGGAATGGAGCATAGAAAAATGATAATGAAAAGATAAAGACGAGAGCACAACAAAGGCTAAAACGGCAATAGGCTCGATTCCTCGCCTACTGCGTTTAACCAAACCGTTATTCTTCATTATGAACAACCACTACTACATCTGTCGTGGTATGGTGCGGTAATGGCGTTAGGAAAGATGACCAGTGAAATAATCATTTTCATATTATTGTGTAGAAAAGATCCTATTAATCGAACCTTTTATGATACATTCTCATTTATCTAGGCCCTCCAAAACCGGGTAATCTTATTCAGTCGTTTTTATTAAATTAAGAGCTAGCTCCACGGCTCATTTAAGGTTCTATTGTATAATAAGCCTACATAGTCCCCTTTAGCTTACCTATTATCTGTACCTTTATAAAAGTACTTTCAAAATTGGTATAAAACTTCATCTGTTATAAACCACTTTGATATAATCTTCCCCCTACATTTTCTAAATATAATTATTTCAATAATTATATTTAATTCAAATTAAAGCTGGTCAATAATGAAAAAAAAACTATTTACTGCAAGTGTATTGTTACTCATGCTAATTTGTTTGTGCACATGTGGTAGCAAAAATTCAAACAAATCAAAGCAAGACGTAGACCATGCGATTGCTGAATTGAAAACTGTTTTTATCAACGGTGATAGTATCAATTACCTGGATATAGGAAAAGGCGAACCTGTAGTGTTTGTTCATGGCACAGTGGGGGATTACCGCGTTTGGGGAGCACAGATGGATACTTTTGCCACTAGCCATCGGGTTATTGCCTATAGTCGACGCTATGCTTACCCAAACAAACAAATCATAAATGATTCAGCTGATTATTCAGCTGTTCCTCATGCAAAGGATCTTGCTGAACTTATTAAAACCCTCGATCTTGGCCCAGTTCATCTTGTCGGACATTCTTATGGCGCGCTCACTTCTTTGCTAACTACCATAGAATATCCAGAATTAATACGTAGCGTCACTCTAGGGGAACCTCCCGTTTTTTCTATGTTAAAGAATGTTTCTGGTGGAGATACTTTAGGGAATAACTTTTTTGCACAAACAATGATTCCCGCTGCGGAAGCATTTAAAGAAAATAACGATGAAAAAGCAGTGATAAAATTTATTGGCGCCGTATTAGGTGATAGCCTATTCTACTCAAAAGCCCCTCGGCAAGTGCAGGATATGATGATGCAGAATACACTAGAATTAAGAGGGTTTGCTCTTTCTTCTGAAACTATTTCCGCTATTAATCACGATGATCTCAAAGAAATAACGATACCTGTATTATTGCTGACAGGAGATAGATCTCCTCTGATTTTTACCTCAATAATAAATGAAATAGATTCCCTTTTAACCAACAATGAGTTTGTAACACTACCTAACTCTTCACATGGATTAGAATTAGATAATCCGTTGGAATTTAATAAAATAGTTCTTGAATTTATAAATAAGCATTAATGCAGATTGACTTCAGGAGATAACGGGAGGCTAACAACAAAAGATAAAAAAACAGAGGACTTCTCCCCCGTTGGCGCGAGCGTCCCGCTCGTGTATTATCAGCTTCAAAATGTTACCATAACTATAAATCCATAATACCCAAGTGCATTCCTTCATTAAGACCAACCATTACTACATCTGTCATGGTATGGTGCGGACAATTTCACCGTGAAATACGCGAGTGAAAAAAATCATTGTCATATCATTGTTTTTGGAAAGTCCCTCATGTGAACGTTTTTCTGGGCATTGGTTTTCCTCCTTTTTTCCTTGGTATAACGAGTTTTTTACAGCACTTCCCACAGATGTAAAAAAACCCTGTTACCTATCTCCAAAAGTTGAAGAAAGGTAACAGGGTAATGATGTAGCTTTTTAAAGAGATAGTGTCTCCTTATCTAGCAGTATTATTTAATCGTCTATGTTAAGGAAATTTCCTTCCGCATCGAAATAGACCTCAAGACCATTGCTCATTGTCACTTCAAAATCGCCTTCATCCTCTACTTCTGCATGTACAATAGAAAGGTCTGGGTAGTTTTCTTCTAGATATGCTAAAGCAAGTTGCGGTAATTGGGCTGGATCTATAGTTTCTCCATCATCGTGACCATCTTCTTCTTCCCATTCATAATCTCCATCACCATCCTGGTCGTTCTCATCAACACCTATACCTAAAAATCCACCGTTAGCATCAAAAATTAAAACGGTATCGTCATTTAACTCCACTTCGTATTGATCATTATGTTCCATTTCTGCTTCATCTATCCCTACTCCAGGATAATTTAGCTCAATATAATCCAAAATAGCAGGCAATAAGTCCGCTATATCCAACTCGGAGTCGTCAAAATCACCATTCTCCTCACTATCATCATCAATACCTAAAAACTCGCCCATGGCATTAAAAATAAGCTCAGTACCGTCACTTAGCTCTACCTCAAAATTACCATTATCTTCTTCTTCTGCCTCGTCAATAGTTAAATCGGGAAACTCGCGTGCTACAAAAGCTAAAATATCCACAGGCAAATCCCCTACCTTAACCTTAGCATCCGCTTTTAAGGCAAAGCCTTCCGGCAAATCATTTAGGGGGTCGTCAGTAGATTTACTACAAGACACTATAGCCATTACGCTTAATAAGGCCAGTGAAAAATTTTTGATTGTTTTCATTTTTAAATTGTTTGTAAGTTTAAATTCATTTGTCATTTTGGGGTAATCATTTTTTTGTTCCATACACATTTTAATTTTTAATAGAATTTGGGTTTACTTTATGATATGTAACAACTGCCTTTTAAAAAACCCTACCACTAATCGTTAAAAAACCAGAATTAAGCTTCTTTAGGCAGATCTAAAACGTAATTTATATACATATATTGTTGTTGTACACTATCATTAAAAACCTATCTGAAGGCTTATTTTGCAACAAAGTATTTTTTATAGTAAGACCTATCTTCATTAGTTAAGTAATTAAGTAATAAGGTGTTTATATTTCCTTTTTAGATGCCTCTACACTACTACTTTTTATTGATAATTCAGTAACTTGATACGGCAACAGCGAACTACTTTAAATGAACAACTTCTTCTAACAAGCTATTTAGTTATGAAACTCGATTTACAATTTATACGCGCACAATTTCCTGCATTTTCCGAACCTAATCTGGAGGGCTGGGCCTTTTTTGAAAATGCCGGAGGATCCTATCCCTGTATACAGGTAATTAAGAGATTGACCGACTTCTACATGAAGAACAAGGTACAGCCCTATTATCCCTACCCTGCTTCCATGAAGGCAGGGGAATTGATGGATGCTTCTTATCGGCGGATGGCGGAGTACCTGAATGTGGAGACTTCAGAGGTTCATTATGGTCCGTCTACTACGCAAAATGTATATGTGCTGGCAAATGCCATGCGCCCTATGTGGAAAGATGGCGACGAAATTATTGTTTCTTGTCAGGATCATGAAGCCAATGCAGGTGCCTGGAGAAGATTAGCTGAAAAAGAAATTACTATTGTGGAGTGGCATGTAGATTCGATAACGGGGTTGTTATCCTTAGATACATTGGAAGGATTATTTTCTGACCGCACAAAAATGGTAGCATTTCCACATTGCTCCAATGTCATCGGCTAT
>Ga0316204_10010250_pt1 | contig 12142 bp, 11 predicted proteins | sample 6monrhotite_MG_2_FD_205661 | JGI IMG/M metagenome (GOLD analysis project Ga0316204, IMG submission 205661) | Microbial mat bacterial communities from mineral coupon in-situ incubated in ocean water Damariscotta River, Maine, United States -... | ecosystem: Environmental > Aquatic > Marine >...
GACCTGGATACAAAAAGCAAAAAACGTTGTAAGAACTTTTATGCACTGGGTATGACCTATTTCTTATACCACAGAGAGATGGACACCACCTTAAATTGGATCAACCTAAAGTTTAGCGATAACCCTGAACTGCTAAAAGCCAACATAACAGCGATGAAAGCCGGTACAAACTTCGCTGAGACACTTGAAGCAGTTGTCTCTACCTACAAAGTCTCGAGTGCAAAAGTTGAGCCTGGAAAATACAGACAGATCAACGGTAACACTTCTACCGCGTGGGGGTTTATCAGAGCTGCACAAGCGGCAAAGCTCCCATTGTTCCTTGGAAGTTACCCCATTACTCCCGCTTCGGACATCCTGCACGAACTGTCCAAGTACAAAGAATTTGACGTCAAGACATTTCAAGCAGAAGATGAGATCGCCGCTATCTGTACGTCCATTGGTGCAGGACTTACCGGCTCACTGGCTATCACGACTTCTTCAGGACCGGGTATTGCACTTAAAGGCGAGGCTATTGGTCTGGCTATAAGTTATGAGATGCCCCTTGTTATCGTCAATGTTCAGCGTGGCGGTCCTTCCACAGGGCTTCCAACCAAGACGGAGCAATCAGACCTTTATCAGGCGCTGTACGGAAGAAATGGTGATTCCCCCCTCATTATCGTGGCAGCTTCCCGACCTAACGACTGTTTCCATATGGCCTATGAAGCCAGTCGCCTTGCACTCGAGCATATGACACCGGTCATGCTTCTAACTGATGGTTATGTAGCCAATGGTACGGAACCATGGAAGATCCCAGACGTCGATGTAGATTACGCTAGCATCAAGCACAAGATGCTAGATCCCGAACAGATGGATACAGAAAATTGGAGTTGGATAAAGAGAGATCCTCAAACACTGGTGAGAGACTGGGCAATACCTGGAATGGCTGGACTTGAACACCGAATCGGCGGTCTTGAAAAGGATTTTAATACGGGTAATGTATCGTATGACCCTGCTAATCATCAAAAGATGTGTAGCGCCAGAGAAGAAAAGGTAGCTAAAGTAGCGGATAATATCCCCTTACAAGAAGTCGAAGGAGATGAGAGTGGTGAGCTGCTTATCATCTCATGGGGTGGAACATACGGCTCGGTGGAAATGGCAGTCAGGGCATTGCAAAAAGAGGGCAAAAAAGTTTCTCTCATGCACTTGCGCTATCTCAACCCCATGCCGCGTAATGTCGGTGATGTCATCAAGAACTTTAAGAAAGTCATTGTTCCCGAACTTAATATGGGACAGATGGTACATATCATCAATGCAAAATTTTCTTGCAATGCGCTTTCATACCACAAGGTTGAAGGACTCCCTTTTAAAATATCAGAGCTCAAAGAAGCTTTTACCAACGCATTAGAGGAGGCTCAAAATGACTGAAAACAATGATTTAGAATATACAAAAAAAGATTTTGTTAGTGACCAAGAAGTAAAATGGTGCCCAGGATGTGGAGACTATGCCATCCTTTCGGCCATACAAACTGCCTTAAGCAAGATAGGTAGAAAAAAAGAAGATATCGTCTTTGTTTCAGGCATTGGTTGTTCTTCACGCTTTCCTTACTATCTAAACACATACGGATACCACACCATTCACGGTAGAGCTACTGCCGTTGCTTCCGGTGTCAAAACGGCTAACCCCGACCTAAGTGTATGGGTCATCACCGGTGATGGCGATAGTCTATCCATCGGTGGTAATCATCTTATTCATGCGATCCGAAGAAATATTGACATGAACATTGTCCTGTTCAACAACGAGACTTATGGCTTGACAAAAGGACAGTACTCTCCGACAACCAAGCAGGGGAAGGTGACAAAATCTACACCTTACGGCTCTTTGGATAGACCTTTTAGTCCGGCGAAGCTTGCTTTTGGCGCCAGTGCAACCTTTATCGCACGCACCTTGGACGCTGATTCCAAGCACATGCAAGCCATTATGCTTGAAGCAGAAGAACACAGGGGAACATCTTTTGTTGAGATACTTCAAAACTGTGTTATCTTCAATGATGGCTGTCACGCTGAGTATACTGATAAAAAGAGTCGAAACGACCATTCTCTTATGCTGACACATACAGAGCCGATGACCTTTGGCGGCGAGATCGAAAAAGGAATCATTCTTGATAACCTGACATTAAAAGTCGTCGAGTTAGGAGATAAGTACACCAAGTCAGACTGCCTTATTCATGATAAGACAAATGAGGTGCTTGCATCTTTGCTCGTGGCTATGGATATGAACCCACAGATGCCTAAGTTATATGGTGTTATATATGAAGTTAAAGATGTCATTTATAACGATCAGGTGACTGCTCAAATAACTGAAGTAAAGGCAAAAAAAGGCGACGGTGACTTTAATAAGCTCCTTTACTCTGGTGACACCTGGGAAATCAAATAGTAAAAGGATATCCATGAAAACACTTCTACTTAGTCTACTACTGTCAGTTTGTATCTTTGCTCAAAGTTTGACACTTAAAGAGGGCTTTGTAGCAGCTCATACTGAAATGTTAATAACTTCTATTGATCCCCTAAACACCTTTTTGAAAGCCGATGTGAGCATCGATCAAAATGATATTTTAAGTCTTAGAGGTAAGTTTTGGATACAAATGGATAAGTTTTCTAGTGATAACAAAGAGAGAGATGAAGATATGCACAAGGCAAATAGGATTACAGCCTTTCCTCTGGCTACCTTTACTCTCATAAAGCTATCTAAAAATACTGACGGAACCTATACCATTGAAGGGAACTTGGAATTTCTAGGCCTTATAAAACCATTGCAAGCCAAGGCAGAGATCCATGATAAAGATGGGCTCGTAAGCATAAAGGCTACTACCAAAATTTTTGCAGACGACTTTGGTTTAGAAATGCCCTGTATTTTGTTTGTGTGTGTAGATGAGGAAATAGACTTATATGTGAAAGCTGTCTTTTTAAAATAAAGCTACTTTCATATCTTATCAAGCTCCAGGTTACGTATAAAGTTACCTGCGATGATTTTACTTCTCGCAAGAAAACGTTGCGCTAGTTCCGGCTCATAGATCGTGTTAAGCGTTTCAAAAAAGAGCTTCATCCATTGTTCAAATGCTTTTATACTGAGTCTATCTCGAAACTCAATATGCGGAGCAAATGGACTACCGGCATAGGCAGTGTCCCCTAATGCAATAGAAGCCCAAAAGTCAGTTAAGAGCTGGATATGTGCTTGCCATGTTTCACTTTTCATATCTTTGCCCAGTATATCAATAAAGATAGGGCCTATCAAATCATCTTTGATAACTTTGGCATAAAACTTAAGGACTAACTTGTTTAAATTTTCTTTTGTAACTTCATTTGTTAACATAGTGTATATTCAGCCTTTAAAGTATTGTAGAAGTATATCTTTTATTTAAAACAGCTTGTTTTTTGATACAAAAAACTATCTTCCTAAGAAAAAACAGTCTAAATCACCCCCAAGAAAAACTTGATTTTACAAAAATGATACGATTTTATACACTTTTTATTAAAACAAAGTACACACAAAAACCCCTATAAAAAGGGGTTTGTAATTATAAACGTTACTAAGTGAAACATATTTTTATCTTTAGCTCTTTCAATACCGTATCTTTTTTTAGCAATGTATTTTTTATAAAAAAGCAGATAATAAACTGTATTTTTTTGATTTTCAGTAAAAAAATCATCCCATAGTAAATATTTTAAATATTTATAGAGAACAAAATAAACAAAAATAGATAGTTTTTTGAACAATACCAATGAAGTAATATATTTCTATACATATTACAATTTCAGCATGCATAGCATTTAAGTGAAAATCATTTAGGTGGGACCATTATAAAAATGTGTTCTAGAAAGTTAAAAATAAACTTATTACAAAAGGAAACAAAATGGCAAAGCAAACAATAACAGTAGCACGTGGTGATGGTATCGGTCCAGAGATTATGGATGCAAGTATTAGAGTACTTGATGCAGCAGGAGCTGATGTAGAGTGGGAACATATTGAAGTAGGTGAGCAGGTTTATCTTGCTGGTAACAGTTCAGGTATAGGTCAAGAAGCTTGGGATTCTATTAAGAAAAACAAGGTTCTATTTAAAGCACCTATTACTACACCTCAAGGTGGCGGATATAAAAGTTTAAATGTAACAATTCGTAAAACACTAGGTCTTTACGCAAATGTACGTCCGGCTATCTCTTATAACCCGTTTATACCTTCAAGATATCCAGGTATGAATGTTGTAACGATTCGCGAGAATGAAGAAGATTTATATGCAGGTATTGAGCACCAACAAACTCCAGAAGTAACTCAGTGTCTTAAAATCATCACAAGACCAGGTTGTGAAAAAATCTGTCAATATGCATTTGAATATGCAAGAGCATATGGTAGAAAAAGAATCACATGTATGATCAAAGATAACATCATGAAGATCACTGATGGTCTTTTTGTAAAGGTATTCTACGAAACTGCTAAAAACTACCCTGAAATCCAAGCTGATGATTGGATTATCGACATCGGTATGGCTAAACTTGTAGATGGTCCAGAAGAGTTTGATATGGTACTTATGCCTAACCTTTATGGTGATGTTGCTACTGATATTCTTGGTCTTATGACAGGTTCTGTTGGTATTGCACCGGGTGCTAATGTTGGTTCTGATATCGCTATGTATGAAGCGATCCATGGTTCTGCTCCTCGTCATGCTGGTCAAAACAAAGCAAACCCATCAGGTCTTTTACTTTCAGGTGTAATGATGATGGTTCAAGCTGGTCAACCAGAAGTTGCAGAAAAAGTTCACAATGCATGGTTAAAAACTATCGAAGACGGTATCGTAACATATGACCTTGCACGTAAACTAAAAGCTGAAGGTAGAGCACATACAGAAGTTGGAACTAAAGAATTTGCTGACGCAGTTATCGAGAGACTTGGTCAAAAACCATCAACTCTAGAAGCTGTTAAATATGACAAAGCGATCAAGATCAAAAAACCAGTTCTTTCAAACGTAAGAGACACAAAAATGAATCTTATCGGTTGTGATATCTTTACTAAAGATGACTGTGACTCAAAAGTAATTGGTGATAAACTAGTTGAGCTTACTGAAGGTACGAACATCGCACTTAAAATGATCTCTAACCGTGGTCAAAAAGTATATCCAAACGGTCACCCAGAGACTTTCTTAACAGATCACTGGAGATGTCGTTTCTATAACAAAACTCAAGGTGACATCATCACAAATGGTGACATCACGGATATGATGAACAAAATTGATGCAGCAGGTATCGAAGTGATTAAAACTGAAAACCTTTATGCATTTGAAGATGGTGAGCGTGCTTACTCTCTAGGTCAAGGTGAGTAATTAAAAGCCTAAACTCGATCAAACTATAATAGCCTTGCTTTCTAGAAAGTAAAAGGGCTTATAGTTTTGCTCAAAAAGTGTTATCTCCGCTTTAGTAATAAAGAAGGAGACAATACTATTACACAGTACTTTTTACATTGCCTCCTTTTGACATGTGTGTAGGGGGCACTGTAAAGAATATAGAGTAATAAGGTTTAAAAACTAACAAAAAAATATGTAAATGTTACTCCTGTATACCTTTCTGACATCTTTGGGAACACTACAAAAGTATACTAACTATTGTTTAGCTTGTTCGGGTATAATTTCCTGACATTGGAACCAATGATGCACAAGCTACGGCTTGCCAATAAATTTATAATTAGTACATTCACTCCGATACTTAGTGTCCGACTTTTTGAATGAAAATAAAAATAACATTATAAAGGTGTAATAAAACATGGAAAACAAAAATACTAAGGAAAACCAGACCGTTGATCACGGTTCTGCAGCATTTGTTGCAAAATATGCTAGTCGTGATCTACAAGCTGGTGTCATTACGGCAACCATGGCAATCCCACTATCTATTGGGATTGCCATGATGTCAGATTATCCAATTCAAGTAGGACTGGCAACCGTTGCTTTTGCCTCTTTCATAGCATTCATATTTGCTCTATTTCGTCCAGGTAACTATATAGGAGCTCCTGGAATTGCAGCAGGTTTAGCCCCAATTCTTGCAATGGGGGTTGCAACCTTTGGAATGGAAAACATGGCCTTTATTATTTTTATGACGGCAACATTTCAAGCAGTAATATGGAAGTTTAACTGGCAACGTTATCTTTTGATGGCTGTTCCATCTTACTTAGTTGAAGGATTATTGGCTGGTATCGGTTTAAAGATTGCTCTGAAATTCTTGCCTTATCTTTGGATGTTACCAGTCGGTATTTCCGCTGGAGAGGACTTTTGGAGCGATGCTCGTATTCAAATCATTGCACTTTCTGTAGTTGGAGCTATTCTTTTTCTTCTTTTATTTAAAAAATTTAAAGATACAAAACCAGCGTTACCATATTTTACTTTGATTGTATTTGGTATCGTGGCTTCTGTATTTGTTGATGTAAAGATGCTTAAGGTAGAAGATGTTAATTTCGCCCTTGCATTGCCTATACCTGATTTTGATTCTATATATTTATGGATCTATGCGATCTTCTTTTCATTGATGCTGGCTGTGGTTGATGTTATTGAACAAGTAATGAGTAATGCAGCAATCGAAAAAATTGACCCATTAAAACGTCCATCTAATTCAAATAATTCCTTATTGTCAATCTGGGTATCAAACATGGGTGCGAGCTTCTTTGGTGGTATGACAAACCTTGACGGTTTGGCTAAATCGTCAACAAACCATCTTGCAGGTGCTTATACAAAACTGTCGGTATTGGTGATTGGTGTACTCATAACATTCTTTGTATTTAACTCTCAATATTTAGATTATTTACCTTACTTTGCATTGGCAATTATTATGTCATTTGTTGGTATCAAAATGTTCTTAGGCTTGTTACACATTGCAGCATTTGGGCCTTATGCTGTACTGCTTGCAACCGTCTGTGCCGGTTTGGTATTTAAAGTTGGTATCTTTGAAGGACTACTTATTACTCTAGTTATCCACGCTATAATTAACTATGTCATTTTTTCAAAAATTGAAAACATGCCAGCTGGAACAATTGTCAATAAATACTTCGATAAATTCAAAGCAGAGGACCAAGAACTCAACTAATTTCTGAGTACTTCCTTATTTCTCATTCCCACAATTTTTGTGGGAACAGATACAAAACTTCCATATCTACTGCAAGCCTCCCAAAAAACTAAAGAACATGTACACGAACTGTATCACGCTCTACGTCGCGCCGCTAGTCTGGGAAACTAAACGCTTGTACTAAGCAAACTCTCGGAGGTAATATATTCGAGAATCCCTAGGCTTTTTTCTCATTTGATTTGTAAGATTCATATGCTTTAACAACATTCAAAATCGCGGTAGTCACCTGCGTTAACTCCTCTTTGGTTATGACAAAAGGAGGCATAATATACACAAGGTTTAAAAAAGGTCTTATCCAGATACCTTCCCTTATAAATGCCGGAGTCATAAAATCCAAGTCTACTGCTTCGTGTAACTCCACAACACCAATCGCTCCAAGAATGCGAACCTCTTTGACTATAGCAAGCTCTTCACATTGTCTCAGCTCTTTATTCAACTGTGTTTGAATGTTTTGTATTCTTTCTTTCCATGGAGAGTTTAGTAGTAACTCAAGCGATGCATTTGCTACAGAACAAGCCAATGGATTTGCCATAAATGTCGGCCCATGCATAAGCACATTACCATTTGCTTCAACGCCACGCATAACTTTTTTTGTAGTGAGTGTAGCGGCAAGCGACATGTACCCACCTGTGAGTGCTTTACCCACACATAAGATATCTGGGGAGACATTGGCATGCTCATAGGCAAACAGTTTTCCAGTTCTTCCAAAGCCAGTAGCAATCTCATCAAGGATCAACAAAACATCAAACTTATCACATAAGGCTCTTACCGATTTTAAAAATTCAGGTGCGTAGATCCTCATACCCCCTGCCCCTTGGACTATGGGTTCTATAATGACGGCAGCTATCGCTTTGTGGTTTTGCTCCAATTTCGATGCAAAGTCTGCAATGTACTTCTCATCCCACTTTTCACCATAAGGACAGCCCGGAGCATCTGCAAAGATATTCTTATGAAGGATCCCTTCAAATGCTGAATGCATTCCCGTAACTGGGTCACATACACTCATCGCTCCGAACGTATCACCATGATACCCTTTGGAGAATGCCAGGATCTTAGTTTTTTCACTGTTTCCTTGAGAGTTCCAGTATTGAAATGCCATTTTCAAAGCAACCTCGACAGCCACGGAACCCGAATCACTAAAAAAGACCCTATCTAAAGGTTTATCAGTCATCTCAATTAGCTTTTGTGCCAGCTTAATAGCGGGTTCATGGGTAATCCCCCCGAACATAACATGCGATACTTTTGAAAGCTGTTCTATGGCAGCATTGTTTAAAGACTCTACATTGTAACCATGGATCACTGACCACCATGATGACATGGCATCTATGATCTTCTTACCATCTTCCAGCTCAAGATACACGCCCTTCGCTGATTTTACAAATGTCATATCTGATGATGGGTTTGATAGTGCATAAGGATGAAGAACATGCTCTTTATCGTACTCTAACATATAATTTTTCCTTTATACTCTGTGTAAATAATATCGCTAATTATACAATAGACTTCTTGCATAAGCCCTTGTAGACTCATTGTTAATGATAATCATTTAAAAAACAGGGCCTGTCATCAAACTGCTGGGATTATCTTTAAATTATGATTTTGTAGCATTATGATATAGTTGTTTTAGAAACAATTACCTAATAAACAAAAGGACCTAACATGAGACAGTACGAATCATACAGATGTAACAAATGCGGAAATATAGTTGAAGTACAAAGTGTAGGTGGTGGGGAACTGCACTGTTGTGGCCAAGCAATGGAAATGACAACAGAAAACTTGACTTCTGTAAATCTGCTCAAAGCTTTTGCTGGTGAGTCACAAGCAAGAAACAAATATGAATACTTCGCTAAGGTCGCTCAAAAAGAGGGTTATAGAGATATTGCTGAACATTTTCAAAGAGCAGCCAACAATGAAAAGACCCATGCTAAACTCGAACTATCATTAAACAATAGAATGATGAGTAACAGTGAAGATAACTTTGGAAATACGAAAGAAAACCTTCAAATGGCAATAGATGGTGAATCTTATGAAAACATAACGATGTATCCGGAGTTTGCAAGAATTGCAAAAGAGGAAGGGCATAAAGAAGCTGCAAGATTATTTGACGGTATCGGTAAGATAGAAGTCGAACATGAAAAGATGTTTAAAATGCTTTTAGAAAGACTTGAAGCCGATGCTGAGTTTACAAGTGAAGATGATGAAGAAGCTTGGATCTGTGAAGTTTGTGGTCATGTACATTATGGTAAAAAAGCTTTAAAAACATGCCCTGTATGTAAGCACCCACAAGAGTATCAATCAAGATTAAATTCTAAAAAATAATTTGTTTTAAAATAAGTATAGAGTCTACCTCAGCTCTATACTCTCCAAAAATGGTTCACAGGACCATGGCCTTTTCCCAGTGCCTTGTCTTTACCTTTTTCGATAGCCACATTAAGATACTCACATCCTTTAATACATGCCTCCTCTAAACTAAATCCCAGTCCTACATAAGTAGCGACAGAAGACGAAAGACTACAGCCTGTTCCGTGCGTGTTTTTAGTCATAACAGACTTGTTTTGTATAACGGTAGTTTTTTTATTTTCGTAGTTATAAACTATGTCAGTCATGGTATCAGTGAGTTTTAAATGTCCGCCTTTTAGTAGAACAGAAGTTTGATACAACTCCGCTAGCTCCTTTGCTGATGTTTCCAAGTTGTCTAAGTCTATACTATGTCCGATAAGTAACTCGGCTTCGGGGATATTGGGTGTTATAAGCCTCACCTTGGGTAAAAACCCTTTGAGACTTTCGATGGCATCATCATTAATGAGTTTATCACCGGAAGTAGCTATCATCACGGGATCTAAAATGATATTTGTCATCTTGTACGTCTCTAAGGTGTTTTGCACTGCTTCAATGACTTCAGATGAGTGAAGCATACCTATCTTGATAGCTGAAAAGCCTATATCATCAAGGACAGCTTTCATCTGCATAATGATGTGGGACACAGGGATGGGATGTATATCTGTGACGCCCTGGGTGTTTTGTGCAGTAGTTGCTGTGATAACGGACGCGGCATAACCACCGTTGGCAGAGATACTTTTGATGTCTGCTTGAATACCCGCACATCCTCCAGAATCAGAACCTGCGATAGTTAGAACAGGATAGTATGAGGTACTCATATCTTCCATTGCTCTTGTTTATAAGCAGAGTCCCAAAACATCCATTCGAGTTGAGACGTTTTGATAAAGACCTCTTCCATTTTAGAAAGACTGGCAGGTGAGGCTGTCAAAGCATAAGTGTCAGCAATCTGTATGGCTTGTTTTACGGCCTCGGCAAACTCATCACTGGCATAAGTGTCTATCCACGCTTGGTAAGGGTTTGAGCCCTTATTTTCTTGGGTCTTTAAGATAAAGTCACCGACTTCTTTGTAGATAGTAAAACAGGGAAGCACGGCTGCAACGCCTATCTCAACAGAAGTATTATTAACAATACGTGCAAGGTATGAGTTGTAGAGTTCACAGGTAGGTGAAGGCTCAGGGTTTTTGTACTTCTCTTCTAAGAACTCTTTGTGTAAGGCATCTTCAACTTGTATGATCCCTGTAGCTGCTTCATAAAAAAACTGTGTATCTTCGTTATGATGACATTTACTTCCTACACAAACTAAGGCTTTTTTATATTCACTAAGATAAAGTGAGTCTTGATTGACATAAAAGCCAAAAGTGTCTTTGTCTAAATTGGCTTGCATAAGTTCTTTTACGAAGTCGTGGGAAACGATAGATTGAAAGATATGCTCTGTTTTAGCTCTTGTTTTTTCGTACCAGTTTTGCATGATGTTATCCATTAAATTATAAGTGAGGCATCATAACAAATCTTTCTAAAAGGGAAATTAGAAATCAAGGGCAATATCAGCTAGGGGTAAGCGTATAAGCTCTTGGATATTTTGATACCTTCCGGCTGACTTTTTGACAGTTAGAAATCAAAGATAAGGATCTTACTCGTCATCCTCATCATCTTTAGCCATCTCCGCACGTACTTCATCCATATCAAGTCCCTTAACGTGATCGATAAGCTTACCAAAGGCATCTGCAGGTAGTGAACCAGCTTGATTAAGTAGGATGATACCCTCTCTGCTGACCATGATTGTCGGAACCGAAAAAACACCATACTGTGTTGCAATAGCTTGTTGTTCCTCAGTATTGACCTTAGCAAAGATAACATCAGGATAAGTTTCTGCTGCCTTTTCAAAAATTGGAGCGAACTGTCTACAAGGGCCACACCATTCTGCCCAGAAGTCGATTATCACTATGTCGTTATTATCAAGTGTTTCGTTAAAGTTTTTTGTTGTTAATTCTATATATGCCATATTTTTCCTTTATCTTGAAACGGAATATAGCATAGTGATTATTTTTCTTACTTAATTTTATAATTTAAATAAGTAATATATATGTTGTTTTATCTTAGACTTAACCGCATTACAGAATGAACCTTGATATTTATCAACGCGTTCATGAGATATATACATTATAATACTCATAAAGGAGACTTTATGGCACTAGTTTATATCGAGCAGCTAGAAGATATGAGTGTTGAACAGATGCAGCGTACTCATGAAGATGAGATCAAGATCCTTAACAACATTGACAAACTTGCTATCTTACAAGATAGAGGCGAAGTTACAATGCAAGAGCTAGAAAGTAAGATCAATGAATACCTCGTGCATGTAAAAGAGCACTTTGCAAATGAAGAAAAACTAATGCGCAAGTATGATTTTCCAAAATATGAGATGCATAAAACGGCACACGATATGTTTTTAGAAGAGCTTGAAAATTCGGTTAAACTGTGGAAGCGCTATGAAGACATCACTAAGATCACCAACTTTATACGCAGAACGCCTGAGTGGATTGTCCTGCATGTAAATACAGTAGATGCCCCAACAGCAAATTTCCTCACGCAAAAAATGGATCAAGCTGACACTAGTAATAACTAAATTTAAATCACTAGTAAAAAACATCTGCTTTGCAGACCG
>Ga0316204_10010251_pt1 | contig 12142 bp, 10 predicted proteins | sample 6monrhotite_MG_2_FD_205661 | JGI IMG/M metagenome (GOLD analysis project Ga0316204, IMG submission 205661) | Microbial mat bacterial communities from mineral coupon in-situ incubated in ocean water Damariscotta River, Maine, United States -... | ecosystem: Environmental > Aquatic > Marine >...
ACATCATCCTGAAATAAAGCGTGTGTTCCTACTGCAAGGCTAGCTTCTCCAGTAATAAGCATATCTAAAGATTCTCTGCGTTGTGCCGCTTTTAATTTACCTGTTAACCAAGCGACGTTTACTCCTAACGGCTCAAACCATTTAACAAAATTTGTATAATGTTGCTCTGCTAAAATTTCGGTAGGCGCCATGATAGCCACTTGATAACCTGATTCAATAACATCTAATGCAGCTAAGGCCGCCACAACTGTTTTACCCGAACCAACATCGCCTTGTACTAAGCGTTGCATTGGAAAGGGCTGAATTAAATCAGCTCGTATGTCTCCAGTAACTTTTTGTTGTGCTCGGGTTAATTCAAAAGGTAAATTATTTAAGAAAGTTTTCGAAAATTGAGCTGATGATTTAATTTCACATGCCGTTTTTTCTTTTACACGTTCTCTTAACAGGCGAAGACTTAATATATGGGTAAGCAACTCTTCAAAAATTAAGCGCTGTTTCATAGGGTGCTTACTATCTTGCAAATCAATCAATGATACATCGGGTGGAGGGTAATGAATAAAACGAAGTGATTCTGCTAAAGTCGTAAACTGATATTTTTTCAATAACTCAATCGGCAGATAATCTTCTAATGTTAATCTTCCTGATTCAAGAAATTCAAAAGCATAATTAACCATATTTCGGAGGCTTATTTGATGCACGCCATCAGTAACCGGATAGACAGGCGTTAAAGAATCTTCTACTGTCAAAGATAAGTTGTCATTGGCTTGTGCCTCGGTTAAAACCGTATATTCAGGATGAGCCATTTCATAATGAGATCCGCTACGTCTAACTTCACCAAAGCAACGGATTGTTTTGCCACGTTCGAGGCTTGCTTTTTGGCTTTGACTAAAATGAAAAAAACGTAAAGTAATTGAGCCACTACCATCACGCACATGACAAACCATCATTCGTTTTCGTCCGAATTTTATTTCGGTTAGTTCAATCTTACCTTGAATGACAGAGTGGTCACCAATTTGTAAACTTCCAATGGGGACAATGCGTGTTCGGTCTTCATAACGCAGAGGTAAATGAAAGAGTAAATCTTGCGCAGAAAAAAGACCCAACTTCGTTAACTTTTCAGCAACCTTTGGACCGACGCCTTTTATATTTGTAATGGGGGTTAATTTAATAATTCTTTATTTACTCAATAACCAAAACAGCATCCATTTCAACTTGCGCATCCTTAGGAAGAGATGCAACACCGATTGCCGCTCGTGCTGGATAAGGCTGAGAAAAATACTTAGCCATTACTTCATTGACTGTTGGGAAGTTGGATAAATCCGTTAAAAAGATATTTAACTTTGCAATGTCTTTCAAGTCACCGCCGGCCGCTTGTGCAACTGCTTGCAAATTATCAAAAACACGATGTATTTGTACTTCAATATTCCCTTCAACAAGCTCCATTGTTTCAGGTACTAAGGGGATTTGCCCGGAGAGATAAACAGTTTTATCAATTTTAATCGCTTGTGAATAGGTGCCGATTGCTTGTGGTGCTTTATCTGTATGAATGACTTCACGTACCATTGCGTTCTCCTCAATATTATTGTTTTATTCGATGAATTCTATCAACCATCGTTATCGTTTTTAAGCGTCGCATGACACGCGCAAGATGTTTTCGATCTTTGACTTCAACGGTTAAAGTCATTGAAGAATGTATACCATCACGCTCTTCAATATCAACATTTAGAATATTTGAATCTAAATCTGAAATAATAGCGGCAATCGTTGCAAGTACGCCTCGTTGATTTTTAACAAGCAAACGAATATAGGTAGAAAAATCTCGATTTAAATTTGTTTCCCATTCAACATCAATCCATTTTTCGGGCTTAGTTTTATAATCACTTAAATTTTTACATGCTTGCGAATGTACTACAATACCTCGACCTGCACTGATAAAACCTACAATGTCATCACCTGGAATTGGTAGGCAACATTTAGCAAAAGATACAACAGCCCCTTCCGTTCCTCTAATCGATAATGGTCGGCTAGATTCATTCTCAGCTTCAATATTATTTTTACTCTGCTCTTCTGCTATTTCATCAGGACCAACTAACGCACGTGCAACCATAATAGGAATATGGTTACCGATTCCTACTTCAGCACAGAGATCATTAAAGTTTTGGAAATTTAAATCGCTTAATGCTTTCATAATAGCACTATCTGATATTTCATCAATTGAGGTACCAAAGGCTTCAAGATTTCTATTTATTAAACGTCGACCTAATACTATTGATTCATCAAACTGTAAGTTTTTCAACAATGCACGTATGTTAGTGCGAGCCTTTGCTGTTTTAACAAACTCTAACCAACCGGGATTCGCTTGCGCGCCAGGTGCAGTTATAATTTCAATTGTTTGACCGTTATAGAGTTCTGTTCGTAAAGGCATTAAACGTCGATTAATTTTGACGGCAACACATTGATTACCAACGTCGGTATGAACCGCATAGGCAAAATCAATAGCCGTTGCACCTCGTGGTAAAACCAGAATGTCTCCACCTGGAGTAAAGACATAGACTTCATCAGGGAATAAATCAATTTTGACATTTTCTAAAAACTCCATTGAGTTCCCAGCATGCTGTTGAATTTCTAATACACCACGCAACCATTCTCGCGCACGAATTTGAGCATTATTTCCTGTAGCTTCATCGTCACTCTTATAAAGCCAATGAGCTGCAATGCCTGCTTCAGCAACACGGTTCATATCTTCGGTACGTACTTGTATTTCAGTTGCTACGCCAAACTGAGTATACAAAACAGTATGCAAGGATTGATATCCATTTGCTTTTGGAATAGCGATGTAATCTTTGAACTTACCTGGTACTGGTGTAAATAAATTATGTACGGCACCTAACATGCGATAGCACATATCAACATCATCAACAATTATGCGCACGGCATAAATATCCATAACTTCATTAAATGATAAATGCTTATTTCGCATTTTTTTATAAATGCTATATAGATGTTTTTGCCGTCCGACAACTTCGCCTTTTAGATTCAACTCTTCAAGACGCGTTACAATGGACTGCTCTAGTTTACTAATTAACTCTTTTCGATTACCACGAGCTTTTTTAACATTTGTTTTAAGTATGCGAGAACGCATTGGGAACATTGCTTGAAAACCTAAGTCTTCCAGCTCTAGCCTCATTCTATTCATACCTAAACGGTTTGCGATAGGGGAATATATTTCTAAGGTTTCAATAGCAATGCGACGACGTTTATCGGGGCGCATCACCCCAAGAGTTCGCATATTATGTAAACGATCAGCAAGCTTGATTAAGATAACTCGAATATCTTCAACCATTGCAAGCATCATTTTTCTAAAATTTTCTGCTTGCGCTTCGGCCTTACTCTCAAATTTGATATTTGTTAATTTACTGACACCATCAACTAAGGCTGCGACTTCCTCACCAAATTTTTTCTTAATGGTATCTTTGCCATGCTCGGTGTCTTCAATGACATCATGCAATAAAGCAGCAATGATGCTGCGATGATCCATTCGCATTTCAGTTAAAATTTGAGCTACTGAGAGAGGGTGGAATATATAAGCTTCGCCGCTTACTCGCTGTTGGCCTTCATGCGCTTCGGCACTGAATAAATACGCTTGATAAACTTCGGTTACTTGGTCTGAATCAAGATATTCATCAAGCATCTCACAGAGATGGCCAATACGAAAAGAAATTGGCTGAATGTCCAAATCGGACAATTCCCCAGGTTGGGGAATATCATGTTTTGAATTAACGATAATCAGGGTCCCCCCTAATTATATTTTAATTTTCTTCTGATGAAGAATCAGAGGCAGGTGTTTCAGAAGCAGTATCATCGCTAGCCATTGAACCTAAATCTGCAGCAAGAGCAGCGGCAAGGGCAGCAGCCACATCAATTTCACCTGTTTCTGTCGTAGCGTCAGCTGTTTCGCCATCGGCACTTGCAGCAGCGACATCCTTAACTTCACCGTCTGTTGCCCCAGCTTCTAACTCAGCTGCAACTTCTTCTTCACTAGTCCATTCAGCACTTTCAACGGCCTGCTCATCTAAGATAGCTGCATCGATTAAACCATCAGCAATTTCGCGTAAAGCAACAACCGTTGGCTTGTCATTTTCAACTTCAACCAAAGGCTCAGCACCTTGAGCTATTTGACGGGCACGCTTTGAAGAAATAAGAACTAATTCAAAACGGTTTTTAACATTTTCTAAACAATCTTCAACGGTGACACGTGCCATGTAGTTTTACTCCGAAAATCAATGACTTAAATAGGACATTAGCAGAAAAGGCAATATCCAAAAATTATGAACCTGCTAGTATAGCGCCATCCTATACAGATCACCAGCACCACCTTCAGTAGAGATTTTTATCGGATTGTACTCTTAAAATGAGAGGATTATGATTTTAACAATGTAGACAATGTTGCTTGTTCACTTTGACTGATTACATCTATGCGTTGCCGCCCTGCAATAACAATTGCATTTAGCTGGGCGGTTGCTTCATCAAAATCATCATTAATCACTACATAGTCAAATTCAGCGTAATGCGCCATATCGCTTGTTGCATCCTGCATGCGTCTAGCAATAATTTCAGCTGAATCTTGCCCACGAGAATTAAGGCGTTGCTCTAAAGCTTCTCGTGAAGGAGGTAAAATAAAGACTGAAATTCCATACGGCATTAACTTTCTTACTTGCTGCGCACCTTGCCAATCAATTTCTAAAATAACATCGTTGCCGTCACTAAGTCTTTTTTCCACTGATTTTTGTGACGTACCATAATAATTGTCAAAAACCTTTGCGTGCTCTAAAAATGCACCCGCCTCGACCATCTGCTCAAATTCAGTCGTATCCGTAAAATGGTAATGCACACCATCTTCCTCACCCGGTCGCATTCCACGAGTTGTATTTGAAACGGACACTTCGATGCCGGCTGTCGTTTTTAGAAGCGCTTCAACCAAACTTGTTTTTCCTGCGCCTGAAGGAGCAGAAAATATATATAACTGGCCACTGTATGGGGATTTCACTAAATTATAACTCCAATAAAGAATTCAAATATTTTATACCTTAATATATAGGCTAGCTACTCAATATTTTGAACCTGCTCGCGCATTTGTTCGATTAAAACCTTTAAATCAACTGAGGCCCGAGTACTTTGGGTATCAACTGATTTAGAACCAAGCGTATTGGCTTCACGATTAAGTTCTTGCATTAAAAAATCTAATCTCCGCCCAACTGGTTTGCTACTACTTAAAACACTTCTTACTTCTGTTATATGAGCTCCGATACGATCTAACTCTTCCGTCACATCCATCTTTTGTGCAAGTAATACCATTTCTTGTTCCAACCTATATTCATCATGTTCAAAATCAATCTCAGCTAATCGAGTTTGAATTTTTTCACGACGCACCTTTAAAATCCCAGGGATAAGTTTATCTACCTCAATTCTAATCTTTTCCATTGCCTCACAGCGTTCAAGCAACATTAATGCTAATTTTTCACCTTCGCGTTTTCGTGTTGCAATAAATTCATTCAACGCATCATCTATGCTCTGCAATACAATTTTTTGCAATTCACTAGAATCTAATTGAGGCGCTTGCATCACTCCGGGCCAACGTAATACATCGAGAGGATTTACTTTATCCACATTGGGTATTTGTTCTGTAATTGCGCTACTTGCTTTAGATAATTGCTCTATTAAATCCATATTTAAATGAATATCCGCATCGCTATTATTTACGGCGTTATGCTGTATTCGAATATTAACTTCAACTTTGCCGCGACTTAAAGCACTCGATAATTGCGTTCTAATTTTTGGTTCTACATCACGGATCTCGTCTGGTGAACGAATAGTGATATCAAGATAACGGTGATTCACACCGCGTAGTTCTAATGAAATCTTTGTATCTTTTAGCGTCGCTTCAGTTCTGGCAAAAGCCGTCATACTTTGAGTCATCTATTCAATTCCCTCCTTTTATCTTACGTATAGTACCTCTGTGTTGCGTTAAAAACAGTACTATTTTGATTCTCAATCCTTGCGTATATCCACGTGATAAATTGCAAACTTGAGTTAACCCCTCAAGCAAAAAACAGCTATAATCACTGGCAATGACTGATTTTGCCCATGAATTGCCTGCCAATACCATTGTAGATAACTACACAATTACTCGCACTCTCGGTGGCGGTGGTTTTTCTATTGTTTACCTTGCCAAAGATAATACCTATGAAAAAGATGTCGTCATAAAAGAATATATGCCGACTAAGCTAGCTACTCGCACCGATGACCTAAACATTAGTGCTTTAAATTCTGATTGTGGCGATAAGTTCGGTCATGGCCAGCGCCTATTCTTTCAGGAAGCGAATACCTTATCGAACCTTAAACACCCCAATATCGTAAATGTTATAAGCTTTTTTCGGGCGAATGGCACCGTATATATGGTTATGGAGTACGAAGAAGGGATTAATTTACAAAGTTATATAAAACGCCATAAGGGCAATATGAGTGAACAGTTTTTAATGGCTGTTTTCTTACCCCTATTAGATGGCTTAAAAACGATACACCAAAATGGACTACTTCACTTAGATGTAAAACCCGGAAATATCCATTTGCGTGAAGGTGCACAACCACTACTACTCGATTTTGGAGCTGCACATGAAATGATGCAAACACGTCAATTTCAAGCAAACCAGGTTATCACCCCCGGATTTTCACCGATTGAACAGCTCGATCCCGGTGGTTATGTTGGTCCTTGGACAGACATATACGCAATTGGCGCAACTATTCGAGCCTGCATAGAAGGTGCACCTCCAATGTCATCAACAAAAAGACGTGAGCGTGACACTCTCAAACCAGCCGCTAACGCCTTTAAGAAAAAGTATTCTAAACATTTACTCAGTGCAATTGATTGGGCAATGGAAGTGGATCCTATACTTCGCCCGCAAAATATTGAAAACTTCATAGATGCACTAAATAACTCAACGCAACGTTAAAGCCCTAAACGATATGCAAATAGAAGTCAGCCAAATTAGCCTACAAGGTGATCGAAAAAATAATCAAGATCGTGTTGGCTATATTGAATATGAAAATGGCGTCGTTTTAATACTAGGTGATGGCTTGGGCGGTAGACCAAAGGGTGAGTTAGCGGCACAAACTCTTATCGAAACGGTTGAAAAAGCTTTAAATAATTCTCCTTTACCCATTCCAGATCCCTTTGAATTTTTAGAAGGTGCGTTACTGCAAGCTCATAATGATGTGATGGCTGCAGGGCGTGAAGAAATTCCTCCAATAGAACCAGGTACCACAGCAGTCCTTTGCTTAATCCAAAATGGCAGTGCCTGGTGGGCACATGTTGGTGATAGTCGTTGTTATTTATTCCGGCATGGCTTATCTATTTACCGTACACAAGACCATTCTTATGTAGAAGACTTATATCAAAGCGGTGAAATTAGCTTAAGTAAAGTTAGCACACATCCCATGCGTAATTATATTACTCGTTGTGTTGGTATGTTAGCAAAAGAACCCGTAATAGATTTAAGCAAAGAGGTCATGCTCACCGAAGGCGATATTTTACTTCTTTGCTCAGATGGCTTTTGGGGTGCACTTGACGATGCCCAAATAGGCGCAAAATTAAATAACAGCAGACTAAATGATGCCGTTACTTCACTGGCTGAAACCTCGGTTCAACTTGGATCGCCAACAGCTGATAATTGCACTGCCATCGCACTTAAAATAATTTCCCTACAATTACTAAATAAATCAAGCTCAAATAAGACAAAGCATGTCACAGTTAAACAACCCGCCGTTGATAGTGCAATTAAACAAATTGAAGATGCTATTTCAACCTATGGTCATGAAATGGATGAATAATTTAATTGTTATAGTGGAACTCAATAAACACCCTTAAAATACTAGCCCAAAATTTAGAAATTAGTCCCCCAAATGCTTACTTACGGTTAGCAGAAATATGTGTGCGAAAAATGTATAGAATTAATACTATTAACACCTTAGTATTAGATTTGTTCGCCAATAAAAATAAAAACTGAGCAAACAACTAGGTTAAATTAGATCAATGAAGTTAAAGGGCTAAAATTAGCTTTATTCAACAATTTGATAATTGGCCATAGAGGTAATTGTTTAAAATATATTTTTACTCCCCCTGATATTTTATAGCAACGCGAGTTTATGGATGTAGTATGACAGTTGTTTTAAACGATTCATTTCCAACGTTAGATAAAAATTCATTTCAGTCAATTGAAGAATATTCTAACTCTCTGAAAGGTTTGCAATTAGACGGTTGCCAGTTAAGTAAAGGTGACTTCAATGGAGACTCATCCGTACTAACTGCCAATGGCTTCCAACTCGGTGTTCGCGAATCTGAAGCCAAACATTTTCAGAATGCGACTGTCGATGATAAAAAAATCGGAATGATATTCCCTCTGATCCAAGAAGAACATATTAGCAACGGCAAAATAATCGGCCCTGAAAAACAGTACATAATATTACATGGCGATGAAAATAGAATTATATTCCCTAATAATAATAAACATGTATCATTACTATTCAATACTGACCAATTAGACAATTATTTCTCAGAAGACGAAGTTGAACAATTCATGCATGATTGCCAAGGCATATCGACAAGCATGGTCTCTTCCGATAAAAAATTATTAGTAACTCAAAAACTTTATAATTTATTTGAAGATTTTAAAGAGCTTGATAAAAGAATCGATAAAAATCCACTAGCGTATGAAGATGCTTATGAGTCTTTATTTTATGCCTTAAATAATTATCAAGATGCACATACAAGTAAAGTATTTGAACGCATTAAAAATAATGAACGTTTACTGGCAAGAGCATTAGAGTATATTCATTCTCAACCATTACAAACATTAACCGTATCAAGCTTGGTAAAAAATATTCACGCAAGTAGTCGCTCTATACAATACTGCTTTTCTGAATTACTAGGAATGTCACCCAAGAAATATCTAGTCCGTTTAAGACTAAATGCAATTCGTAAAGATTTAAATGACGCATCTCCTACAGAAAAAACAATTACAAATATTGCGAATAATTATGGTGTTATCAATATAGGTCGATTTAAACAGGACTATGAGGAATTCTTTAACGAAACGCCAAGAGAGACATTATTTAATCCTTAAGCTTAAGTAACGCTTTTCTTTACCGCTGCTGATTTCTTTATTTCTGAAGATTTCTTTATCTCTGAAGATATCTGGCCACATCACTCACATAAAGTGGCTCACACAGATAAAAACCTTGCACAAAGTCACAGCCTAAAATCTCTAATATATCCAGGATATCCTTACTATTGACGCCCTCGGCAACAACACTACGACCCATATTATGGGCTAAATCAATTGTTGAACGCACAATAACAGCATCATTCTCATCCTCAATCATGTCACTTACAAAGCTACGATCTATTTTCAAAGTCTGAGTTGGTAATTGTTTTAAATAAGATAAAGATGAAAAGCCTGTTCCAAAATCATCAATCGCTATATTCAATCCAAGTTTATTAAGTTCCGTCATTACCTCATATGCACGTTTTGAATCTGACATCATTGTATTTTCAGTGATTTCTAAATTCACCTTTACAGGATCAATATTATATTTGTCTAAGAGAACTTTCATTTTCGATGGAAAGTCAGCATCTTGAATATCTTTTACTGACAAGTTAACAGACAAGTTAAAATCTGCATTCACTTTCCTCCAAACTTTAAATTGCTTAAAGGACATATCTAACATGTAAAGAGTTAAATCTTTAATCAAACTGGACTGCTCAGCAATCGCTATAAATTCTTCGGGTACAATTTCACCTAATTCATGATGCGTCCATCTAGACAACACTTCGAATCCCCATAGACTTTTATCTTTTGTTCTTAAAATTGGCTGATAACAAAGTTTTATTTCATTATTTTTAATTGCTTCATGTAATGCATTAATAATTTTCAAACGATTAACAGAATATTGATCTCTTGCGGCATCATATAATGCGTATCCACATGCATCTTTTTTGGCAACATACATTGCAACATCCGCTCGTTGCATTAATGTTTCGCAGTCATCTCCATCTTCTGGGTACTTTGCAATGCCAATACTCATTGCCGCTTTCAATGTATGCCCCTCTACAGAAAATGGCCTATCCAATGATGCAAGAATTTTATTGCAAATAAGAATAGCTCCGTCTTCATTTGTATTATGCAGGACAATCGAAAATTCATCACCGCCTAATCTAGCAACAGTATCTGATTCTCTAACAACACTTTTTAATCTCGGAGCAATTTGTTGAAGCAAACAGTCTCCACAATGATGTCCGAGAGTATCATTTACTTCTTTAAATTGATTAAGATCCATAATAAGCACAACCATGTTACTCGTTGTTCTCTTTGCAACGCTAAGAGCATGATTAACACGTTCATATAAAAGGGTGCGATTAGGGAGATTCGTTAATTCATCATGCAATGCATGGTGTCGTTCTAATGCTGCAATTCGATTGACATCTTGTATGCTAAGTAAGCTCATTTTAGTAACAAGATATACAAAAATACTTCCGCCCAAAAGAATTAAGGATACAACGAATTTAATTACATCATCATGCGATTTGACTATCGAGATTGCAAAGAGGGAATACCCAAGAATAAAAAGAAGAATTAATATAAATAATGCATTCCATCCATTTGATTGCGCTTTGTTTCCTGGGTTCGTGCAAATACTCCGTGTAGGAACAAGCGATAACAGCAATAATCCTATACCGAAAATAACAAACGTTAGTGCGAAAAAATGAATCAACATTTACGACCTATACAAAAAATATTTTGACTACCATATCATGTATTTTGGTTCGTTATGAGAGGAAAACCATGGTGATACGAAAAATTGATGAGCATCATTATCACTATATAATGATTAACTAAATAGTATTACCACTTTATAAAACATTATGCCAAAGTTGCATAATGGCTAATAGTAAACTTAAGCTAATAATCCAAAATATGGCAGAAACCATTGCTGATTGACGAGCCTTATTTTTTTCTATCCATGTTCGTGGCTTGACGCCTTTTGCTATAAAGGCAAGTTTGGCTGACAAGTTAACACTAACAATGTTAATCGCGAGTAACAAAGCTGCTCCTATTGCTAGATCAAACTTAGCTGCACCAAGCATCATTCCAAATGTTGCTGCTGGCGGTAATAATGCAACGGCAACCATTACACCCACTAATGAATTACTCCAACCCGATGCAAGCGATAATACTGCAGCAGCGCCTGCAACTAAAGCCAAGATAACACCGTCATAACCGACATCAGTTCGCGAGAGTATTTCATTGCTTGTCAGATCAAATGGCCAGAAATATCCAATCGCAATGGAAATAGTTAGCGCAATAGTTAATCCTGCTATATTGGTTTTTAATGACTGCCAAATTAAAGTTGAATCGCCTAATGCTGAGGCAAAGGCAAGTGCTAAGTTAGGGCCAAGTAATGGCGCGATAACCATAGCGCCAATAACGACAGCAACGTTATCAGCGAGCAAGCCAATGCTTGCAACAATCGTTGATAAAATCACCATCCATATGAAGGTACTATCTAATTTAATACCACTCACTATCTTTTGATAGAGTTCTTCACGAGTCCTTGTCGTACTTATTTTTTTCTTCTCAGTTTCTTCAATGGCTTCAGGACGAGGAATCGTTGCTTCGACTGGAAGCACAATAATTCGACTATTCTCACTTGCTCCAATAATCGATTGAATGGAATCTAAAACTTGTTGTTGATTTTCAGGGCGAACTAACAATCGTATATTACAACGGTCTTGTTGATCACATGGAATTGACCAGAAATCAAGTAAGGTATGTTGCTCGGCTAAACCTTGCAAAGTATCAACATGACCACAATCCGTTATGACTTCAATTATACGCATGATCGCTTTCCATTTATTTTATTATAAATTATGGCATTACTGTTTTAATCGGTAGCCTGTTTTAAACATCCACCAAACTATCGCTAGACAGGAAAACAAAAACGTAAGCACCATAAATAAACTTAACTCTACACTTACATCCGAAACCTCAAAAAAACTCCATCGAAAACCGCTAATCAAATAAACTAC
>Ga0316204_10010252_pt1 | contig 12141 bp, 14 predicted proteins | sample 6monrhotite_MG_2_FD_205661 | JGI IMG/M metagenome (GOLD analysis project Ga0316204, IMG submission 205661) | Microbial mat bacterial communities from mineral coupon in-situ incubated in ocean water Damariscotta River, Maine, United States -... | ecosystem: Environmental > Aquatic > Marine >...
GCTCGGTCCCTGACCATAGGCAAAGGCGCGTTTCAGCGTATAATTCAGCGTTGCCCGGGTCAGGAGCGGATCTTCCCAGACCCATGCTTCGGCAGACCAGGCAAAGACAGCACCGGCCTCTTCCATCTGGGCGAACAGCAAATCGTCTTCGCCGCCGATGGCATTTCGGCGCGCATCAAACGGCTCGTCTGATGGAAAAGCCGATCGCCGGATCAGCGAATTGCCACATCCGTAATAATGATCGATATGGCCACTTTCCTCGGGGCCGAAGCGCGAGAAAAATTGCGCATAATAATCCCGATGGAGCGTGACGCTGTCTGGCAGTCGGGTCAGGACCGGACCAAAGGCCGCATCTGCCTCATAAAAACTCATTGTGCCGACCAGTTCGCACAGCCAAGTGGTCGGGGCTTCCTGGTCATCATCAAGGAAGGCGATCAGCTCACCCGTACTGGCGGCCAGTCCGGCATTGCGCGCATTCGCAACGCCCGGTTCGGGCATGTGAACAATCTTGACCGGCAGGTCGCTTTCCAGGGCGATGGCCTGTGCCGGCGCAAGACCGGAACCGCTCGGATCATTGTCGACGATGACGAGCTCAATTGACAGCCCGCAAGGATTGACTTGCGCCAGAATACTTTCCGCCGCGCGCCGCAGCCCGTCCGGGCGACAGAATGTCGGAATGATCACGGACACGGATTCGCTCATGCAACAACCCCGAATGCTTGTTCTGCATGCGACGCGAACGCGTTCATGCATATGGTTCGTTCAGACGGAGTATCGCCGACAAGCGCTGAAATCAGGTTAAGAGCGGGTGGTTTCGCGTAACCTCGAATGCGGCCAGCGCCGCTCCGTCGGGATTGATTTGCCTGAGCCAAATTGAACCGCCTGTGAATGACGGTTTTCCATTCGCAAGAATTGCGCCGGATCAGGGGCTAGATGGTTTCAATGTCGTCATTGGACGCGGACATGCGCAAAATCGCCGCCAGCGGTTGGCCCGATTCACTGCCCCGCGCCGAAAGATACTCATTTTTGTCGAGTTGCTGGATGTCTTTCGGAACGGTCTGACTATCGACGCGTACCGATCCGGAGAGCACAACAATCGGAATTCTTGGGCAAAGCCCCTGAACGGTCTCCAGCGTGTCATTCGGATTGACGGAATCCGGCAGGCGCAAATCCAGAAGGATCAGATCGTAGAGCTTGTTCTTGAGTTTGCGTCGGGCTTCTCGCAGATCGCGCGCCACTTCGAAACCGATCTCGTAATCGCCGGATTCGAAGACTGTATTCTGTACCAGAAGCGCGTCTGCAAAATCGTCTTCGACGTGCAATACATTCATGGCTGACATGACGGCTCTCCCGATCCCTGGATCGAAAATGCCCGCGATTTTCTTAACCGAGGCTTTACGTGGCTGCGCATTCAGACGAGATCGGGTTGGTCCAGACCGCTGCGCCGCGCGGCCGCAGTCAGCGTATTGCGCAAGAGCATGGCGATGGTCATCGGCCCGATCCCGCCCGGCACCGGCGTAATCCAGCCGGCCTGCTCGGCCGCCGCGTCGAAAGCCACATCACCGACCAGCCGGGTCTTGCCCTCGCCGCGCTCGGGCGCATCAATACGGTTGATTCCCACATCCAGAACACAAGCGCCCGGCTTGATCCAGTCGCCCGGAATCATTTCAGGTCGCCCGATGGCTGCGACCAGAATATCCGCTTGCCGCGCCAGTTCCGGCAAATTCCGGGTCCGCGAATGGGCAATCGTTACCGTGCAATTCTTCTCCAGAAAGAGAAGCGCCGCCGGTTTTCCAACCAGAATCGAGCGCCCGATGACCAGTACCGACTTGCCCGACAGATCGCCCATGGCCTGTTCAGCCAAAAGCACACATCCGGCGGGCGTGCAGGGCCGCAATCCCGCCTCGCCGGCCAGAAGGCGTCCAGCACTGATCGCCGTCAGCCCGTCGACATCCTTTTCGGGATCGATCGCATTGATCAGTTTTGCGGCATCAATATGTTCCGGCAGCGGCATTTGCACCAGAATACCGTCGACGGCCGGATCGGCATTCAGCGCCTGAACCAGCGCCAGCGCCTCGGCCTCTGTCATTGTGGTTGGTTTGCGGATTTCCGTGGACTGCATACCGGCGGCTGTCGCGCGCCGCACCTTGTTGCGCACATAGACATCGCTGGCCGGATCGTCTCCGATCAACACCACCGCCAGGCCCGGCTTGCGCCCCATCAGCTTTTCGAGCTGGGCAGAGACGCGTCCGACTTTCTGGTCAATGTCGGCAGCAATCGCTTTTCCGTCGATGATCTGTGCGCGCATTCAATCGGCCTCCGCCAGTTTTAGGGTCAACGGATTCAGCTCATCGGGATTGCAGAAAATCTCGACCGTCTTGATCCGGCTGGTTTTTCCCTTTGTCACATCCAGGCGGGTTTTACCAAGCCCGAGATGTTTGGCGAGCAATTTTACGAGCGCTGCATTGGCCTTGCCTTTTTCCGGCACGGCGCGAACGCGGACCTTCAGAATGGCCTGCCCGTCTGCGTCCCGCTCGCATCCCGCGATAACGTCTTGCCCGGCGCCCGGAGTGAGGTGGACGGTCAGGGCAAATCCTGAAGCGGTCCGCCGCGTCAGCGTCAAAGCGCGATCATGATCTGTGGCAATAACCAGCCCTGAATGAACTGGACAAGGAGAATCGCCACCAAGGGTGAGAAATCCAGCCCGCCGAGTGGCGGCAGGATGGAGCGGATCGGGCGCAGAACTGGCTCGGTCAGCATCGAGGTCATGCGCCAGAGCGAGCCGACAACCGGATTATAGGGATTGACGATCTTGAAGCTGATCAACCAGCTCAGAAGGATCGAGCCGATCAGCAGGATCATGAAAAGCCCGAGAACGGGATTGATGAAATAGACGATCAGCGCATCAACAAAGGACGTATTCAAGATGGTGTCTCCGATAGGACTATCTGTTCCGCTCTAGCCTCTATCCGGGGTGGGTCGCAAGGCATTGCAGGACTCGTCTGCACATGTCGCATGCCGCATCGCCGGAAATCTTGACGACCCGAAGGCTCAGGCCTAATCATCCGCATCACCCATGGTCTGAGGGGCCATAGCTCAGTTGGGAGAGCGCGTCGTTCGCAATGACGAGGTCGGCGGTTCGATTCCGCCTGGCTCCACCATCTACGCCAATCGTCTACATCCCGGTGCCGCCCGGCGCTTATGCGTTAGAACCGGCGACCAATGCCCAAGCCGGCGAAATATTGCATGTCGTCACCGCGCAGGCGCACGATCGGACTGTCAGCATAATCGCCCTGCAACCGGCTCGCGCCGAAAATGCCGGTGACTGACCAGTTGTCGGTGACTTGTTGATCGAGGAAGAGTGTCACACCGATGTCCTGAATGCCGCTTTCGGCCATGTAGACAGGCAAACCGCTTGCCGCAGAGCCTGCCGCATCGACCGAAAACAGGCCGGAAGCATAATCATCCGGACTGCCGGAAATGGACAGATTGGCGATCAACAGCGTCGTTCGCGATAGCGGCGTCGCATAAGCCGCTGAACCGGACCAGAACGCCCCGCCATATTCCCCCGTCACATCGGTGCCGACGCGTCCGGTAAAATAGATGCGGTCATAGCGGTTGAAAACGCCCTGTCCGGCAAGATAGCGGACAAAACCACCGGCAATGATGCCGCTGTCGGCTTCGGGCAGGAGGTCGACCACCACATCGCCGGTCTCATCATCGCGCCCGCCAATATAGCGAATATAGGCGCCGGCTTCGATCGGGCCTTCATTATACAGGCTGGCCGACAGGCCGGGGCCTTCAATCTGGAACACGACGCCGCCAAGCGTGGCGCGACCGGCCGCGAACGGTATCAGGCGATAACTGTCTGCGCCCGGCGAGTCCGGCAGGGCGGCCACACCGCCCGCAATGAAATTCGCCGGTCCATCCCTGTCCTGGGCGAGTGCGGGTGCGGCCAGTAACAGGGCAAACAAGGCGGCAGTTTTGAACATGACAGGCTCCGGTTGACTGATTCACAGTCTGCTTACGTTGGCTAACGAAAAATGGATGACGCGCGAACGCTTCTTTTACGGCCCTCAGGTAAGACGGCGGAATGAAAAATCCAGTCCTGATCCTGTCAGCTTTCGCGCTTTTGAGCTTTTCTCCTGCCTATGCCGCGGGCGGCGGGGCCGAAGGCGGTGGTGGCTCTGGGGCGGCTGAAGCGGAAGCCCCCAGTGGCGGGCGACGTCACCGGTCGATCACCTCATCGCAGGATTTCATGCCGCTCGATCCCCTGACGGCAACCGTACATGCCGACTTCCGGCTGCGCGGCGTCCTGCATATCGAGGCCGGTCTGGAAATTCCTGACAACCGGTTGCGGGCAAGGGCGGAACGCCTGATGCCGCGCCTGCGCGATCACTATGTCTCGGCCCTGGCCATGTATACCGGTGCGAACTACCGCTTTGGCGATGTGCCGGATGCCGACCGTATTTCAGAACTTCTGCAGCGCGCGACCGATGAAGCCCTCGGTGAAGAAGGCGCAATCATCCTGCTCGGCATGGTCATCATCCACGACAACTAGCCGGCAATCTTGTCCATGAAGCAGGCGAGATCCAGATCCAGCGTGGTCACGCCATTGGCGTCATGCGTGGCGAGCAGGACATCCACCTTGTTATAGACATTGAACCATTCCGGATGGTGATCCATCTGGTCGGCGCGCAAGGCGACGCGCGTCATGAAGCCGAAGGCCTCGTTGAAATCAGCAAACTGGAAGACTTTGCGAATGGCATCGCGCCCGTCGACAACGGCCCAGCCCGTCAATTCTGCCACGGCGCGGTCCGCGCCAATTTTTTCAGCCATGACGGCCTCCTCGTTGGAATTTGCCCGGGTCTAGCGCGGGAATGAATGCTCTGTCAGCCGAAAATTAACGCGTTTCTGTTTAGCTGATCCTTCAAGTGGATGAAAAGGAGGCGGTGATGACCCGTTTTCTAAAATCGGATGCCAATCCGACCGGTCACAAGCTGGAAGATATTCTGATGGAGTTGCGGGCGGATATTCTGCTTCGCTGCACCAAGATTGCCGACGATCACCGGCCCGAGGCCCTGCGCGTCTTGTCCAACAATATGAAAGTGTTGGAGCATATCACGCAAGCCATCGAACTGGCGCAGGAATCAACGACAATTCTTGATCGCGCTTTCGGGCCGTCCGATGCTGAACGCGGTGGCGAGCCCCGGATCGGCGTGGCCTAGGCCACCAGGCTTTCACCGCGCAGTAATTTCGGAAGATCACCCGTCTCGCCGCCCGCTTCACGCATGAAAAACTGTCGGGCGGCCGGAATCCGGTCAACCAGCGACAGGCCCAGGCCGCGCAATTGGCGAAGCGGGCCGATATCATTTGAAAACAGACGGTTGAACACATCGGTGGCGGCGACCAGCCCCATGGAATCGAGCTTACGCCAATTGGCATAGCGCTGCAGGGTGACGCCGGAACCCAACTCCAGTCCGAGCGATTTTGCATCGGCCAGAACCTCGGCCAGCGCTGCGGCATCGCGGATGCCCAGATTAAAGCCCTGCCCCGCCAGCGGATGGATGCCGCGCGCGGCATCGCCGACATAGGCAATCCGGTCTTCATAGAAACGTTCGGCAAACTTCACCGACAGCGGATAGCCCCAGCGCGGGCCGGTTTCCTTCACCGCGCCCAGAAAATCCCCGAAGCGTTTATCAAGCTCGGCCTGAAACCCGTCTGCATCCAGCTTTAATATCGCATTGGCGATATCGGTTTTCTCCGTCCAGACCAGCGAGGCGCGATTGCCCGGCAAGGGCAGGATGGCAAACGGTCCGCCCGGCAGGAAATATTCATACGCCACGCCATTGTGCGGCTTTTCATGTTCGACCGTGGCGACAATGCCCGACTGACCATAGCCCCAGCCGGCCGTGCGCGTACCGGCCTGCTGGCGCGACCGTGAGAATTTGCCATCACTGGCGCAAAGGAGCCGGGCTTTCAGGGTCCGGCCATCGGCAAGGAAGAGCTCGATCCCGCCGGGAAAGCGCTCCCAGCGCTCGGCCTTGACTGGCGCGAACAGCCGGATGTCCTTGCGCGCTTTCAGACAGGCCGTCAGCGCATGGCGGGTATGGCGGTTTTCGCACATCCAGCCCAAAGGCTCGCCGTCATCTTCCGGATGGATTTCGCGCCGATCAAAATGCAGCGTATTGGGACCGGGCCCGCCGGGGCGCGGCCCGCCATAGGGGCGACCATCACAGACCAGAATATGTTCGATGCGCTGGACGTGATCGCGCATCCGGTCGGCGGCACCAATGGCTTCCAGCATGCGGTATGACGTATAGGCGAGCGCCGAGGCGCGACCGTCAAATTCCGGCGCCAGCATGTCATCCAGCGGGGCGGCATCAACCAGCGTCACCGATACGCCCGCCGAATCGAGCGCCAGCGCCAGCGTCTGCCCCGCCAGCCCGCCACCGAGCACAATCACATCGCTATCGAAGGAATTTGTCATGGCGTGGACTTTATACCGGTTGGGAGCGGGGGGAAGAGGCCGGGCTGTCGCAGGCTCACACCCACGCGTCCAATTTGGCTTTCAGGCATTTGATGGTTTCAGCCGTGAAAATATCACCAAATTCACAGGATTGGCGCGGGCAATCCTGATCGAGCCGGACCGGCGTCGCATTGCTTTCCTGCAAAACCACATAGACCTCGCTGCGATCCACACAGATATCGACGCGTTTTCCGGCGCGTTCAAAGATCGCGGCATCACCGAAAGAATGTAGCTTCGGGCCACCCAACAATCCGGTTTTATAGGGCCGCGATGTAAAACCAGCTTTTTTCAGGACGGGCGCCAGCGCCGCAACCGTATCGTTGATATCATAAATGCGGGTCATATCGACATGTCCTCAACCGCATTATCTTAACCCGTATTTACCATCGACTCACGCTTTGCGGATTGAATGCGCGCATGGCGGGTTATGATGCTGTCTCTTCCGACGATATTTCGGGCCGGGTCCGCCGCGCGGGTTCGGGCCTGATGTCGCGTCTGGGCACCTGGGTTTCAGGTGGCCTGCTGGTGATGCTGGCAGGGCTGATCGCCTTTGCCCTGACCGACCATAATCCGCTCGATCCGAGCTGGAATGTCGCCTCCTCGCAAGCGGTCACGCATGCGCTCGGCCCGTTCGGCGCAATTCTGGCGGATCTGCTTTTACAGACCCTCGGCTGGGCGGCGGGTGGCTTGCCGCTGGTTCTGGCGGGTTGGGGTGTGATGAAAGTCACGCGCGAGGTGCAACCGCGCTCGCTTGGCTTCAAGATCTTGCGCGCCCTGTCGGCCGGTTTTGCCATTCTCGGCTTTGCCATGGCGGTGTCGGCCTTGCCGATACCCGAAGCCTGGCCGTTTGCCATCGGGCTCGGCGGTGTGCTCGGTGATGGCCTGCTCTTCACCCTGTCTGATCCCCTGGCGTCGATTGGCGCTCCGGCGCCTACGGCGATTGCCGCCGCGATTGGCCTGATCGTCTCGATTCTCGGTGTGTTCTTCACCTTCGGCTTGCGCCCGTCCGATATTGTCGCCGCCGCCGACACGGCCAGCCTGACCTGGGCAACCTTGCGGGTCTGGCTGGACAGCGCGCTGGGGCGCCTGCCCTGGCGGGAAGGCGAGGCCGCATCTGAAGATGACATGGTCGCAGCCCCCAAACCGCGCACGCGGCGACGCAAGGCGATGGAGCCGGTGATTCCCGCTGTGAAAGTGGCGCCGGTGCGAAAAGCGCGGAAATCCGGGCGCGAGGCGCGCGAAGCCCAGGGCGCTTTGCCCTTTGCGCAGAGCGATGGCTTCAAACTGCCGCGCCTCGATCTGCTGGTGCGGCCGCATGTCCGTACAGAATCCGTGGATGCCGAAGCGCTGCAGCAGAATGCGGAATTATTGCAGGGCGTGCTGGAAGATTTCGGCGTGCGCGGCGAGATCGGACAGGTGCGCCCCGGCCCGGTCGTCACGCTTTACGAATTTGAACCCGCTGCAGGGGTGAAATCCTCGCGCGTCATCAATCTGGCCGATGATATCGCCCGCTCGATGAGCGCGACGGCGGCGCGCGTCGCCGTTGTGCCCGGCAAGAATGCCATCGGGATTGAATTGCCCAACCCGCGGCGCGAGACGGTTTTCCTGCGTGCCTTGTTCAGCTCCTCTTCTTTTGAAACCAGCAAGGCCGAACTGCCGATGGCGCTGGGTGAAACCATTGGCGGCGAGCCCTTTGTCGCTGATCTGGCGCGCATGCCACACCTCTTGATCGCGGGTACGACCGGGTCCGGGAAATCGGTCGGCATTAATGCCATGATCCTTTCCCTGCTCTATCGGCTGTCGCCGGATGATTGCCGGATGATCATGATCGATCCGAAAATGCTGGAATTGTCCGTCTATGACGGCATTCCGCATTTGCTCTCGCCCGTCGTCACCGATCCAAAGAAAGCCGTCGCCGCCCTGAAATGTACGGTGCGCGAGATGGAAAGCCGCTATCTGCGCATGTCGAAAATCGGCGTCCGCAATGTCGCTGGTTTCAATGAACGCGTGGCTGAATCGCTGGCAAAGGACGAGCCGCTCGAACGCACGGTGCAGGTCGGATATGACCGCGAAACCGGCGAGCCCATGTATGAGACCGAGACCATCGAAGCGGTGAAAATGCCCTATATCGTAGTCGTCATCGACGAGATGGCGGATCTGATGATGGTCGCCGGCAAGGATATTGAAGGCGCCGTCCAGCGCCTCGCCCAGATGGCGCGCGCCGCTGGCATCCATATGATCACCGCCACCCAGCGCCCGTCCGTGGATGTCATCACCGGCACCATCAAAGCCAATTTCCCGACGCGGATTTCCTATCAGGTCACCTCCAAGATCGACAGCCGCACCATTCTCGGTGAGCAGGGCGCCGAACAACTCCTCGGCATGGGCGATCTGCTCTTCATGGCCGGAGGCGGTCGGATTCGCCGTCTGCATGGCCCCTTCGTCTCCGATCAGGAAGTGGAAGACGTGGCCGCCTATCTGAAAAAACAGGGCACGCCGGAATATCTGGAAGAGGTGACCGAGGAAAATGACGACGCCCCATCGCCCTTCGATACCGCTGGTGGCGGGTCGGGCGATGACTTGTTTGACCAGGCCGTGGCGGTTGTCGCGCGCGACCGCAAAGCCTCGACCAGCTATATCCAGCGCCGCTTGCAGATCGGCTATAATCGCGCGGCGACCCTGATCGAGCGCATGGAAGACGAGGGCATGATTGGTCCGGCCGACCACGCCGGCAAACGCGAAATTTTCCTGCCGGAACACAACGCCGCCTAGCATCACGCAGATTTGAGATTGAGCCGCGCTGAAGTGCGGGCATACTCTCCGGCATGATAAAACTCATCTCTCTTGCCCCCGTCGCAGCCGCTTCGTGTCTGGCCTGTTCCCAGCCCGCGCCGCTGCCGTTTGAAAGCATTGCGCTGACGGAAATCTGGCGCACGGGCGGATTTTCCTCACCGGAAAGCGTCTTGCCCGATCCCGGGACCGGTCTGATTTTTGTCTCCAACGTCAATGGCGAGGGCGATGTGGTGGATGGAAATGGCTTCATTTCCCGCCTCACACCTGACGGCGAGGTCGAGACGCTGGAATGGGCGACCGGCCTTGATGGACCCAAAGGCATGGCGCTGGTCGGGGACCGGCTCTACGTCACCGATATCGCCCAGATTGTCTGCCTTGATCGCAATAGCGGCGAGATCATTGCGCGCTATCCGGCGCCGGGCGCCGGTTTCCTGAATGATGCTGTCGCCGGACCGGATGGCCGCATCTATGTCTCCGATTCCAGGACCGCCCGCATCTATGTTCTGGAAGACCAGATGGTCCATGTCTGGGCGGAAGGGGAGACCCTGTCCGCTATAAATGGTTTATGGATGGAAGACGACCGCATGCTCGTCGTCACCATGAATGGCGTCTTTGCATCGATTTCGATGGAAGACCGGGCCATCGAGGTGATCGGCACTGGCCTGGGCAATGGCGATGCGCTCGCACCCGACGGCCAGGGGGCGTATCTGTCCAGCGAATGGCCCGGGCAGGTGTATCATTTGCGGCCCGACGGGTCGTTCGACGTGCTCGCAGATACACGCGAAGCCGGAATTTTCATCAATGATTTTTACCGCATGGGCGATATGTTGATCATACCGCACTGGCGACCCGGCGAAGTCTCGGCCTGGCAGATCAATTATAGCCACTGAGACGCTGCGCTTCTGCCATGACGCTGCCGTATTTTCGCGGGCATGATGGGACCCATGATGATTGAACTTTTCTTCTCGCTCGCCCTGTTTGCGCAGGACACGCCGGACGCCAGTGCCGCGCCGGAACCTGCGGCAACCGAATCCGCTGTCGAAGCCTTTGATGCCGAGGCGGCGCTGACCGGAATTAATGCCTGGCTCAATTCGGTTGAGACCTATCGCGCCCGGTTCTCCCAGATCGCACCGGATTTCTCATCCTCGACCGGCATTCTGTCGATCCGGCGTCCGGGGCGTTTGCGCTTTGACTATGATGATCCGTCACCGCTTCTGGTAGTCGCTGACGGCACCACCGTTGCGATCGAGGATTCCGATCTGGAAACCGTCGACCGCGTACCGCTGCGCTCGACCCCGCTCTGGTGGATATTGAAGCCGGATGTGAATTTGGCAGAGGATGCCAGCGTCACCGATATTCGCCTGGAAGACGGCTATATCTATGTCACCGCCGAGGATCGGAATGATGATATGGACGGTGCGGCCACTTTCCTCTTCAATCCGGACACCTATACGTTGGAAGAATGGTTCGTGTCTGATTCGCTGGGCTATATGACCCGCGTCACCCTGTCAGAGATCGAGACCGAAATCCGTTTGAATCCAAGGCTTTTCATACTCGACGAGCCGGATGATGACCGCCGGAACCGACGTCAGTAAGTCATCACGAATTGTTGCATATGTGGCACAATCAAATTATTTCTGAATTTTCATTTGCACTTTTCATTTCCTCGTGTCTTTAATGTAACGGCTGATTGGGGCGCTGGATTGGCGTCGTCCCCCCGCTGACGGATCTGCCGTCCCGATCGCACCGGATCCCCTCCCGGTGCATGCGCAACAGTTTTGACGGCGCACAGCAAGCGCCCGGTCGCGTCCCCTCGCGACCGGGCGTTTTCTTTTTAAGCCTCTGGTCACCAGGACGGGTGCAAACCACTTTTTCTTGCCAGTAGAAGAGCCGCCCATGCCGCTGACCCAACTCATCCTGTTATCCATTGTCCAGGGGCTGACCGAATTTCTGCCGGTCTCTTCCTCTGCCCATCTCATCCTCGCTCCGATTGCGGCCGGGATGGAGGATCAGAGTCCGTTGATCGATGTCATGGCCCATCTCGGCAGCCTCGCGGCGGTGGCGGTCTATTTTCATCGCGATATGCAAAATATCGCACGGGGAAAGCTAGCCTGGATCAGCGGGCGGATGACGTCGGGCGGGCGATTGGCGCTTTTGATCGGTGCCGCAACCCCGCCGGTCATGCTCGCTGCCGGCCTGCTCTATTTCACCGGACAGACGGATCTCTTCCGGTCGCCCCTGGTGATCGGAATCGCAACACTGGTTTTTGCGGTGCCATTATGGGCGGCAGACAAATTCTGCCCGTCGCGCAAAACCGTGGAGACGCTGGGCTATCGCGACGCCTTCCTGATCGGCCTCGCACAGATGTTTGCTTTGATACCGGGCGCCAGCCGGTCGGGCGTGACCATGACGACCGGACGCGCGCTCGGCCTAGGCCGTAGCGACGCTGCGCGGTTTTCCATGTTGATGGCGATGCCCGTGATTGCCGCCTTCGGGCTCGTCGCCGGCTGGGATCTCGCGCAGAGCGAGACGGCCGGGGCCAGCCTGACGGACGGGCTGATCGTGGCCGTCCTGTCTTTCTTTGCCGCCTGGGCGTCCATTGCCGTCATGATGCGCTTTGTCGAGCGCGTCGGCTTTCTGCCATTCGTGATTTATCGCCTGGCGCTGGCCGGGCTGATTTTCTGGTTCCTGGTCTGAAGGCCCGGCGCAGCTGTCACGCCATTTCGTGGAATTGGCCGTAACGACGAAAACGGATCAGATATTCCGGGACTATGGCCTCAACGGTTTCCGGAATCACACCCAGATCACCAATACCGCGC
>Ga0316204_10010253_pt1 | contig 12141 bp, 13 predicted proteins | sample 6monrhotite_MG_2_FD_205661 | JGI IMG/M metagenome (GOLD analysis project Ga0316204, IMG submission 205661) | Microbial mat bacterial communities from mineral coupon in-situ incubated in ocean water Damariscotta River, Maine, United States -... | ecosystem: Environmental > Aquatic > Marine >...
ATCTTTGGCAAGCCACACTGGATACACTTTCTTTTATGCCGTTTGATCAGATTGAGCCTTCTGGCGGTATTCTTGTTACCGATTGGCACAGCACGCAGGATGCGCCGAACGAGCGCGTCAAAGTGGCTGTTCGTTTTATGTCAGAGGTGCTGCGCTCTGATGGATTTAAAGTATCTGTTGTGCGTCAGGAAAAAGTGGGTGGTGACTGGGTTAGTGTCCCTGTTCAGGCCTCCACCGAGCTTAAAATTGAAGAAGCCATCCTGACAATGGCACGCCGTCTGCGGCTTGATAGCCAGTAGGGTGCACTAAAGGCTGTTATGCCTTTGGGTTGCCGATAAGGCTGCGTATACATTCAAGACTGCATATACGTTAAGACAGGCCGGGCAGTGTGAAAACAGTGTCTGGCCTTCGTCTATTCAATACATGGGTCAATACATAGGCCAATACACGAGAAAATACTATGTCGCGCTATAACGCAAAAGCTACAGAAGCAAAATGGCAGAAAGTTTGGGCTGAGGCCAAAACCTTCAAAACGGACACCAATTCCGACAAGCCAAAATATTATGTGCTTGAGATGTTCCCTTACCCCAGCGGGCGCATTCATATGGGGCACGTTCGCAACTATGCGCTGGGCGATGTCGTGGCGCGGTTTCAGCGTGCGCGTGGCTGTGAAGTATTGCACCCCATGGGCTGGGATGCTTTTGGCATGCCTGCAGAAAATGCCGCGATGGAACGCAAGGTTCATCCTGCCGATTGGACCTACGATAATATTGCCAACATGCGTGACCAGCTTAAGCAGGTAGGGTTTGCTTTTGACTGGGACCGGGAATTTGCAACCTGCGACCCGGAATATTACGGCAAAGAACAGCAGATATTTATAGATTTCTATAATGCCGGGCTGGTGTACCGCAAAGAAAGCTGGGTAAATTGGGATCCGGTAGACAACACGGTGCTTGCGAACGAGCAAGTGATTGACGGCAAAGGCTGGCGCTCAGGCGCAGAGGTTGAGCGCCGCAAGCTGTCGCAGTGGTTCCTTAAAATTACCGATTTTGCCGATGATCTGCTGGACGGTCTTAAAACGCTGGATCGCTGGCCGGATAAAGTGCGTCTGATGCAGGAAAACTGGATCGGCCGGTCGGAAGGACTGAAATTTGATTTTACTGTGGTGGAAACGGGTGAAAAACTGCCGGTTTACACCACACGACCAGACACGCTTTTTGGTGCCAGCTTTTGCGCGATCTCTGCAGACCATCCAATCGCAGCCAAGCTGGCTGAAACCAACAGCGAACTGGCGGCTTTTTGTGAAGAATGCCGGTCGGGCGGCACCACTGAAGAAGCGATTGAAAAGGCTGATAAAAAGGGCTTTGATACAGGGCTTACAGTGGCGCACCCGTTTGATGATACCTGGAAGCTGCCGGTTTATATCGCCAACTTTGTATTGATGGACTACGGCACAGGCGCCATTTTTGCCTGCCCTGCTGGTGACCAGCGCGATTTGGATTTTGCCCGCAAATATGATTTGCCGGTATTGCCAATTGTGCTGCCGGAAGGCGAAGATGCTGCTACCTTTAGCATTGGTGATGAAGCCTATACAGGCCCCGGCTCAATGTATAATAGCCGCTTCCTTGACGGTATGGACACCATGGCGGCCAAAGCCATAACGATAGACCGTGCCGAAGTCGAGGGTTGGGGCGAACGTACGGTAAACTTCCGCCTGCGTGACTGGGGCGTATCGCGCCAGCGTTACTGGGGTACGCCCATTCCATTTGTGCACTGCGACGCATGCGGTGTTGTGCCGGTACCAAGTGACCAACTGCCCGTAACCTTGCCGGAAGATGTGTCTTTTGACCAACCTGGCAACCCCTTGGAGCATCACCCCACGTGGAAAAACATCAAGTGCCCGTCTTGCGGTAAGGATGCCCGCCGCGAAACCGATACAATGGATACATTTGTTGATAGCAGTTGGTATTATGCCCGCTTCTGTACCCCTGAGGCCGATGCGCCATTTGACGGCGATGTGGTAGACCAGTGGTTGCCCATCAAGCAATATATCGGCGGTGTAGAGCATGCAATTTTGCATCTGCTTTATGCGCGGTTCTTCACCCGGGCGCTTAACCATATTGGTCGCACGAAGGTGAAAGAGCCGTTCGAAGGTTTGTTTACGCAGGGCATGGTGAACCATGTGACCTACAAAGATACTGACAACCAGTGGGTTTTGCCGGAAGTTGTTCACACACGCGAGGATGGCTCGCTTTACCGCAGTGATAATGGCTTTGAAGTAACAGCGGGCCGTGTTGAGAAAATGTCCAAGTCCAAAAAGAACGTGGTGGACCCGGACGATATTATTGATCAGTACGGCGCTGATACAGCGCGCTGGTTTGTGCTTTCTGATAGCCCGCCAGAGCGTGATTTGCTATGGAGCGAAGCAGGCATTGAAGGCGCGTGGCGTTTCACCCAGCGGGTTTACCGCTTGGTAAAAGAAGCCTCTCACCCGGTAGCGCCCCTTGGGTCGCAAATGCCGGAGGCTCTGTCGGCCAGTGCTGTGAACCTGAGGAAAGCGACGCATAAATCTATCAAGGGCATCACCGCAGATATCGAACAGCTGCATTTCAACAAGGCAGTTGCACGTCTGTATGAATTTGCCAACGCGATTGGCAATAAGCTAACAGGTGACGGCGCCCCTGAAGCTATGCGGGAAGCACTGGAGGCAATGATTGTATTGATCAGCCCGATGATGCCACATTTGGCAGAAGAACTGTGGGCAGAACTTGGCCATAAGACTCTTGTTTCAAATGCGGCTTGGCCTACAGTGATTGAAGCGCTTACTGTTGATGCCAGCGTTACGATGGCAGTACAGGTGAACGGCAAGGTGCGCGATACCATCGATGTGGCAAAAGATCTGCCCAAGGACGAGGTGGAAGCAATTGCCATGGCCAGTGAGAAAATTGTGAAATTTCTGGAAGATAAAACAATACGGAAAGTTATCGTTGTGCCCGGGCGCATCGTTAACATTGTGGCTAACTGATGCGGCTCTTTGCTTTCATAAGCTTGTTTATGTTGGCGGCTTGTGGTTTCAAGCCCTTGTATGAAGCGGGTGGGTCCAGCGCCCAGATGCAAGGTGAATTGGCGGCAATTGATGTGGCTCCTATCCCGGACCGAATAGGCCAGATTATGCGTAACCGGCTTCTGGACCGGCTAAACGCATCCGCTGCCCAAAAATACCAGCTAACCGTTGTCCTAACCCAGTCAACCGAAGGCTACGGTGTGCGCCCTGATACAGCCACCACGCAAGAACAGCTAACCGTTGTTGCCGCTGTGAAGTTAACAGCACTTTCAGACGAGACCGTCTTGTTTGAAGAACAAATGCGCGCGCGCACATCTTATGATTTGGTGTTATCGGATTTCGCAACACTTACACAACGGGAAGACAGTGCCCGCCGACTTGTGCTGGAGCTTGCAGAGCGTATCCACCGACGGCTTGCGCTACAGTTTTCAAACAGTTGATCGGATGGGGCGGCTATGAAGGTTAAACCTCGCGATATTGCCGCTTTGTTAAAGTCTGTTGGCCCAAATGTGCGGGCTGTGTTGGTATTTGGCCGTGATGAAGGGTTGGCGCGTGAACGGGCAGACCTGATCTCAAAACAGATAGCGCCTGATTTGTCTGATCCGTTTCAGGTGGCGCGGCCCACAATTGCGGATATCAAAGAACACCCATCAATACTGCTTGATGAGCTTTCGGCCATTTCCATGATGGGCGGCAGGCGGCTTGTGCGCATTGACGGCGCAGGCGTTGAAAGCACCGAAGCCGTTAAACTGGCGCTTGCAGGCGCGCAAGGTGACGGGCTTTTGGTGATAACGGCGGGCGACATAAAGCCCACGTCCAGCCTCAGAAAAACCATGGAAGCCGCCAAAAACGCGCTGGCGATCCCTTGCTATGAAGATAACACCCGTGATCTGATGGGGCTGGTGCAATCAGTGCTGGCAGATGCAGGCCTTGCCGCTACGCAGGACGCAGTGGCTTATCTGGTGGATAACCTTGGCGGTGACCGTATGGTCTCCAGAGGGGAGCTTGACAAGCTTGTTATCTATAAGGGCAAGGAGGGTGGTCAGGTTACAATTGCTGACGCAGAAGCCTGCGTGGGGGACACCGCAGCGCTGGGTCTGAACCAGATTGCAGAAGCCGTTACAGCTGGTGATTTGAAGCGGTTGGAAAAATTGCTGGAGCGCGCACGCACGGCAGGCGAAAATGCCATTGCCATATTGCGTACCTTGCAAAACCGCATGATGCGGATCCATCTGGCACGTGGCCATATGGACCTTGGCATGAGCGCGGGCGAAGCCATTGGAAAATTACGACCGCCGGTATTTTTTGCTGAAAAAGACAGGTTCCAGCTGGAAGTAAGCCGCTGGGGCACCCGTAAGGTGGAACAGGCGCTTGAAATTCTGCTTGAGGCCGAACTGGACTGTAAAACTACAGGCAACCCGGCGGATGTTATCTGTGCCCGCGCGCTTTTAAGGCTTACAAAAGCCGCCCGCTAAATTGAGAGGCCTTACGATGAAAATCTGTTTTTTTGGCGATAGTTTTACCAACGCGGTTGGCGATGAAACCTGCCTTGGCTGGGTTGGGCGCGTGTGCGCTAATCAGCGCAAGGCGGGCGTTGACCTTACCCGGTATAATCTGGGTATTCGCGGCAATACCAGCGCTGACATTCTTGCGCGCTGGCATCAGGAGGCGCTCGCTCGGCTTGACGGCGACAAGGACAGCCGGGTGGTTTTTTCTTTCGGAACCAACGACTGCGCCAAGGGCGATGATGGCCGTTCGCGCCTGCCGCAAAGCGACCGGCTGAAAAACGCCCGCGCTATTTTGGTGGCTGCGCCTAAATTATGGCCAACATTGTTTGTGGGGCCGCTTCCAATAGCGGATGATCCGGTTGCCAACAAACGCATTGCCGATCTTTCACGCCAAATTGGCGTGTTTGCCCGTGCGCATAAAGTGGCCTATCTGGATGTATTTACAGCCATGCATGCCAGTGAAACATGGCAAGCCGCCTGTGCCAAAGGAGACGGCGTGCATCCGGGCTCTGAAGGGTACCAGCTGGTCGCTGAGATGGTAGACAGCTGGGAAGCCTGGCAGGATTGGTTTAAGTAGGCCCTGCCACGGGTACGGTTTGCAGGGTGTTTTGTTGGTATCAGGGCGCCGTCGTTAGATACCCGTAGGCAAAATCAGCGACTTCACCGGTAAATTCTTCATCGCTGAAAGCGATGCCAAAAACCGCACCCTGTTCGCCGAAAAGCCCTTTTTCCATCAGAATAGTATTGAGATAATAGGCAAGCATGCGGGCCGTTTTATCTGTGTTGGTACGTTTTATCTCGCTTGGGTAAAGGTCAATGAGCGCGCGTATGCCTCCCAGCGTTGCTTCTTCGAAGGCGTTCATTTTGCTTGCTACAAGCCCTAAATGGCCGCGGCTGTGCAGGTGGATGGCGCGCATAATATGGGCTTGTGATTGTACCTGTTGCCATCCGGTGTGAACCACCTGTTTTAAGGACTCCCTCAACGAGCAGCCTTCCAGATTAATTTGTGCCTCAGTAGATGCTCCCCATTCTTCAAGGCGCTTCAGATACAGGTCGAACAAAACCGGTATAAATCCCTTTTTACTGTCGAATCGTCGGTAAATAGAGGCTGCAGACACACCAGCCTTTGCTGCAATGGCAGTTACGTTGATGTCGGCAAAATCTTGCTCGCGCAGCAATAGTTCCAATGCATTCAATAACTTGTCTCGTGTTTGCCGTGACCGTTTTTGGTGGGTGCTTTTCGCGCCTTGACTCATTTGGAACTATTCCTATATGTAAAAGTGAATTACATTTACAAAATATACATAACCCACTCTAAAAACAAGCCTTTTAAGGCAAAAAATAAGGACAATGATATGATTGACCCTCAACAATTAAGCTTCCTTGATTATGGCCTCATAGCACTGGTTGCACTTGGCTTGCCCGTACTCTCTCTTTGGGACCACAAACGTTTTGAACGTAAACTGGAAATAGATAACGGTGGTGCCCTGCGGTCAATGTATCTCTCCGGTATGGGAATGCTTTGGCTGCCAACAATGTTGATTATAGGCCATTGGCTTTATGCGGGCCGAAACCTGGCGGACATGGGCTTGTCGATTGCGCCCACGATTGCAGGTGGCATTGGCCTTGCTGTTGCGTTGCTTGCTGCTGCGCAACTAACAGCACAGGTATTTCAGGTACGACGCAGTGCAGACGCTGCAGAGCAAGTACTGAAAGAATTAAGGCGAACACCAGCGCTTGAAAAAATCCTGCCCAAAACACCTGCAGATTATGCGCTGTTTAAAGGGCTTTCGGTTACAGCCGGCATTACCGAAGAAATTATGTTTCGCGGTTATTTGATTTGGGGCTTCAGCTTTTGGATGGAAAGCTGGTTGGCTGCCTTGTTGGCACTTGCGGCCTTTGTGTTGGCACATCTTTATCAGGATAGCAAAGAGGCGCTTGTTAAGGTTGCCCTTACGGGCGGTGCACTCACGCTTTTATATATGCTTTCGGGCTCGCTTATTCCGGCGATTATTTTGCATGCGGTGATTGATCTTACAAGCGGCGCAGCCTGCTGGCATGCGCGTCAGAAAAAGCCGGAAACCGCCTGAGTGGCTTGTTGTTGATATAATACGAAAAAAAGAAAACCGGCCTCCTTTGGAGAAGCCGGTTTTGCTTTTGGGGTTATCCCCCGAAAAGATGCAGTGACTAACCCTAGTTAAGGTTAATCGGTGCTGGCGCTTCGCCGTCTGCAGATGCAGCAGCAGTGCCTTGAGCTTCTTGTTCCATCTGCGAGCGGTACAATGTCTCAAAATTGATTGGCTCCAGCAACAACGGCGGGAAGCCACCGTCCCGTGATGCGTCAGCCACAATGCGGCGCGCAAACGGGAACATCAGGTTAGGAGCATGGATCAGAAGGAAAGGCTTCAACTGCTCTTCCGGAACATTGCGAATGCCAAACAGGGCGCCGTATGCAAGTTCAACAACAAAAGCAACCTGGTCGTTGCCCTGCTCGTCTTTTGTTGATGCTTTGGCAGAAATTTTCAGCTCTACCTCAAATACTTCGTCATTCACCTTGCGTGCACCAACGTTTACATTCACGTCGATAGCAGGCTTGGCTGCAGTCATAGACTGCAAGCTGGCAGGTGCATTCGGGTTTTCGAAAGAAAGGTCACGAACATATTGTGCAAGCACACCGGCTTGCGGTGCTTCAGTGCCTTCAGCAGCCGGGCCGCCTACAGGTGTTTCAGCGTTATTTTGATCATTTTCAGCCATTTTATCACTCTTTATTTTGTGTCTGTCGCCCCCGAGACAAACCGGACAGGCGTATTCGGGTGAACGGCTAGCATGGTTTGGGGCTTTGAACAATATGGAAATCGCTGCGAATCAGCTGAATCCGTGAATTAGGGGTCGTTCGTGTGCTTTTTAGGCGATATCGACGGCTTGGAAGGCGTGTCTGCCGGAGGGTCATCTTGTTCGGTAGAGGTAAACTCGCCGTCAATTATGGTGATACTCTCGCTATAGTGTGTGTGCGTGTCTTTGTTTGCGGCATCTTTGTCGGATGAACCGGGCCCCCTGTTAAAAGGGTTTCCTCTAACGTTGGAGCGCACCACCATTTGTGCCATACCTGCCCGGCCCAGCATAAGCCGCATAAAAGGCAGCAACAACAATGCGCCAAAAAAATCAGTGATAAAGCCCGGAATGAAAAGGAATATTCCGGACACTAGCAGAAAAAAGCCATGGATCAGGTTTTCACCTACAGGCTCACCCGCTTGGGCTTTTGCCTGCATGTCCTGAAAAATGCGCATACCCTGCATTCGCACCAGCGACAGGCCAATGGCCGCAGTTATCAAACACAGAGCCACCGTAGAAAGTGCGCCAATTTCACCACCCACATCAATGAGCACAGAAAGCTCCAGCACCGGAATTCCGATAATTAACAGAAATATGATCAACGCCATTTCTTGTTCTTTCCTTCAAATACCCTTATCTATAAGGGGACGGTGGTGCCTTGCTTCAATGGTGCCGCTCAATAACACAGTAAAACTTTAATAGATGAGCTAAAATAAAGCTATGCCTTTAGATATCATATTGGTTGCATTTCTGGCCGCGTTCGTACTTTTACGCCTGCGCTCCGAGCTTGGAAAAAAAACCGGCAACGAACCCCGCCCTCCTGCTGCTGGCCAGCAGGATAATGACCAGCTACATGGTCCTCATGAAGATTACGAGCATACGGACCAGCTTATTCTGGAGGCCGAGGTGATTGATCTGGAAGAAAACCCAGCCCTTCGGCACGCATATAGCGACATTCGCAAGGCGGACCCGGGGTTTGATTTGGCGCAGTTTATGGACGGCGCGAAATCTGCCTATGGCATGATTTTGGAAGCCTTTTGGAATGCTGACAAAGAAACGCTCAAAGGTTTTCTGGATGCAGCTGTACTCGCCAAATTTTCATCTGCAATTGATACACTCGAAGCAGATGGACTAACGGTTGATAACCAGCTTTTGGATATTACAAAAACTGAAGTTGTTGCGGCGGAATTAACAGGCCGTGTGGCACAGCTTACGGTACATTTCACCTCGGATGTTGTTGCTGTAACCCGCGATAAAGACAGTAAAATTGTTCAGGGTGATGCCAGTGGTTCCGTAGAAATGAACGATACATGGACCTTTGAACGCGATGTTAAATCACGTGAACCAGCCTGGACACTGGTCGCCACCAGCGCAGGGTAAAGTCTGTGCCTGTATCCCGGAATTTTTGGAAATATCTGATTATACTGGTTTCTGCGATACTGCTCCTTTGGGTGGCAGTATCGCTGCTGGGCAAGCGTGCTGACGGCCTCCGCTTTGTTGCTGTTTCTTATAGTGACCTGCCTGGCTGGTCAGCTACGGGCGCATTTGGTGCCAAACAGGCGCTGGTTAAAAGTTGCCAGAAACTGGGAAGTTTGCCTGCTCGCAACCATCTGCCCGGTGCCAGCATTGGTGGCCGTGTAGAAGATTGGGGCCCTGCATGCAGGGCCATTACCAATGCAGCAACGGCAAGGGCTTTTGAAGAGGCGCTCAAGGCATATTTCACACCACTGGAAGTGTCTGCCAGCGGTGCAACCCAGGGCACCTTCACGGGCTATTATGAAGCATTGTTGCATGGCAGCACAAAACAGAGCGAGCGCTACAGCGTGCCGCTTTATGCGCGTCCGCCTGAACTTGTGATGGTTGATTTGGGGCGCTTTCGTAAGGATTTGGCCGGTCAGCGTATTGCGGGGTCAGTAAAAAACGGGCGGCTGGTTCCTTATCCGAACAGGGCTGCGATTGAGGGCGGCGCGCTTGACGGTCGTGACCTTGAAGTGCTGTGGGTGGACAGCGCGGTGGATGCCTATTTTCTGCAAGTGCAGGGGTCAGGCCGGGTGCAGATGCCGGATGGCAGTTTCCTTGGTATTGGTTATGCAGCGCAAAACGGGCATGCGAACCGGCTAATTGGCAGGCACCTAATTGCAACAGGGGCAATCCCGCGTGAAGAAATGTCTGGTCAGGCAATCCGTTCCTGGCTTGTAGATAACCCGGACCAAATTCAGAAAGTTTTAAACACCGATCCGTCTTTTGTGTTTTTTCGCCCGCTTGAAGCCGGCGGCGGGCCGTATGGTTCAGCGGGCGTTTCATTAACGCCAGGCCATTCGTTGGCGGTTGACCGGGTTCACCTGCCATTGCACGCACCTGTTTGGCTAGCGGCAAGCCACCCTGACCCGAAAGACACATCTATAGCTGAAGTGCCGATGAACCGTTTGATGGTGGCGCAAGATACAGGCGGTGCGATAACCGGTGAAATTCGCGGTGATGTTTTCTGGGGTTTTGGGGGTGATGCCGAAGAAACCGCCGGGCGCATGGCGAATGCAGGGCGGTATTGGCTGCTGCTGCCGAAGGCGCTTGCTGCCGCGGCCGAGGAAGCATCCGGTGGCTAAAAAGCCGCGCAAACTGGCAGACGGAGAAATGGAAGTTTCCCAAACGGCCAGCGGCGGGGAAGCTTTATGGCAAGCCTTGGCAAAAACTGTTACTCCACTTGCAGATCGACCGGATACGCCTAAAGTGAAGCCCAGAAAAATGGCTGGTGCCAGGTTTGATGAACGCCCGCTTTCTGTAGATTGGCATGTTGGTGACAGCCCTGCCCCAACACCGCGTGTTGACCGCAGAACCCGCAAGCGGCTGGGCAAAGGCCAGCAGGATGTGGACCGGTCGGCTGACCTGCACGGCCTTACGCAAGAACAGGCTTTTCGACAGCTGAAATCAATTATAGAGGGCGCGGTGAAGCGCGGTGATAAAACCTTGCTGGTAGTAACAGGAAAAGGCGGAGCCCGTTTTTCGCAAACAGGGATTGATACGCCGGTTGCCCATCGAACCCGTGCTGAATTTGATCAGTTTGGCGGTGTGTTAAAACGCATGGTGCCCGTTTGGCTGGAAAGCGCAGAATTGAAACCTTTCATCGAAGCATATGGGGAAGCCGCAAAAGAACACGGCGGTGAAGGTGCCATGTATATTATTTTGCGTCGTCGCATGCCGGGAAGCCGAAATAAAAGAAGCCAAACATGACACCCTTTGGTGAAAAACTGCGTGTATTGCGTAGGGAAAAGGGCGTTAAACAGGCTGAAATGGCCGAAGCGCTTCATGTGTCGGCGGCGTATTTATCAGCGCTTGAGCACGGCAAAAAAGGCGCGCCGTCCTGGGCCTTCCTTCAGAAAATCATCCAGTATTTTGGCCTAATTTGGGATGATGCGGAAAACCTGAAAGACCTGTCGCACCTTTCAAAACCAAAGGTTAGCATTGACACCGCCGGACTTGATCCGCGCGCTACCTTGGCGGCAAACCTGCTATCGCGCCGCATTGGCCGCATGACTGACCGTGAGCTTGACCAACTGCTTGCATTCCTGAGCATTCCCGCTCGCGGCGAATGAAGCGCGGTGCCGATGTCCGCGTCCGAAGTATACGTCAGCAGGCGTTAGGTTCTTTAGGCTCTGGTGACACCTGTGGTGATTGCAATGTTCGATGAAAGCCTTGATCTGCACTTTCAGGTCACCAGGCCAGCTTTTCTAGACCCCGCTTTACGGCCGGGCGACTTCTCAGTGTTTCCATCCACAAAGCTGTGTTTGGAAAATCATCATTGATCGTCGGTCGTTTAGCTTTAAAGCCAGGCCAAATACTTTCTACCCAGGCATAGGTTGCGAAATCAGCGATACTGAGCTCATCGGCAATAAAATATTTCTGTTGAAGTAGACTTTCCAATACCGAAATTAGTCGCATGGCTTCTGCTCCGAAACGTTGTATTGCATATTGGGAGACTTCTTTTGCCCTTGATGCCCTCAGATACGAGTTTACTGTAGGCGCATCCGGATTCACCGCAGCTACAAAGTGAGCAAGATTACCAAAGGTTGGCCCAATACCACTCATTTGCCACATCAACCATTGCAGAACACTCCAACGATTTTGTCCATCAGACGGTAAAAATTTCCCTGTCTTTTCTGCTAGATAAATCAGAATTGCACCGGTTTCAGCGATCGTCACCGGATCGCCTTGCACATCAGGATCAACTATCGCAGGAATACGACCATTTGGATTTAGTTTAAGAAATGGCTTTTCTTTCTGTTCACCCTTGATCAGATCCACCCAGTGTATCTCGTAAGGCAGAGCGCATTCCTCAAGCATAATAGAAATTTTGCGCGCATTTTGTGTGTTAGAAGTATGAAGTTCAATCAAGACTGAGATCCTTTTTCAGATGATGTACCGAAGATCGAGAGCGGCAAACCACTCTGAAGACAAAGCTGTCCAAGATCGAAATGAAAACTCTCTTTCAGGATCCGGTTACTTCGGAACTGAAAGAGCATAAACACATCAAGTTCAGCTCGACGACATTCAAAAGGTTTGTCATTCACTTCACCGGTTGGGGTCATGCCAATTTTTCCCCAGGCAATGTAGGTCATGCCTGATTGAGCATCACCTTCAATAGAAACGCTATAATCAGGGAACAGGGAAAAAAATGCGTTCAGAGCAGATTCGATCTGCACTGCGCCAACGCTGCTCGACCCGAGGCTGGGAGATGTCAAT
>Ga0316204_10010254_pt1 | contig 12140 bp, 10 predicted proteins | sample 6monrhotite_MG_2_FD_205661 | JGI IMG/M metagenome (GOLD analysis project Ga0316204, IMG submission 205661) | Microbial mat bacterial communities from mineral coupon in-situ incubated in ocean water Damariscotta River, Maine, United States -... | ecosystem: Environmental > Aquatic > Marine >...
CGACACACTCCCCTCGAAGGTGGAGGGTGAAAAATCCAAATTCAGGTCGGTTTTTAGGCAAACCAATTCCGCATCGTAGGCCTTGTTGAACCAAAACCATTGCGCGAAACCGCGCGTTCGCAAAATGTCGAGCGTTTTGTACGGACGGAAAAAGTCACGCACCATCGACCCGCCGCCAATCAGCGTCAATCCCACTAGCACCGTCAGCACGACCTTGCGGCTGGGAAACCGTTTGGTAAACCATGCCGCAATACATGCCGCACCCAGACCGGTCAAAAAGCAGAAGGCTGTCCCGGAATAGAGGGTGAACCGCACTCCGCCGCCGAAGGGATAGCGTTGCATACCGGCTGCGACCAGATTCAATCCCAGCGGGGCGAGAAACAAGATCGCCAAGTCCACGCGGCGATTGCTCCACAGGCAGACGACTGCGATCAGGCAACACAGAACTGTGCCGGAACTTCCGCCGCGCATGCTGCCGATGGGAAACGGTGCAACCTCGCCCGTGAGCATGTAGACAAACCATTGCAACGTATGCAGCGGATTGTCCAACGGTGGAAAGGCCTGCTCCCAGCATTCTCGCATGCCTTGTAAGTCCGCCGTCGCCATCTGCCGCAGAGCAAGTTGCAGCCCTACAAAACTGCCCAGCAACAGCACGTTCCACACCAGATATGCGGGAACATGTTTCCACTGGCGGTGATGAAACAATGACCAACCCACTGCTAAACTGAGTCCGCCAGAAACAAAAACGGAGGGCAGTGAGAACCACAACAATGAGCAGGAGGCAGCGGCTAGGATGCTCAACCACTTTAAGCTTCGTCCTCGTTGGTACCATTCCACATACAATACCGCCAGCACCATGCCCACGAACAAGTCGCAACCGTAGGGTTTGGCCTCAGCCGAGTAACGCACCGCCGGATAGGCGACTGCATACATGGCCACACAAAACAAATAGGCGATGCCGCTGGTCAGTCGGGATGCCAAATGCCGGAAGACAAATAGGCCGGCAATTCCTGTGATGAGTGAAAACAGTCGCAACGAGTATTCGTTGAAGCCCAGTAATTTGACGATCGTCAATTGAATCCACAAATACCCGGGCGGCGCAACCTGATGAAAGGCGAGCGGTTTGGTCAGCATTTCGAGATAGCCGTGATCCAGGTAACTGGCGGCGAGGTACGCCTCATCGGGCCACAAGGGGACGCAGAGCAGGAACCGCAAGCTGCGGGCCGCAATTCCCAGGATGATGAACCCCCAAACCCAGCGTTCAATATTGGCGAGCGGTTGTAGATTGAACTGTTGAAATTCCAAGTTGGTCCGAGGTGACGCAATGGCGACAGACGGCGTCTGAGTGGGGATCGATGTCGGCATCCTGCCTCCTCGGGGCTGCTCTGTATGAGCGGTGCATGAGTCTCTGTCCTGTATTGGCGCGGGATACTAGTGAATTTTGGCCCAGTGTTACAAGATGGAATTGAGGCCGCGGTTAGAGGGTGTTATCAGTGCCTGCAGGCTGAGTTGTTGATATCCATTCTGCGGCGGGAGCTCAGTGCCGGGGGAAATTCCTGTTTCTCAATACCGCAATTTGTACTATTTTGCCGCACATGAAAAATTGGAAACGATACCTGGGCATCCTGCTGGTCGTCTATGTCTTGAGCATCGGGCCGGTTTTTGGCTTGGCCCTTAGTCGGCAAGCCTATCCGGCTGCGCTCGATAAACCGACCGGCAAGGCGTTGTCGATCTTTTATTTCCCCGTCGACGCGGTCGCCGATGCTGTGCCGTTGATCGGTATCTCATTACGGCGGTATCAGATGCTCTGGTTTCGCATTTTCTCGCGTTAAGACTGTTTGCGCACATGCTGATTTTAATGTCCGGCAGATTGCACGCCGGCAGATAGGGAAATACTGACGATGAGCGAGAGACGGCGCAGGATTGTCATCACTGTCATCACCGGAGCCTGCCTGGCCATTGTGGTCTACGCCACACAGCCGAAACCTTCGGATGCCGTTCATCGCGCCACCGTTCTCCCCGACAGAATAATTCTTTCCTGGACGCAAGACCCGGCCACCACTCAGGCAGTCACGTGGCGGACCGACACATCCGTCAGTCGATCGTTTGCACAGATCGCCGTTGCCGAGGATGGGCCGAAATTTGAGCAGCATGCCTCGCAAGTCTCGGCGACCGTTGTGCCGATTATCAGCGACTTGGGGAAATACCATTACCACTCTGCGGAATTCACCGGCCTGGTTCCCAAGACCACGTATGCCTATCGATTAGGGGATGGCGAAAACTGGAGCGCTTGGAATAATTTCCGCACAGCCTCAACGGAAGACGAACCATTTAGCTTTCTCTACTTCGGCGACGCGCAAAAACGAATTCATTCGCATTGGTCCCGGTTGTTGAGAACTGCCTATTCGGCCGCTCCACACGCGCGGTTTTTTATGCACGCGGGCGACTTGATTGATCGGCAGGGTCGCGACTCGGATTGGGGCGAATGGCACGAGGCGGCCGGCTGGGTGAACGCTGTTACCCCCTCCTTGGCCGTGCCGGGAAACCATGAATATGAGCATGGAATTGGCCGCACGACCAAGCAGCTCTCAGTGTTTTGGCAGCCGCAATTTCAGTTCCCCCAAAACGGCCCGCCCGGACTCGAAGACACGACCTATTGGCTGGACTATCAGGGAGTGCGGTTCATTGTCCTCAACAGCAACGAACGGATCGAAGAGCAGACGGTTTGGTTGCAAAAAGTATTAGCTGACAATCCGCACAAATGGACGATCGTCATGCACCATCATCCGTTGTACTCGGTATCGGTCAATTCCGATAACAATGCGCACCTACGAAAAGCTTGGCAGCCGCTGTATGACAAGTACGGCGTCGATTTGGTGCTCCAAGGGCACGACCATTGTTACGGACGTACGAGTCTCCGAGGCTACAAAGACAAATCGAGCGGCGCAGGTACCGTCGTTTCCGCCGGTACGGTGTACGTCGTTTCAGTCAGCGGACCGAAAATGCGACGCGTCGGTAAGCTTGGTTTTTCATCGAGCGCCGAAGGGATCCAGCTGTTTCAAGTGATCACGATTGACCACGATTATCTCAAATACGAATCTCGCACCGCTGTGGGACGACTCCACGACGCCTTCACGCTTCGCAAACGGGAAGGGCAGACAAACGAGTTGATCGAAGACTTCGCTCCCGGGGAACGGACCGCCGCGGAGCCGGCAAACTTTGAATAGCCGCTAAGCTGCTAGTCGAAATAGGCGATCGCATTGCGAAACAATTGAATGCCGTCGCCATCATCCACTTGGGGGCGACGCGTCCATTGTGGGTGTTGTGTGCCGTGAATGAACCGCTCGGGGTGCGGCATCAGCCCTAACACGCGACCGGTCGGATCGCTCAGTCCGGCGATGTTACCGCCCGAGCCGTTGGGGTTGGCTGGGAAGGAGACAGCGGTTGAGGTCAATTCGCCGACCGCGGTGGTGGCCATCGCCGGTTCGCGATAACAAAGCGCCACTTGGCCGCGCTTTAACCAATTCTCTACCGTCTCCGGATCACGGACGACGATTCGTCCCTCGGCGTGGGCAATCGGCAAGTCGATTTCGTCGATGCCCTGCAAGAAGACGCTGTTGCTGCCCTGGCAACCCAACGTCACCCAGCGGGCAGTGTATTTGCCATTGTCGTTCCAAGTGAGCGTTGCCGTCGGAACTCGCTCTGCACCGGGTTGCCACGTCTCGCCGCCACCGGGCAGAATGCCCGCTTTGAGCAAGACCTGAAAGCCGTTACAGATGCCGAGCACTAATTTGTCGGCAGCCAGGAATTTGCCCAGGATCTCGCCCAATTTCACCCGCAATTGCCCAGCAAAAATCACACCGGCTCCCACATCGTCGCCGTAGCTAAAGCCACCGGGGATGCACAGCACCTGATAGTCGTTCAGTAACGACGGTGACTCCAGCAACTGAAAGAGGTGCACCCGTTGTGCGTCGCCGCCAGCTGAGGCAAAGGCGAACGCCGTTTCGACGTCGCAGTTCGTTCCAGGTGCGCGAAGGACACAGACTTTCGGTTGGGGCATCGTGTTCAACTCAGAATGTGGGACAGAGATTGAGCAAGCCGTCCGACCGGCATGAACACTGCTGGACAAGCCAGCGGTGGCACCCGACTCTCGGGTGATTCGCGGATTTTCAACGGTTTGCTAAGCAAGTGGAGTCATCGTGGGCAATAATAGGGTCGCGGATATCGGTTTGCAAGACGTTGCTTGATTCGCGGCGGCACCCCAAGGGATCCTGAGTTTGGCGCGCGATTGGTTTTTTGAGAGAAATTTTCGCACCCTGTTTGAGTGCCGATCACGCAAACTGCGTTGAGGCGGCGAAGCTTGCGGGGTGATGTGCTTGCTGCCGGCGCCGCCATCTCGGTCGTGAATACCGCAGCCCACCCAACCGGGACGAAGTCGCATTTGGGGCCGCGATTTGACAATCTCAAAATCAGCATTTCATCTTAAAGCGGCCAAATTTCTACGTCGATAATTGAGATAGGAGTCACGCGTTTGGTTCCAAGATAGACCCTTGGCAACCACGTCGCCCTCCGTTGGTGTCATTGGGCAGTTTTCCCAACGGCGAAATCCAACGAGCTGGTGCGACGGCGTGACGCTCACACTCGACGCCCAAAATCATCTGCGCTAGCCGCAGCGACGGGCGTCGCAACTTGGGGTCTGACCACGGACCACAAACCTTTTTGAAAAATGAAGGATCGGAAATCTCATGAAATGGTTCACTCTCTGTGGAGCGATTGGTATCGCCCTGTTTTCAAACAGCACCACAAATGCCGGCTGGTTCTCTGGTCATGGAGCGGGAAAAAGCTGTGATTGCACAATGACCTGCCAACCGGAATGTTGTCAGCCCGTGGTTTGCCGCCCGGCCTGTCCCACGAAATTCAATTATCAGCGCTCGTGCTGCAAACCGGTCTGCTGCTCGCAGACTGCTCCCCTTTGCTGCGCTCCGCAATCTTGTTGCGCACCGCAAATGGGCTGTGACAATGCGACGTGCTGCGATGATAACTCGCACTTGATTGCACATTACATTCAAAAATCGCAAACGGCCTGTTACGCACGGCAGCGTCGGCGGGCGATCGACAAGCTGGGTGACAAGTTCAGCTGTGCCTGCAATCCGGAAGTCATGTGCGCCTTGACGTATGCTTTAAACGACAGCGATCACCGAGTGCGAGGTGAGGCGGCTGACGAAATTGGCGATCAACTTCGCAAGAATCCCTGCTGCTGCAACCAACAAGTCATCTGTGCGTTGACGCAAGCTTTGGGGGACTGCAATCGCCGTGTTCGCCGCGAAGCGGAAGAGGCCTTGCGTGTGGCTGGCTATGAGGTCGAGGACTGCTGTGCCAATACCTGCTGCACAGCCTGTGCGCCGGCCTGTGGAACGAACTACGGACCGACTTACAGTCCGGAAATGGCACCGGCCCCGGCGGATGATGGCACCCCGCCACCGGCTCCCCCGGCTGACGAAACGGTAAGCAGCAAAGTGCGGACCAGTTTCGTGCGTCTAGCCACCCTGTTTCGCTAGACCTGTTGGTTTGGCCAATAAGATGGAAGGGCGGTAATCCGCTGCTTTTGAGAAAACGAAAAGACGCGCCGGTCGATGGTGACCGGCGCGTCTTCCTTCTATTCATAGATCCGTATTGTACAACGAAATTGTACAAGGAATGCTATTCGGCGGTTGATCCGCCGCTGCATCCCATCGTGCTGCTTACGGGTGCTCGCGATTGACGAAGGGGAGCAGGCCGATAAAGCGGGCGCGATGCACGGCACGACGCACAGCGTGCTGGTATTTGGCACAGGTACCGGAGCGTTTGCGGCCCAAGATGTGCCCGTCGCGGCTGAGCATCATCTTCAGTGTGCGCAGATCTTTGTAGTCGACGTACACCGGTCGGGGTGAGCGATCACAACCGTCGGGACAAAAACGGCATTTTAGCTTTCTCTTCAGCCGTGCCTTTCTGCGCCGTTTTCTGGGGGGGCCGCCCCTTCCATTAGAAATCATACTGTGCTGTGTACCTTGAAAATAGAAAAATTGTGTTTTTCAGTGTGGGGTGCGCCGCCCTGCGCTCCCTGGAAAACCCTGCAATTGACCCCGGTTTTGCTCGGCGTTGCCGGCTCTTCCAGGGTGGTCTTATTGACTGGCATTAAGGCGTGGGACGATTCCTTTACATCCTTTAAATGCCCGGCCATCTCGGAATTCATGGCTGATTCTGCGGCTTTCGCCCGGATCATCGGTCAGCAAAATTCGCATTTTCGCGCGCCGCAGGCCTGAGTCGAGTCGCAGATTCTACACAATGCCCGCCCCGTTTCGCAACGGACTGGGCATAGCGAATGAAAACTTAATCTATCAATTCAGTTGCGTCAATCATGCTGGTGGCACAATTCTGGGGCGGTTTGACGATTCTCGTTGACCAAGAGCGTTTTTCGAGCATTTTTCGCGACTTAGGGGCTACGGGGAGCCGGATCGGGCTTTTCGAGTCTCGGGGTTCTTGCTATTAAGCCCGCCTCAATCCCCCGAGGCCAGGTCGTTTTTAAAGTCAGACGCATCTCAAAGTTTCACGTGCGAAAGGATTCGCGCGTTGATCAATTCTTCAAGGATGATGATATGGAGTCAAACCGAGTCTGTTTGGCGACTGCGATGTTGACAGGTTGTCTTTTGCTCGCCGGCTGCCAGGTCTTCTCCGGCGGCTCACCCGCAACGTTGGGACGATTGTCCCCCTTCAATCGCTTGCCTTCCCAGTCGGAACCGGAACTCCAGGATATGGACGCCCTCGAACCATCGATTGATGGTGATGATGAGGATTCCATGGATGTTTCCGCATTTTCGCCGCAGGAGACGGCTGACGATCTTGGCAAATTGGAACGGCAAGGCCATCGTCCCTTGCCAGTGACGGAATCTCGTCCGGCAATCACTGAAGATCAAGCGGCTGTCCCTAAGGCAATGCCTGCCGGGTGAAACGGCCGAGATTACGGTGTTTTGGCCTCCCGGTCTGAAAGGAAGTCCGACGCGCAGCGGGCGGCTTCCGGCAGCGTCAACGTCGCAACATCTCTGTCTTGAGTGCCTTGTGACGACTATCGTGAGCGAGAAGTTCGGTGCGTTTCGCAGAGATCGCTCCAGATTTCCTGCTCCACATTGCCTATGAGGTGGTGCCTGCCACTGGCAATTGTTGTGGCGCAAAGCTACACTCGGACGATACGTCTTGTTTTGTCCGGCAACGGAAGGCGGTTTCTTAATCGTTGCGACAGTTGTGACGGACTCGGCATGTGTTCGTCGCCGCGCAGATTCGCCGAAGTTGGTTGAGCATTTTCAATTGAATTGACGATGCTAATGCGCCCACTACAATGCTGGAGATGTTAGGGGACTCCCCCCTACGGTCTTTCAGATACCGTGGGGTGGCCGCTGCCCGTATGCTTTGAAACGCGGTTGCGTCTCAAGAGGTATAGTAAGACGTATAACTTGTAAAACGTATAACTTGTAAGTAGATAAATGCGTTTGTCGCGTACGTGGGGGTATGGTTTGTGACCGGCTCCCACCGGGTCGAATAGCCAGTCGGCAGTCAATTGGCAAGACGCTGAGATTGAGGAGTATTGTTCGGTGCAAGTTGCGATCACGAGTCGCCACGGTGAATTACATCAAGACGACCATGAATACATTGCTCAAAAGTCCGAGAAGTTGTTGACCTATTTTGAGCGGGTCACGGCGATTGGTGTGACCGTAGATTTTGAAAGCAAGGATCGGGTCAAAGTCGAAATCCTTGTCGACACTGAACATAAGCATAATTTCGTCGCCAGCGACGCGGGCGCATCTGCGCGGGCGACGTTTGACGTGACATTACACAAAATGGAACAGCAGGTCAGGAAATACAAAGAAAAACTCCAGGATCATCGCCGCACACCTCCGATGAATGAGGTCGTGCAGTCTGAAGAGCCGGACGTTGAGGAAGAATCGGCGGATTGATGCTGCCGGGGAAACGATGTGCGGGGCAGTGATCCATCTCAGTGCAAGTGCCTGTGGATCGAATGCGATGGTGTGTTACTGCTCGCGCGATGTGGTTTCTGGGAGTGACAAGGCGGTTAGTGTTGGGCTGATTTGTGTTTCAGGTAGTCATACGCAGCAGGCGGCGGTTTTTTTGTGCCACCGCCAGCGGCGTGCGTATCGACTTGAGAAACAATGAGTCGGCATGTAAATGTCAGCAGTCAATTATTCCCATCCAAGAATGGGGGACAGGGATTTTCGGGTCCAGGCAACTCGGAGATCGTTTGGTTAAGGAGTCATGCATGAAGTTGTCGGACTTCGTGGTTTCAGAGGCGATTCTGCCGGATATGCAATCGACGTCCAAAGAGGATGCGATTCGCACGATGGTTGGTAGCCTGGGAACGACGGGCGCTATTCAGCCGGAAGACCAAGAGAGTATTATTGCAGCCATCTTGAAACGCGAGGAGTTGGGCTCCACCGGAATTGGAAACGGAGTCGCAGTTCCTCATACGAAACATCCATCCGTGGATCGGCTTGTGGCGACGATTGCCATTGCCCGCGAGGGCGTGGATTTCGCGAGCCTGGACGGTGAAGCCGTCTATATTTTGTTCTTGCTGGTTTCACCACCCGACCGTCCTGGTGATCACTTGCGGGCATTGGAAAGCATTTCCCGCCATTTGCGCAATCAAAACTTCTGTAGTTTTCTACGGCAGTCCAAAACGGGCAAAGCGATCGTGGAATTGTTAGACGAAGCGGACAACGACCAACTCTAGGTCGCCGCCTCAATGGTTTTCGGTGGCGGGAAGCCTCGATTGGTTCTCTCGTTTCCGTATTGATTGATCGCAATGTGTTTCCAAACAGCTTTGTGAGTTTCGGCGTCGCCGAGTTCTGTTCGCTCATGTTTGCTGCGTTTTTGAAACGGTCTTGTTTTCAGTCAATTGTTGTCTCGTCCCAAACATTCCGTGCTTTTTCGTATGAGTACACCATCTGTCTGCACTCGTGAAGTGGTCGTCAACCTGGAAAATGGGTTGCACATGAGTCCCTCGGCTCGACTTGTGCAAACCGCCCAGGCTTATGATTGCGATATCACGATCCGCAAGGGAGACCGAACGGTGGACGGCAAGAGCATGTTGGACGTGTTGACTTTGGCTGCGGAAAAAGGAACGACATTGGTACTTGAGGCAAATGGCGACGGCGCGCAGGAAGCGATTGACGCTTTGGATCAATTGTTCATGACAAATTTTGCCGTGAGTTGAACGCTCGGCATTCAATACAGGCGACCAGGCTCTCAGTGGATTCGAGTATGGAAATAAAGCGCGGAATCGCCGTATCACCTGGAGTTGTTCCAGGACCGGCCTTGGTATTGGGAACGGAAGATTTCCGAATACCGCGGCGATTCGTCAGCGTGAATGCGGTCGATGTCGAGGTGGCCCGCTTTCGGTCGGCCATCGATGCTGTGTGTAACGAGATTTCCGAAAACGAGCGGCTGGCGTCTGAGCGACTCGGCGCCCAGTACGGCGCGATTTTTACCGCACACTTGAATCTGGCCCGCGACCATAAACTCCGAGAGGAAATCGAGGAGTTGATCCGCGAGCGGACTTATTCTCCGGAGTTCGCCTCCAGTCGTGTCTTGCGTCGCTACGCTAAGCTATTTCAGAATCTCGGCAACCAATACATGGCCGAGCGGGCGGTCGATATTTTCGACCTGGAAAAACGGCTTTTACGGCATCTGCTGGGGACGGAACGGGAAGAGTTGGCGCATATTACCGAGCCGGTTATTGTTCTGGCGACCAATTTGACTCCCAGCGAGACCGCCAGTCTGAATCCCGAATTCGTATTGGGGTTCGCCACGGAGGTCGGAGGCCACACGAGCCACACGGCGATTCTGGCCGGAGCCTTGGAAATCCCCGCTGTGGTGGGGATCGGCCCATTTTTGAGCGATGTCTCCGGGGGCGACACGATCATCATCGATGGGAATCATGGCGAAGTAATCATCGATCCAGATGAGCCGACTCTAAAACGATACCGCGTGACCCGGGATCGTATCAAAACGGCCAATCAAAAATTGGAACTCCTGGGGGATCTGGAATCCAAGACTGCTGATGGCGTTCCGATCAAATTGTTTGGCAATATCGAATTTCCCGAGGAAGTCGATCACTGCATCAAACGGGGGGCCGAAGGAGTCGGCTTGTACCGCACGGAATTCCTATATCTGAAGGATGACCGGGAACCAAGCGAAGAGGATCATTTCAACGCGTATCGGCGAGTGGTTGATCCAATCCCGACGCTGCCGGTTGTAATCCGCACGCTTGATTTGGGGGCTGAGAAGTTCCCGCACTCGTTGGAGGATTTGGCAGAAGTCAGTCCCAATCCAGTACTTGGGTTGCGGAGCGTGAGGTTCACTTTGCGGAATTTGGGATTGTTCAAAACCCAACTGCGCGCTATCTTGCGAGCCGCCGTCTATGGCGATATCCGGATCATGTTTCCCTTAGTCACTTCGGTGCTGGAGTTGCGGCAAGCGAAGATGATCCTGGGGGACGTCATGGAGGACCTCGAGGAGGAAGGGATCCCGTTTTGTCGAGATATTCAAGTCGGCATGATGGTGGAAGTCCCGTCGGCGGCTTTGTTGGCCGATCGGTTTGCCGAGGAGGTCGACTTCTTTTCGATCGGCACTAACGACTTAATTCAATACACGTTGGCGGTGGATCGGGCCAATCCGACCGTCGCAGATCTTTACAGCGCGGCAGATCCTTCCATCTTGCGGTTGATCCGCATGGTGGTCGCGGCCGCAGCAAAAAAGGATACTCCGGTTGTTGTTTGCGGGCAAATGAGCGGCGACCCATTGTTTACGTCGGTATTGATCGGCATGGGCATCCGCGAGTTGAGTGCAACACCGTTTTCGCTTCCGATTATTAAGCAGGTCATCCGCAACATTACGATTCCGCAAGCCGAGGAAATTGCCGCTCATGCGGATACCTTGGATGTGGCCCGTGATGTCGAAAACTATCTACGAGGTGAGTTGAAGAAAATATCGCCGGACGAATTTTCCTGAATCATCATTCGGGGGAACGTTTGGCAAACCGCCGCCGGCGCTGAAGTCAGTGCATGGCGACGGGCTGGCAATCGATTTTCCGCTTCTGTGGGAAATCGAGATTCAGTCGTTCTGAATCAAGTCGGCAAAAACCAACGGAGACATTTTACAATTATATAACAGACATAGGGGGGCTTTTGGGGGTCGAATCGCGACTCGCAAATTTTCCCCGCGTCACCCGGCGATGTTACGGCAGCATTGCCCGGGACGGATTGATTCAGGTTTGAATCAGAGTGCGAATTCCTATTCAACAATCAGCTAGGCCAAGCAAACGCGGTTGTCCGCTCAATGACGGCGCCGTCGGTGATTGCGCCACGGTCCGCGAACCGAGAGTCCGGTCTAATGGCTCTTGGCAAGTCCCTGCCTGTGGGCCGGGACGGTTCGGATCACCGAGTGGAAACGCCGTCGAACGGCAGTTGCGTTCGACATCAACGGCGAATTCACCAATCGTTGTGATCAGTCTCTCCCGACAAAGGTTGTCGGCGGGACGACACTACGAATTGACATCGGCAGAGCGTTGCCGCCTGTTCCTCTCGATACCGCTGGCATGTGATTTCGCGTGCCAAGCTCGTCGCGCGAACGGGACGCTGAAGATGTTGGATGGGAAACGCTTCGATTGGGGACGGAACTCACCGAGACCCGCAAACCAACCTTGGCTATCACCGACGATGCTCTTCGCTCGCGAAGCGTGTTTCGGAAATGGCGATAACGGTTGGACGGCGGTTGGGGGGAAACGTTTCAACACCGCGACGACGTGCTACGCCGCTGCGGTCCTTGCATCGAAGCCACGCGCTTTTCGTCAATGCCGACGAAAGGTACTCCATGAAGAAGGAAATGCTGGTCAATGTTCTCCAGCCGGAAGAGAGCCGGATCGCTGTCGTGGAAGACAGCGTCTTGGAGGAATTGTATGTTGAGCGAAGTAGCTTAGAAAGCTACGTCGGCAACATCTACAAGGGCAAGATCGTCAACATCGAGCCGAGTATTCAAGCGGCCTTTGTGGATTTTGGCGTGGGCCGCAACGGATTTTTGCACGTCAGTGACGT